>Ga0213872_10000316_pt1 | contig 41127 bp, 38 predicted proteins | sample VelepicomBERX_R2_FD_160071 | JGI IMG/M metagenome (GOLD analysis project Ga0213872, IMG submission 160071) | Rhizosphere microbial communities from Vellozia epidendroides in rupestrian grasslands, the National Park of Serra do Cipo, Brazil - RX_R2 | ecosystem: Host-associated > Plants > Roots >... | reverse complement strand
ATATATTGAATTAAGAAACAACCTAAGACGATACCTTTTCGATCATTCAGATGGCAAGGCTTCATCCCGTGTGAGCAATTGCACGATAAGTTTGACATGAAATGATTGTTTTCATTTGATAATTCACGCCCTCTTTTTGCAAAATACCGTCAGTTAGAAATGTTAAAAATGACGGGAATAAGCAAATGGGTTGGGGTAGTGGGCCGGAAACACCGGAAGAATTTGCAGCAGGTGAGCCAGAGGGTGAGAACTGGAGCATCTCGACTGAGAGCGATCTCAAAGACGTATACCACGAAGATGATGACGAAGTTACAACCGCATTTTTATGCGGACGTCCACTCGTTATGCACTACGCCGGGCCCGTCATAATAGGCAAGCAGTTCTGATTTTATCCAACCTGCTGGATGGCTGATAAAAGCCAATGACCGCCACCATGTGCGCGGGCAAAGGTCCATATTTCCTCGGCCCCCTCGGCACGCTGACTGTCGCCGGAGGCAACATAATCTGCCGCCGCAGGTTCGCGGTCCAATCGCGCCATAAAGTCAACCGCCGACCACTTCATGCGCGCTGTGACGTAGTCCAGATCATATTCTGTCCACGCCTCCAGAACGTCACAAGACACCACCACTACGTCGCGGATGATGTTGGCCAGACCGCGGCTGGAGTTATTCGACAACGCCTCATTAAAATACTGCAAAATTTCCGGCGTCACATATTGCCGCAAATGCGTCAAGTCAGCCTTGCCCCACGCCACCTGAATGTTCACCAGCAGGTCACGGAAAGCGCTTATATCATCCCCCGTCGGCGCAAAGGGCGCGCCGATGCTTGCGGTGGATTGGGTCTGCATTTGCGGCTGCGTCTGGAACATAGGTTCCGACGTATATGTGCGGCCCGCGCGCGGGCCGTTTCTGAAAAACACTTTGTAAATCCAATAGCCAATGCCGAACATCAGAAGCAGTTGGAACAGACCACCCAGCATGCTGCCCATCGGCGAGAAACCCATGCCGCCATAGCCGTAACCCATTGACGAACCAAACAGCATGTGCGCCAAACTGCCGCCCAGAAAACCGCCGGCAAGACCGCTCCAAAACGGGTGCCAGCCACTTTGCGGATAGGCAGGCGCCACAGGCGCAGACGGCGCATAAGAGGGGTTAGTCTGGTACGAAGGCGGCGGCGTCACGCTGCGCTGGATCGGGCTCGCGGTCGGCGCGGAAGGCACAGACTGATAAGTGCGCGACCCACGGCTGCCCATACTCATACTGCCGCCGCTCGTACTACCCGCTCTTGCAAAACCATCCACCGGCGCTAGCGCCAACAACAAAACCGCCAGAACCAACAGGAAGCGGCTGATCAAATTCTTCATTTCACCCTCATAGAGATTATATTGTTGGCTGTGAGCGCCACTGCACCAGCCAGCGGTCAAAATCCTCGGCCGGCATCGGCTTGCCCATCAGATATCCCTGCCCGAAGTCGCAGCCTTTGCTCGCCAGCATGTTCCACGTGCGTGCATCTTCCACACCTTCGGCAATCACCTTCAATCCCAAATTATGACCAAGGTCGATGATAGAATTGACAATGACTTCGCAGTCACGGCTGGTTGCCATATCACTGACGAAGCCCTTGTCGACCTTCAACTCGCTGAACGGCATACGTTGTAATTCGCGCAGAGATGAATGGCCCGTGCCAAAATCATCAATCGATACACCGATATTGCGGATGCGCATGCGCAACAAGACGTCCATGGTACGTGTTACGTCACGCATGGCTTCGTTTTCCGTAACCTCCAGGATCAGGCGTTCCGGCGGCAAATTATGATGTTTGCACAGTTCAGCGATACGATCGGGCAGTGTCAAATCCAGCAGGGTCGATGCCGTCACATTAATAGACAGCGTCATATTCTCACCCGCCTGATGCCAACGCGAGGCATGGCGGATGGATTCTTTGATCACCATATCGGTCATGGGTTGCATCAACCCCTGATCGGCAACGCTTTGCAGAAACTGGTCGGGTGTCAGCACGCCGCGCGCAGGATGCGTCAGGCGAATAAGAGCTTCCGCGCCCTTCACACGCCGGGTCGCGATTTCAACCACCGGCTGCAGGTAAATTGGCATCGACCCGTCATTGATCGCGGTAGCCAAGTCAGCTGGGTCATGCGCGGGTTTGTGCGCGCTCATGATGCTTTCGAACAAACCGTTCAACGCAGCAACCGTGATCGGCTTTTCCAGCGCCGCGATCACTTCCAGACCGTGGGCGCTGCCCAGACGGCGCGCACTGTTCAAAACGCGCGTATCGCTACCGCTCATCAGGCAGATTTTTGTCGTCTTTGATGTTTCGGCCAGCATACGCAGAAGTTCGACACCGTCGGTGCCGGGCATCATCAGATCCAACATGATCATTTCAGGCGCAAAGGCTGTCACCAACCCCTGCACCTGCTCGGGATGCGAAATGGTTTTCACTTCCATGCCGCGGCGACTGGCGATTTCTGCGATCAGGTCGCAGATATCCTCCTCGTCATCAATGACTAACATTCGCATGGCATGACTTCCCTTGGCGTATTAACCATCATCAATCTAGCGTTATCCTTTGCTTTTGTCATGCCTGACCTTCTTCGGCGTTTTTCTGCAGGATCTGGGCGATCATTTGACGGACATCGTTCAACCGGTAGGGTTTTTCAACCAACGGCACGGGATATTGCGCCAAAAAGCTTTGGACATGCGTCGATAGCGTGTCGCCTGTCACATAAATGATACGATTCACATAACGCGGCAATTCCTGGCGCAGAACTTCGTACATCCCCGGCCCATCCAGCACCGGCATACGCAGGTCGCTGATGATCACATCATAGGTATCCTTGCGCAGCTTATCGAGGGCGATAGAGCCGTTGACCGCAATATCTACATGGTGCCCTTCGGGCTCCAGCAAGTCGGCGAGCGTCTGGGCAATTTCAATCTCATCATCAACCAGAAGCAGGCGCAACCCGTGCGGCAGAACGACATCCTGCTCCGCTCCCGCCGCCACGGCGGTCGCATGTCCTGCGGGTATGGGCAGTTGCATGACAAAGGTAGCGCCGCCACCCGGCGTATCTTCCAATTGCATTTGCCCGCCATGCGCGGAGACAATATTGAGGCAAAGCGAAAGCCCAACGCCCGTGCCGCCTTTACCACTCTTTGTTGTAAAGAACGGTTCAAACACGCGCGAGCGAATATCGGGTGGGATACCTGGCCCCGTGTCCGAAACACGGATAACGACCATGCCGTTTTCGATGCATGTCGAGATTTTTATCTCACGACGCCCCGACCACCCTTCCATCGCCTGCGCCGCATTCAAAACCAGATTCGTAATAACCTGGGTCAACTGGTCGCTGTCACCGATGATGGCAGGCAGATGCTCCGCAAGAGTCATTGTCGTCTGGATATTGCCGGTTTTCATCTGGTAGCCCAGCAGTTCCAGACCGGAATTGATGATACCGTTGACGTCAATCGCCTTATGTTCGGGCGGCTTGCGGCGCGCCAGTGCCAAAAAGCTTTTGACAATGCGGGTGCAACGATCCGCCGCCTTGAATATCTTTTCAGCACGGCTTGTGATCTTGGGTTCTTGCGTGTCTTCACTCAACAAGGTCGCCTGCCCGACAATGACAGAAAGCGGGTTGTTCAATTCGTGCGCGACACCGGCCAGCAAGCCACCCAGCGCCGCCATTTTTTCGCTTTGCTGCAGGGCTTCCTGCTGACGCGAAATCTGTGCCTCGGCGCGCTTGCGTTCGGTGAGGTCATAGAAGCCGATCACCATCGCGTCTTCGCTTTGATAATTAATGCGGCGCGCCGACAAGGCCGCGTCGATGGGCATACCCGTGCTGCGTTCCAGGCGGACTTCCATCATATTGACAGCCTGCCCCGACATCATGGCACGCCACAATTGTTCGCGCGTGTCCGTACTGACGATAAACTGGTCGAAATAGTAATTCAGGATAGCGCCGTTATGCAGGTCGAACAACTGTTCGGCGCCAGGACTGGCGTAAAGAACCGCATTGCTGCGCAGGCTGATAATCATAACCGGCACGGGGTGCGCTTCGGTAATACTACGGAAGCGCGCTTCACTGGCGCGCAGAGCGACTTCACTCTGTTTACGGGCCGTAATGTCGCTGGTTGAACCCACCAGACGCATCACGCGGCGCGTACCCGGACGACGTACGGCAACCACCTTGGAATGCAGCCAGCGGCGCTCGCGGTTAGCACTGATCACACGATATTCGATGTTGATGGTGTTGGCATCCGGGCTGTGGCGAAAACGCCGCAGCGCTTCGCGCACGATACGCCGATCGGCAGGCAAGACCATGCGCATCCACAATTTTAAACTACGCACATTGTTTTCCAGTCGCAGGCCGATGATCTTGCGGAACTGATCCGAGAAGAACACCTCACCGCTTTGCATATCCCAGTCAAACAGACCTTCGTTTGCACCGCGCGTGGCCAGCGTAAACCGTTCGTTACTGGTTGCCAGCGCGCGTTCCTTTTCTTCCTGACGCGCCGCAAACTGGCTGGCGATCACAATCGCAAACATCAGCGCCGCCATTGAGAACGAGACATAGGTAAAGTTGTAGCTGCTGGAAGCATTGCTGATAAGCCCCAACTCATGCAACGGATCAGCCAACGTGCCGGCAAGGAAGAATGTAAAGGCGATGATATGCGTGAAACTGCCACTGACACCCGCATGCAAACACGCAACCCCAGTGGACATCACGACCATAACGGTCAGGGCGCTGAGCATCGGCAGGATAAAATGCACCAAAGATTGGTCAAACAAGGAATAGGCCAACAGGATGCTGAGCGCCAAACCGAATACAACCAGCGGGGTGCGAAACTGCGGTGCGTGAACATCAACCTCAAGGAAGTAGTAAGTGAAGCTGAGGCTGAACAGGCACGACAGGATCAAGCTATAACTGGTCAGAAGCGCACGCATGTTGGGTGTCTGAAATCCCAATTGCAGCATCAGAAGATCGTTCGTACTGGCGATATACAGGCAGAGACATAACAGCAGGCAGAGCAAAAACACCTGCCCCCTGTCGCGCATCACAACCCAGATGAAAAACAGATAAGCGGATGCCGTCAGCATGACGCCCAGGAAAAGACCGAAGACCAGACTGGCAGTCTTGGCACCTATGTCGCCCGACAAGGTTGCGCTGTTGCTATCCACAAAATCGAAAGCATGCACGCCGGGTACGCCCATGCATACGAATGCCAAAAGGCATAGCCATAACTTTTGGCAACGCACAAATATGTGCGGCTTCTGGCAGTCAGCCGTCAGTGTGGCAAAGGAGGGTAACAATCAGATTCCCCGGCAGGATATTTCTTCAAACATGCCAGACTGATAGTTAAAAAGTTTTAACTTTGCGGTGCACAATTCCATTTCTTTGCCTTATTTGGCCGCCAAAGTGCTTTGACCTTTGCGTCTTTGGGGTTTAAACCATGCGCGTCAATCGCTGTTCCGGCCCGGAACGGCTCTTTCAATGGAATAAAAATGAGTCAGTCCACGATCAGCCCGAATAAAATCAGCGTTACAGATGATGAAGCCCTCGCCTTTCACATGGAAGGACGTCCGGGAAAATTGCAAATCACCCCGACCAAACCTCTTGTGACACAGCGGGACCTGTCGCTGGCCTATTCACCGGGCGTGGCCGTGCCTTGCCTAAAAATCGAAGAAAACCCCGACGCGGCCTATGATTACACCGCGCGCGGCAATGTGGTGGCCGTTATTTCCAACGGCACGGCCGTTCTGGGCCTGGGTGATTTGGGCGCGTTAGCCTCCAAGCCCGTCATGGAAGGCAAAGCCGTTCTGTTCAAACGATTTGCCGACGTGGACGGTATCGATCTTGAAATCGACACCAAAGACGTTGATGCGTTCATTAACTGCGTCCGTTATCTGGGCCCCTCTTTCGGCGGCATCAATCTAGAAGACATCAAAGCGCCGGATTGCTTCATCATCGAACAAAAACTGCGCGAAGTCATGGATATCCCTGTCTTCCATGATGACCAGCATGGTACAGCCATCATTGCCGCCGCTGGCCTGATCAACGCGTTGCATCTGACCGGCCGATCGATCAAGGATACACGACTGGTCGTCAATGGCGCGGGCGCATCGGCTATCGCCTGCGTCGAACTGTTTAAATCCCTGGGCGTGCCGCACAACAACGTCATCATGTGCGACACCAAGGGCGTTATCTATCAAGGCCGCAAAGACGGCATGAACCAGTGGAAGTCAGCGCATGCCGTTGAAACGCAGGCACGCACCTTGATTGAAGCCTTAAAGGGTGCCGATGTCTTTGTCGGCCTGTCCGCCAAGGGTGCCGTAACGCCGCAAATGGTAAAGGATATGGCCAAGAGCCCGATTATCTTCGCCATGGCCAACCCGGACCCAGAAATCACGCCGGAAGAGGTCCACAGCGTACGCCCTGACGCCATCGTCGCCACAGGCCGTTCCGACTATGCGAACCAAATCAACAATGTTCTGGGCTTCCCCTACATCTTCCGTGGTGCTTTGGACGTGCGCGCTTCAACCATCAATGATGATATGAAGTTGGCGGCCGCGCATGCTTTGGCCGAGCTTGCCCGCGCCGACGTGCCGGACGAAGTTGCCGCCGCCTATGGTGGTCGCCGTCTGAGCTATGGCCCGGAATACATCATCCCGGTCCCGTTCGACCCGCGCCTGATCGTTGAAATTCCAGTAGCCGTAGCCGCCGCTGCTATGAAGAGTGGCGTTGCACGCAAGCCCATCGCGGACTTCGAGGCCTATCGTCACGCCTTACGCGCGCGCCTTGACCCCACGGCGGACAGCCTCGAACTGATCTTCCAGGCCGCCAAACAGAACCCGCGCCGCGTTGTTTTCGCCGAAGGCGAAGAGGAAGCCATTGTCCGCGCCGCCCTTCAGTTCAAAGCAGCGGGGCTCGGCACCCCCGTTCTTGTGGGACGTGAAGAAATCGTGCGCGCACATATGAAAAATCTGAACCTGACTAAGGATCAGGAACTGGAAATCGTCAACGCACGCCTGTCCAGCGAGAACGGCAAATATTACGAACATGTCTACAAGCGTTTGCAACGCAAGGGCTTCATCCAGCGCGATTGTCAGCGCATGATCAACCAGAACCGTAACGTGTTCGCCGCCGCCATGGTCGCAACCGGTGATGCCGACGCCATGATTACAGGTCTTTCGCGTAAATACGCCGTCAATTACGATGACATCCGCAAAGTGATAGATCCGCAGCCAAGCGGGGCTTTCGGCCTTTCAATCGGTATTGCGCAAGACCGCACGGTCTTTCTGGCGGATACGGCCGTTCATGTTGAACCATCCCCCGAGCGTATGGCACGCACCGCCATTGCCGCCGCCGAATGGGCTCAACGCCTTGGCCATACGCCGCGTGTTGCGTTTCTGTCCTTCTCCAACTTTGGACAACAGCGCGAACATTACGCAGAACCCATCGCACGTGCCGTTTCCCTTCTGGACACCGAATACAAGGATAAAGCCCATTTCGAATATGACGGTGAAATGACAGCGGATGTCGCGCTGGACTACCCCCTGATGCGCCGCCTTTATCCGTTCTGCCGCCTGACAGGCCCGGCCAATGTCCTGGTCATGCCCAACCTGCTATGCGCCAACATAACGACCAAGCTGTTGCAAAGCATTGGCGGCACGACGGTCATCGGCCCCATTTTGTCTGGCCTCGAAAAACCCGTGCAGATATTGCGCATCGGTTCAACCGTGTCGGATATTGTGACAATGGCCATGCTGGCCGCCTATCAGGCGTCACGGCGATAACGCAAACAACACCAAGAAAAAAGGCGCTCTTTTCAGAGCGCCCTTTTATTGCAGTCATGCCAGCCCTACTTGTTGGCCAACGCCACTGTTTTAAAGCTGCCATCCTTTTGGATAACGGTCAGGCACACGGCGTCCGAGCCCTGCGTTCTACCATTGCCAAACTGTAACTTGAGCCCATTTAGGTCATAGTCACCGCTGGACAATGCCGCCATCAAGCTTTGGCGGGTCAGCGTGGTTCCGGCCTTCTCCAACGCCTCGATCACCATACGGCCAACCGCATAACCTTCGAGCGATACAAAGCTAAAGGGTTCCTGCTTGTCATAGGCACGCATCGCCATCAGGTACTTCATGATAAAGGGTTGTCCGACATCGTAATAAGAAGGTACAACCTGCGTCACAAGAACGCCTTCGGCATCCGGCCCCAATTCCTTGGCCAACGCATCGCTGCCGACAAACGATATGTTCACAAAGACAGCTTTAACACCGGCCTTTTTCGCTTCGCGAATAAATTCCGCTGCAGGCGCATAGGCTGCCACCATCACGACCGCCTCAGGCTGCGCCGCCTTGATTTTGTCAAGCGCCGCCGCAATGTCCTTTGTACCGCGGGGATAGCCGCCTTCAGCCACCAAGGTCATGCTGCGCTTGTCCATGGCGGCTTTTACGCCTGAGAGACCAGCCTGACCAAAAGCATCATCCTGGTAAAAGGCTGCAACCTTCTTCAAGCCCAAATCCTTGGTCAGATATTGAATCCAGACCTCGGTTTCCTGACCGTAGGAGGCACGGAAGTTCACAACGTTCTTCCACTTCGGATCACGCAGGCTCTTCGCGCCCGTCAACGCGCCAACAAACGGAACATTGGCTTCTTCCGTAATAGGAACTATTGCATTTGAAGTTGGTGTGCCAACGCAACCGACAACCGCAAACACTTTGTCGTCATTAATCACCTGCTTGACAGACGCGGCAGCCTTATCGGGATCATAAGAGTCGTCACGCGATACAAGAGTGATCTTTCGCCCGTTGATGCCACCCGTATAGTTGACTTCAGAAAACGCAGCCATCAAACCCGTGCGCATCCCCTTGCCGAGCCAGCTGTTGGCGCCTTCTAGAGCGGCCACCTGACCCAACTTGATTTCAGTGGGCGTAATGCCGACTTCCTCCGCCAGAGCAGGTTTTCCAAAACATAGGGCCGCAAGTACTGCGGCAGCGAAAAGACTGCGTATACTTTTCATGGTAGCCTCTTTTTCGTTGGGGGATTGAGGATATAGAATCTGGATCAGGCACTAATCTGGTGAATTTTTCCTCATGATTGTTTAACCAATCACTAATGTACACTGTGGGCAGTCATTCACACCAGCGAACTTCACCAAAGATTAAGCGAATCAGCCTTAACGTAAGTCCACCTTACATTCAGTACTGTTATGAAGAGGGCTGTCATGCGTGACTTCCTGCACTTCGCACAATCGTCCCGCGGCGCAACAACTGCCGAATATGGGGTCATTGCATCGATTATATCTATGACCATTGTTGGTGCGCTGGCTTCGTTGGCACCGCGGTTTTCTGAAATGATAGAAGAGTTTGTCGACCGCCTAATGATGTAACAGGCAAGCGGCGGCGGCGGTTCCTTTATTTCTCGTTAACCCTGTTCGGGTGATAGTAGTCGGCAAATCTCTCGCGCTATCCTTGAAGAGGCTGTCATTATACCGTCACTGCCCGTCCTGGCCGCTATGCATCTGGCCATTTTGTTTTCTGTTGCCGTATTACTGGCGGCGGCGGCCTATAATGACGCGCAATATTACCGCATACCGAACCGCATTTGCGTAGCCCTGATCCTTTTATTCCCCGCTTCGTTGTTAACCGCGCCGTCAGATATCGACTGGCATCAGCATTTGATGATCTTCATCCTCGTCCTTGTCTTCGGTTTTATCATGTTCACGCAGCAGATCGCAGGCGGCGGCGATATTAAGTTGCTGGCTGCCATATCACTGTGGGCTGGGCCGCATTATATAGCAGTCTTCATCATCACCACCGCGCTGGCCGGCGGTCTGCTGGCCGTATTGATGGTAGGGCTGACACGTTTGCGTAACAGGAAACGCGCCAAACCGCTTGCCATACAAAATGTTCCTATCCCCTATGGCGTCGCCATAGCGGCGGGCGGCTTTATAGCCCTGTACCATCTGGTACAGCCCATTCTTTTCCCCGAATAAAGCCAAGCTTGCGCTTTCGGTCCGGCCTGCTAAACCCTAGGCGTGATGCAATCAAGGGAGGCGATGATGCAGGAATTTTTAACACTGGATGATCTGTCGTTTGCTGGCAAAACGGTTTTACTGCGCGCCGATCTGAATGTGCCGATGAAAAACGGCAAGGTTACGGACACCGAACGTCTGCAGCGTTTACAACCCACAATGCGCGATTTGTCCAAAGCAGGTGCCAAGATCGTCATCCTATCTCATTTCGGCCGTCCGGAAGGACAGCCCAACGCGAAATACAGCTTGCGCCCCGTAGCTGATGCACTGGCCGATATTTACGGTCAACCTGTCGCCTTTGCCGAAGATTGTGTGGGGGATATGGCCAAGAGCGCCATTCAAGCCTTACAGCCCGGCAAGGTACTGGTTCTGGAAAACACCCGCTTCCATGCAGGCGAAGAAAAGAATGACCCTGCTTTCGCCAAGGCCCTGTCGGCTCTGGGGGATGTCTTTGTGAATGATGCGTTTTCTGCGGCGCACCGTGCGCACGCCTCAACCGAAGGTCTGGCGCATTTGTTGCCTGCAGTTGCGGGCCGTCTGATGCAGGCAGAACTGGAAGCCCTGAACAAGGCGCTTGGACAACCCCAGCGTCCGCTCGCGGCACTGGTGGGTGGTTCTAAAATCTCGACCAAGCTTGACCTGCTCAACAATCTGGTCAGCAAGGTTGACGTGCTGGTTTTGGGCGGCGGCATGGCCAATACATTTCTGGCAGCAGATGGTTATGCGGTCGGCAAGTCGCTTTACGAATCCAATATGCTGGACACAGCACGCAGCATTGCCGCGCAGGCCAAATTGCGCGGTTGCGCCCTGGTTCTACCCACCGACGTGATTGTGGCGTCGGAACTGAAAGACGGCACACCAACCGAACGCGCGACCATCCAGAACGTGCCGCAGGATAAAATGATTTTGGATTTGGGCCCCGATAGCGCCAAGGCGATTGTTGAGAAACTGTCCACCTGCAAGACCGTCGTGTGGAATGGCCCGCTGGGCGCATTTGAAATTCTGCCGTTTGACCGCGCAACCGTGGATGTCGCCAAAGGCGTCGCTAGCCTGACACAAAAGGGCACCATTCTGTCCGTAGCCGGTGGCGGGGACACGGTCGCCGCCCTGTCACATGCGGGTATCGCGCGTCAGGTCAGCTATCTGTCCACGGCAGGCGGCGCGTTTCTGGAATGGCTGGAAGGCAAGGATTTACCAGGCGTTGCCGCCCTGCGCCAGGCAGCACAAAAAGCGGCCTGACGCGATCATGCGCATTTTGTCGCGATGCGGTAACAAGAATTGCGTTGCACAGCCACAATTTGCTATGATGAACGCCTATTCCGGTGATTGGGGCCGCGCGTGACAGACGCTTCGCAGAAACAGTCTTCTCTCTTTCCGCAATTGGCCAGCACGAAAAGGCATATCGTCCTTCTGTCCGGTATGTCAGGTGCGGGACTTTCGACGGCGCTGAAATCTTTCGAAGATCTGGGCTATGAGTGCGTTGATAATCTGCGACTTAGCCTGATCCCGACTTTGATCGAAGATAAGAGCGTCGCGGGACGTGATCTGGCAATTGTCGTTGACACCCGCAACCCCGGCTTTTCCGTCGAAGAACTGCTATCCACCATCGAAACGCTGAGCAGCCGCCCTGACTTTGAAGTTAAGCTTCTGTTCCTCGAATGCTCGGACGAGGCCTTGCAGCAACGCTATACCGAAACGCGGCGCAGACACCCCATGGCCGTTGATCGCCCCGTAACGGATGGCATCCGCCGCGAACGCGAACTGCTTTGGCGTCTGCGCAACGGTGCGGATCAGGTGATTGACACATCCATTCTGTCGATACGCGACCTGCGCCGACAGGTCATGAACCATTTCAATACAAAGAACGCAACCGGTTTAACACTGTTTGTAACGTCATTTTCATACCGTCACGGCATTCCGCGTGAGGCAGATCTGGTATTCGATGTTCGCTTTCTGGCCAACCCGCATTGGGATACACGGCTGCGCCCCATGAGTGGTCTGGATGAAGATGTCGCCAATTATATTCGCCGCGATGGCGATTTTCCGTCCTTCATCGACCATATGACGCAATTGCTGACCCCCCTTCTGCCCCGCTATCAGCAAGAGGGGAAGAGCTATCTGACGATTGCCGTCGGTTGCACTGGCGGGCGTCATCGCTCGGTTTTCGTGGCTGAGCAATTGACCAACATCATCGCATCGCAGGGTTATATTGTCGGTGTCGGCCATCGCGACATGGATCGCGGACAGGTATCGGCCAAACAGTGAGAAGGAGAACGGCATGATTGGTATCGTTATCGTGACACACGGCAGGATCGGCGAGGAAATGCTGACCGCGCTGAACACCATAGTCGGGCCGCAGGAACAGGCCAGCGCTATCAGCATCGGCAACAATGACGATATGGAAAAATCGCGCGACGACATCATGCGCGCCATCACCGAGGTTAACACCGGGGCCGGCGTTATCCTGCTGACCGACATGTTTGGCGGCACACCCAATAATCTGGCCATTGCCGCCATGCCGCGCTCGCACGCCGTTGTGATGGCGGGCGTGAATATGCCCATGCTCGTGAAACTGGCCAGCATCCGCGAAACCACGCCCCTGATGGATGCCGTTCGCGAAGCGGAAATGGCAGGGCGCAAATACATACAATCCGTTTCCGACAATATCGTTTCAGCGACAGGTACGTAATGGAACCGCATTCCCCCGAGCATGTTGACGAATTGTGCATGATGGCCACCATTACAAACCAGCGCGGCCTGCACGCCCGCGCGGCAGCGCGACTGGTGCGCGAGGTTGAGCCGTTCGATGCCGAGGTTTTCGTCTGCAAAGACCAGATGCGCGTTTCGGCACGTTCCATCATGGGTCTGATGATGCTAGCCGCCAAGACCGGCACCATGATCCGCCTGATCGGCACCGGCAAACAGGCCGCCGAGGCCTTGCAGACCATCGCCGACCTTGTGAAACGGAATTTCGATGAAGAATAAGGCAGAAACATACACCGTCAAAGGCGTCAGCGTTTCACCGGGCATCGCCATCGGTCCCGCCTATATCATCGGCCAGCACGGCGTGCCTGTCCCTGAATATGCCCTGAAAGAAGATGAAATTGAAAAAGAGCTGAAGCGTCTGCAAAACGCGATCAGTAAAACGCAACGTCAATTGACGCAACTGAAGCAAAAAGCCGAAGGTATGGCCACGGGGTCAGAAGATATCATCCTTCTACTGGATGCCTATAAGGGGATGCTGGCGGGCTCGCGCCTGATCCGCGGCACGGAGGAGATGATCCGCAATGACCGCGTCAATGCGGAGTTCGCTTTGCAGCGTCAGATTGCAGCAATCAAGGCCAGCTTTGCGGAAATGGATGACCCCTATCTGGCGGCACGCGCAGATGACGTGGGCGAGGTTGGCTCACGCCTTATACGCCATCTGTTGCAACAACATTATAACCCCTTTGCAGATGTTGAACCGGGCAGCATCGTCATTGCGGACGAAGTGACGCCCGCGGACGCGGCGTTGATGAACCCGCATGATATCCCCGGTTTTGCGACCGTCCTCGGCGGTGCTGAAAGCCATGCAGCCGTTATGGCGCGTGCACTCGGTATGGCATCCGTCGCCGGCATGCCGGATTTGATGCACAATATTCAGAACGGTGACACTGTCATTCTGGATGGCCGCGAGGGGTTGCTGATCGCCCGCCCGGACAGTGCCACGCTGCAAAACTACAAACAGGAATTGGCCCGCAAGGTACGCGAAGATCGTAAGCTGATGGGATTAGCTGATAAACCATCCATTACGACAGATGGCACAGTTATCACGTTACAGGCCAATCTTGAACTGCCGCGTGATCTGGATATGGCTTTGGAAGTTGGCGCTGCGGGCGTCGGCCTGTTACGCACCGAATTTATGTTTATGAACAGGCCCAGCCTACCGGACGAAGACGAACAATATGAAGCGCTGAAGAAAATCGTGCAGCAACTGGACGGCAAGCCCCTGACCGTGCGCACGCTGGATGTTGGTGGTGAGAAGCTGGCAACAGCCTTTGGCGAGTCATTGGGTGAAAGCGTTAACCCGGCGCTGGGGTTGCGCGCGATCCGCATCGGCTTGCGCGAACCCAAACTTCTGGAAACGCAATTGGCCGCGATTGTGCGCGCTGCCGCCCATGGCCCTGTGCGTATCCTCATTCCCATGGTGTCTTCGGTTGGGCAAATCCGGCAGGTGCGCGAACATCTGATGCAGGTCGAACGCCGTTTGCACCGGCGCGGCGTAAAAATGCCTTCACATTTGCCGCCGCTGGGGGCCATGATTGAAATACCGTCTGCCGCGCTGAGCGCCGATGCACTGGCCCGCGTCTGTGATTTCTTTGCCATCGGCAGCAACGACCTGACCCAATACACATTGGCCATCGACCGCGGCGATGATCGCGTGGCGGAGCTTTACGACCCCTACCACCCTGCCGTCCTGCGCCTGATCCAGTTTACAGCAGCAGCTGGGTGGCGCGCCAATATCCCTGTCAGCCTGTGTGGTGAAATAGCAGGTGACCGCCGTGCGACTGCCCTGTTACTCGGTCTTGGCCTGCGTGAATTGTCGATGGGCGCGCTACGTCTGCCTGCCGTCAAACAGGAAATCCGCAATATGGGCATGCAAAAAGCCTCGCGGTTCGCGGAAAGGATCATGTCCTGCTCAGAAGACGCTGATATTCATGACCTGATTCGTAAGGGGATTGAGGAATACGAAGAACCAGCCAAAGTCGTCAGGCGCAAAAGTTAACGCTTTTTCCTTACAAAAAACCCTTAAATAGCAAGATTTTCTTGCTCCCTAATCACTTTTTAACCATCATTCGTTAAGTAAGGTAAACGAAGGCTTGGTCTTTGCTACAAAAACCAAGTTCTCTGGCGTTTGTAAGGAGTTATCCGTGGCAGAAGAGCATGACGAGGAAAAGCACGAAGGCGCGGAAGCTTCCCTAGATCCGCCCAAAGGCAAATCCAAAAAGATGCTGATCATTATCGCGGCGGCTGTAGGCCTTGTTCTGGTCGCGGGCGGTGGTGCAGCGTTCTTCTTTATGTCTCATAAGCCAACGCAGGACTCACCCGAAAAACAGGCGGCCAGCGCCGAAGAAAAGGCCAAGCCGGTTTATTATTCGCTGGGCGATCTACTCGTGAACCTAAGCGGTGAAGGCAAACACCCGAATTTTCTCAAGGTGAAGATCAGCCTTGAACTGGCGGATGAAAAAGATCTGCCGCTGATGGACTCCATCAAACCGCGCATTATCGATAATTTCCAGGTTTACCTGCGCGAACTGCGCGTGGATGACTTGCGCGGCTCAGCCGGCATGTATCGTTTACGTGAAGAGCTATTGATGCGCGTTACCGAAGCGGCCCAGCCGGTTCGTGTGCGCGACGTACTATTTCAAGAAATGCTGGTACAATAAGCGTGTAACGCAAGGGTGCGACAATGGCAGACACGCCTGAAGTGGAGATGAGCGAAGAAGAAAGGATGGCCGCCGAATGGGCGGCCGCTGACGCTGCCGAAGAAGAAGGCGGCGGCAGTACTGCGCGCGTCCTGTCACAAAACGAAATCGACAGCCTGTTGGGCTTTGGCGACGGCGGTCCGAGCGCGCAAGACAATTCCGGCATCATGGCGCTTATCAACAGCGCGCTCGTCAACTACGAACGCCTGCCGATGCTCGAAGTTGTCTTCGATCGTCTGGTGCGCATGATGTCAACAAGCCTGCGTAATTTCACGTCTGACAACGTAGAAGTCAGTCTGGACCAAATCACATCGGTACGTTTCGGCGATTATCTGAACTCCATCCCCCTGCCCGCCATGTTGACCGTGTTCAAGGCGGAAGAGTGGGATAATTCCGGCCTGATGACCATCGATAGCGCGATGATCTATTCGATCGTCGACGTGTTGCTGGGTGGGCGTCGCGGCACCGCCGCCATGCGTATTGAAGGCCGCCCTTACACCACTATTGAACGCAATCTGGTTGAACGTCTTGTCCGCGTTGTTTTGGCCGATATGTCCGGCGCATTTGACCCGTTGTCGCCCGTCACGTTCCGTTTCGACCGCCTAGAAACCAATCCGCGCTTTGCCACCATTGCCCGTCCGGCAAACGCCGCCGTTCTGGCCAAACTACGCATTGACATGGAAGACCGCGGCGGCCGCATCGAAATACTGATCCCCTACGCGACACTCGAACCTATTCGCGAACTGCTGTTGCAGATGTTCATGGGTGAAAAGTTCGGGCGCGACACGATTTGGGAAACCCACTTGGGTAACGAACTTTTGATGACCGACATGCATATGCGCGCGGTTCTGGATGAAGTCACCCTGCCTCTGCATGAAATTATGAGCTGGAAGCCCGGTTCGCAATTGATGTTGAACGTAAAGGCGGATGACCTGGTCGCACTGCGCGCAGGTGACACGACCCTGTTCCGCGGCCGCATGGGGTCAATCAACAACAAAATCGCGGTCAAGGTTGAAGAAGTCACCTTGCACAAGGAAGAGGATTGAGCATGATGGAATGGATCCGCGCTCTGCTTGATGTTATTCTGATCGGCATGGTCGGCGTTGGGCTGGCGCAGGTGGCACGCCTGATCAAGCATCTGACAGGCCTGCGCGAAGGTCGCATTGAAATGGAACGCTTTGTGCACGAATTCAACGCAACAGTCATTCGCGCCGAGGCGGGCATCAAGGGACTAAAGCAAGCAGCACGCGACAGCGGTGATGATCTTGAAAAGCTGGTTGATAAAGCCCTGCAAGTGCGTGATGAACTAAGCTTCATTGTCGAAAGCGCCGACCAGATTGCTGAGCGCCTGAGCCAGTCCGCCACGAACGCGGTTCGCCCGGCGGTCCCTGCGACAGAAGTGAAGCAAGCGGCAAAGCCTGCGGCACCGCCGCCGTTGCCGCCCGGCACGGAGACTGAAAAGTCGGCTAAAAAAGAAGCCGCTCCGGCGTCAAAAGCTGAGCAGGAATTGATGCAAGCTTTGAAAAAGCTGAATTGAGGCGAACATGTTGCGGTTTTTAACAAGCCCACGTTTCTATTTCCCCGTTGTCATTGCGCTTGCGTTGACTATTGTCGGGCTGAGCGTTGATGACTTTTGGTCGAGCGTATCAAGCGGTAGGTTGTTTGCGCCGCAAGCACGCGCTGAAACCGCGGCCAGCAAGGCTGCCGCAGCGCCGCCTGAAACAGCGCCCAAAACTGACCAGACCGCCGCGCCGGCTCCAGCTAGCGCACCTAATCCGCCCGCTGTTGACGCAGGCGCAGGCTCGCCCGACAGCCTGATCGGCGCACCCCCGCCGCCCGACGAAGAAAAATCCGCTGCTGAAATCGAAGTGTTGAAACAGCTTTCGCAACGCCGCGATAAATTGGAGCTACGCGCCAAGGAACTGGATCAACGCGAAGCCCTCATCAAAGTTGCCGAACAGCGTGTTGACCAGAAGATCCATGAAATGGAGGTGCTACGTCAGCAATTATACACCATGGTTAACCAGGTCAGCGAGGCACAGGCCGCGCAGTTGGATAATCTGGTCAAGATTTACGAGACCATGAAACCCGAAGAAGCAGCTAAGATTTTCGAAAGTCTGGACATGCCGGACCTTTTGAATGTGATCAAACGCATGAAGCCCAAGAGCACAGCACCCATCATGGCCAAAATGGCGCCGGAAAAGGCCCGGGAAATTACCGTCGCCCTGACGCGGCAAGACCAGTTGCCCGAAGTGAAGTAATACGGGTATGATGCGCCGCTTGGTGCAACCCCCTGTATGACGCTATGTCCCTTTTGTCCGGTATCTATCACCTGCTGACCGACCTTGCTGCCCCTGTCATCAAGGTATATCTGAATCGTCGCATGCAGAAGGGGCGCGAAGACCCCGAACGGTTTCCTGAACGGTTGGGACAACCATCGAAACAACGCCCCACGGGCCGGTTGATCTGGTGCCATGGTGCCAGTGTAGGCGAGGCGAACGCGCTCCTAATACTCATCGAACGACTGCGGCAGATGGTGCCACATATCAACATTCTGATGACAACAGGAACAGTTACATCCGCCAAACTGATGCAGGACCGCTTGCCGCCGGGCGTCATCCACCAATATATGCCTGTTGACCGCATGCCCTATGTGCAGAATTTCCTGCGCCACTGGCGCCCCGACCTCGTGTTATGGACCGAGTCTGAAATCTGGCCGAACATGCTGGCTAGCATTCATAAAATCGGCATCCCTGCCGTCCTGTTAAACGGGCGCATGTCTGAAAAATCTTTTCATAACTGGAAGCGCTGGCGCAGTTGGACAACCGAACTGCTGGGCGGGTTTCGTCTGGCCCTGACGCAAACCGAAGATGAACGCAGCCGCTTTACGGCCCTTGGCATCAAATCAGCGCACTGTATCGGCAACATGAAATATGCCGCCAAACCCCTGCCCTGCAATGAACGTGATTTAGAGCCGTTGCGGCAGCAAATCGGGAACCGCCCTGTATGGCTGATGGCTTCCACGCATCGTGGCGAGGAGGAGATTGCACTGCAGACACATGCGGCGCTACGCAAGAACTTTCCGGAATTACTGACCATTATCGCGCCACGTCACGCAGTACGCGGTGGCGAGATCGCGCAACTGTGCGAAAAGTCAGGTATTAAATCCGTGCGCCGGTCAACCCATGAACCGCTAACGCCGGAAACACAAATTTTTGTTGGCGACACGATGGGTGAAATGGGCCTGTTCTATCGTCTGTCACCCGTTATGGTTATGGGCGGTTCTTTTGTACCGCATGGCGGGCATAATCCCATTGAACCGGCCTTGCTGGGTTGCGCCATTATTCTGGGGCCAGAGATGTTTAATTTCACGGCCATATTGTCAGAGTTCAAACAGCACGAAGCCGCCTTGCTCCTCAACCACGCGAACGAATTGCCCTATTGCATTACGCGCCTGCTGAACAACCAGCCCGAACGCGAACGCATGGTGCAAAACGCCCACATATTGGCAGACGATAAGCAGCATGTCATTGACCGTATCATCGATTTGTTGCGTCCCATTATCGCTGAGATTGATTATCCTGAAAGAACGCGGGACGCATCATGAATACACCCGCTTTCTGGTTCAGTAAGCCTTCGTTTTTGCAAAACGTCCTGAGCCATGCACTCATGCCCATCGGCGAGGTTTATAGGCTAGTCGGGATTCTTCGTCTCACACTGACAATACCCTATCGGGCACGCATCCCTGTTATATGCCTCGGCAATATTGTGGCGGGCGGATCTGGCAAAACACCGACTGCGATTGCCATCGCGGCACTGTTACAAAAGAATGGACAACGCCCTGTCTTTGTCTCACGCGGGCATGGCGGACGTGAAAAAGGGCCTTTGCGCGTTGACCCCGCACAACATACCGCGGCTGATGTCGGGGATGAACCGCTACTTCTTGCGCGCACCGCCCCTGTTTACATTGCGCGCCACAGAGCCAGCGCCATACGCGCCGCCGAAGCTGATGCGCTAAACCCCACGCATATAATTCTGGATGATGGGTTACAAAACCCGACCTTTGTTGCGTCAACCTCTCTGTTGGTTATCGACGCAGCCACGGGGTTTGGCAATGGTCGTTTGATACCCGCAGGCCCACTGCGCGAAAGATATACTGATGTGCGGTCACGCATAAACGGCGTTGTAATTATTGGTGATGGTCAGCCCCCGCTGCCGGAAACAGATGGTTTGCCGCAATATCGCGCCGCCCTTGCGCCGCAAACGGTGACTATAAAGGCCGAGCGTTATCTGGCGTTTGCAGGCATTGGACATCCGGATAAATTCTATCGCACCTGCCGCGCGTCAGGGCTGAATATAGTCGCAACGCAAAGCTTTGCAGATCATCATCCCTATAACCGCGCAATACTGGAAAAATTGTTACAGACAGCTCAGAGCTTGAACGCGACCCTGTTGACAACAGAAAAAGACATGGCACGCATCCCGGCCGATTTACACGGGCAGATCGCTACACTCGGCGTACATTTGTCGTTCAAGGATGATGTGGTGCGGTTGCTGCATACCCTGGCCTAATATAATCCACTAATCGTCGGCACGAACCTGCTTCTTGCCATCGTAGAATTCTACCGACAACACATCGCCTTTGCTGATCTGTTGCGCTGCGGTCACAACCTGCCCCGACGCGTTCTGCACCAGCGCATAGCCACGCCCCAGCACCGCACGGGGCGACAGATGACGCAGGGATACATCCATTTTCTCAAACCGGATCTGGTGTTTATGCAAAACATCACGCATGGCGGCCTGTTGGCGCGTCATCAATCCCACCAACCGTTGCGCCGCTACTTGCACAACGTCGCGCGGATGACGCAGCCGCCCTGCATATTCACGCAACAATCCACGACGACGGTCCATAAAGACAAGCAATGCGTTTTGCAATCTGTCTGCACGTTCATCCAGTCTTTGCGCCAACGGTTCCAACGCGCGCGCCGGGTCGCCCAGCGCCCGTGATAACAGGTGAATACGCTCACGACGTTCGACAAGCATACGACGCATGGATTGTTGTGCCCGTGCATCCATACCTGCCAGTTGTTGCAACAGGTCGGCGCGCACAGGCACTGCTATTTCTGCCGCCGCCGTTGGCGTAGGCGCGCGCCTGTCGGCGGCAAAGTCGATCAGTGTCGTATCCGTTTCATGCCCAACGGCAGAGATGATGGGGATACCGCTGGCTGCCGCCGCACGCACAACAACTTCTTCGTTAAACGGCATTAAATCTTCGACGGACCCGCCACCACGCGCCACGATCAAAATATCTGGACGGCGCAGCCCCGCCGCATTCGACGTTGCGGGCATAGCGTTAAACCCGGTAATGGCGGCGGCAATTTGCCCGGCAGCAACTTCGCCCTGTACGGCAACCGGCCACAATAAAACACGGCGTGGAAATCTGTCCGCCAACCTGTGCAGAATATCGCGAATGACTGCACCCGTGGGTGATGTCACAACGCCGATGACTTCAGGCAGAAATGGCAAAGCCCGCTTACGCGATTCATCGAACAGGCCTTCGGCGGCCAGTTTCTTTTTGCGTTCCTCCAGCATCTTGAGCAACGCGCCGATACCCGCCAGTGCCATACCTTCGACAACCATCTGGTATTTCGACTGCCCGGGGTAGGTTGTCAGATGGCCGGTACACACGACCTCCATCCCCACCGCAGGCTTTACCGCGAGCTTGCCCACCTGCCCGCGCCAACATACAACAGACAAAACAGCTGTTTCGTCCTTTAACGTCATATAAACATGGCCACTGCTGTGCACTTTGCAATCCGATATCTCGCCACGTACGCGCACAAGGCCAAAGGTTTCCTCCACCGTCTTTTTCAAACGGCGCGATAAGTCGCCCACACTATATTCCGGCAAATTGCTGCCGGGGCGCGGGGTATCAAACAGACTTGGCGAGCTGGGTGCTGTGGTTTTGTTCATCCACCCACCCTAGCGGCTTTTGCCGTAAAAAGCGAGATAGGCCATATGCCGCCATGGGTTGCCGTGGGCCCGTGATTGTTGTAGGAATCCACATCAGTTTATAGCCCCTGTTCCGTTGGAGGTCCCATGTCCGTTCGCGTTTCTATCAATGGTTTTGGCCGTATCGGCCGTCTGGTTTTGCGCGCCATTTTTGAATCCGGCCGCAAGGATGTCGACGTTGTCGCCATCAACGACTTGGCCGACGCGCACACCAATGCCCATTTGTTGAAGTACGACTCGGTGCATGGCCGCTTTCCCGGCGACGTGCAGGTTGACGGCAATGACCTGATTATCAACGGCCATCGCGTCAAGGGGCTGCAGGTTGCCGACCCGACCAAACTGGGCTGGGGTGATCTGAACATCGACGTCGCCATGGAATGCTCGGGCCGTTTCACCAAGCGCGCCGATGCGGGGCAGCATTTGCAAGCTGGGGCCAAGAAGGTTTTGATCTCTGCCCCCGCGACGGATGAAGATATCACGGTCGTCTATGGCGTTAATCACGGCGCGTTGAAGGCAGAACACACCATTGTGTCGAACGCGTCCTGCACCACAAATTGCCTGGCCCCTGTCGTCGCCACATTGCATAAGGTCATCGGCGTTGATCACGGCTTCATGACCACCATTCATTCCTATACCGGCGACCAGCGTACCGTTGACACGATGCACAGCGATTTGCATCGCGCCCGTGCCGCCGCGTTGAATATGATCCCAACATCGACGGGTGCGGCCAAGGCCATTGGCAAGGTGTTGCCCGACCTGAAGGGCAAGCTGGACGGTTCATCCATCCGCGTGCCGACCCCCAATGTCTCGGTCGTCGATTTCAAGTTTGTGGCCAAGCGTGCGACATCAGTTGATGAAATCAATAACGCCATCAAGGCCGCCGTTGCCGGTGAATTAAAGGGCGTTCTGGGCGCTTATGCGGAACCGCTGGTGTCAACAGACTTTAACCACGACGCGCATTCTTCCATCTTTGCCTTGAATGAAACCAAGGTGATTGATGGCACCTTTGCCCGCGTTCTTAGCTGGTACGACAATGAATGGGGCTTCTCAAACCGCATGGCGGATACGGCAGTGGCCATGAAGGCGGCGAAGTAAGCGCACCACCTTATTTGCTGAAGACGATCCTGCGCGCGCCAAAGAAGTTGAAAAACATGCCCGCGCAGGTTCCACCCATCAGCCCCAAAACGGGGTATTGGTAAACCAGCGGCACATTGTGCGTCAGCAGACTGAATGTTCCGCGGTTCAACACCAGACCAACCAGACAGACGGCAGCAAAACGCGACCATTCGTCGCGCAGGCTGCGCTGCGACTTACCACGGAACGTAAAGACGCGGTTACCGAACCACGTGAATGTAACCGTGAACGGGAAGGAGAACAGCGCACTGCAATCGTGATTAAAGCCGAAAACATCCAGCGCCAGATGAAACAGCGCGACATCCAGAAAGAAGCCCAAGCCACCAATGGCGCCGAACTTCATGAACTGGATAAAAGTCGCCTTATGCGTGTCGATTAACTTACGCATACGCGCGGTTATCCGTGTTGTTCCGGCTGCACGGCCGGAACATTCAGATAACGCATACGCTTCATTTCACGACGACCACGCGTCACTGTGTCGAGGACCAGACCGCAGCTAAGGCTGAGGAACGACAGGATCATCAACCCCATCGATAACACCGCCGTCGGCAAACGCGGCACAAGGCCAGTGTCAAAAAAATCAATCACAATCGGGATAATCAGGCCCGTTGACACAAGCGCCAACAAGATAGCCAGCAGGCCAAAGAACTGCATCGGGCGCTCTTCTTTCACCAGCACGATGATCGTCCACAAAATGCGGAAACCGTCGCGGAAGGTACTGAGTTTGCTGACTGAACCCGGTGGGCGGTCCTTGTAGGGGGTTTCAACCTCGGCGGTCGGCATACGCAGCTCCAGCGCATGCACCGTCAATTCGGTTTCCGTTTCAAAACCGGCGGCCAGAGCCGGGAAGCTTTTCACATAACGGCGCGACATGACGCGGTAGCCGGACAGCATATCCTTAAACCGGTTGCCAAAGGTCCATGCGACCATGCTGGTCAACAGCCAGTTACCGAAGCGATGCCCCGGACGATAGGCTTCCTGAATCTGTGTCGTGCGCGCACCATTGACCATGTCCAGCTGTTCGTTGCGCAGCATCGCGATCATGCGCGGGGCGGACGGCGCATCATACGTCGCATCACCATCCACCAGCACATAAATGTCGGCCTCGATATCCGCAAACATGCGGCGAACGACATTCCCTTTGCCCTGCAGGCGTTCGGTGCGGACAATGGCACCCGCAGCGCGCGCAACCTCAACCGTCTTGTCACGCGAGTTGTTGTCGTAGACATAAATCTTTGCCTGCGGCAATGCGGCGCGAAAATCCTCGACCACGCGAGCTATGGCGGCTTCTTCATTATAGCAGGGTACGAGTACTGCGATCTCGGTCATGGGGTTCTCACACGTTCAACGGGGCACAAATCCAGATTACCACTAGGATAAAGACGATCCAGAACCTTTTGGCAAGCCCGCCATGACGGCCGCAGGTTGAAATAAGACAACGCGTCATCGGCAAAGTGATGCTGCCATGGCGTTACCATGATCATCAGGCGGCCTTTGTGGCTGTCGACCTTGTCATGAATAAGGCGGTTAATGCCCTTATTTTCATCGGGACTGGAAAAATTGCTTTGTATCCGGACAAAGGTAACATCGGGCGGAAATAACGGGATAACGTGGGAAAACGGGTCAAACCCCGCCATCAAGACCATCAGGTTCGATGTGTTGCCAAGGGGTGGAATATCAGCCTCAACCGCGTGATCGAGCCACCCCTGATGCCGCCCCCAGTTACCGCCTTGTATGGAGCAGGCAATAATGCCCAGTATGAACAAGCTGGCCACCTGCCGCGTCGCAATCCTAAGCGGCAGTAAATCGATCGCCAGAACGATAAGCAGCGGCGCGAGCATCTCAAGCGGCACGGCGTAGCGATAAACGCAAAACATCACAAGCCATACGAAATAACTTATCGCCACCATCGTCATCAGGTACGGCGCAACGGCAGCCTGCCCAACGCCATCGGCGCGGGCGCGATCCTTGCCGAAGATCAGGCGCAAAATAACACCGAGCGGCAACAGGATGTAAAGCGCCAGCAACCGCCAGTCACGCCATTCAATCTCACCCACGCGGTAGGGGCTGTCCGTGAACACCCATGGGAACAGCAGAAAATCATGCAAGCTGCGTGTTACAAATTGTGTGTCGCGGGCACTGGACAACGGCGCAAGGGGCGATTTGAAGATCTGATTAAAATAGGGGAACAGCGGGCTGCCGAAATGCGTTTGCAGGAAATGTGCCCAATGCCCCAGCGCGAGCGCAACACCTGCTAAAACGCCAAGGCCAAAGCCAAAAGCAATCAACACACGCCGCATCAACGGGCCACGCATGGCAACAATCGCCCCGCATAGACCGACGCAGAAAGTGACGCTGGGTAGTTTTAACCCCATCATTGCGCCCGCGGGCAGGCCAAAAAGAAGCGCCAGCAGAATGGCGCGCCACCATGCGGTACTGAATAACTGCCCCTGATAACGTAGCAGCAGCAAGGCTGACGTAAATACGCCCAGACTGGTTATATTATCGCCGAAATTAGTGCCGATAAGGGCGATACCGCCGCCGCCCAACATTCCCATTAAGGCAAGCACGGCGGACACAATAACTTTCTGCCGCGTGTTGTTGATAACCAGCGCGGCATAGCACAGCATAAAAAGAAGGCTGTAATTTATCCCTTGTACAGCCCCCAGAATGAAGGCAGCCACACGCGCAGGCACATGCGTTGCGAGCAGATAATAGGGAACATCAAGTGTCGGGTTATAAAACCACGGTGTTTGCGAGGGCAGCAGGTCAACATCATACCGGCCATTCAGAAAGGCGTACGCGTTATACCAGTGGTAATTACGCAAATCCCAGTTCGCGTCCTGCCCTAACCAGAGCGCGAGCACGCCAAAGAAGAACGGCATCGCAAAAAGGAAAAACAACGCCAGTTTACGCGCGCGGTGTCCACGCGGCGGCATAAGAAGAATCGTCTCAAAAGAGCTGTTATTTTGAAAAGCTGGAATCATGCAGGAGTTTGAACATTCTTCTCGTTCACGATCAAGAAATTGTTATATTGTTGCCTGTTCGCCAGTGCGAAAGGGCATCCTTGACCCCTTGCCCGGAAAATAGTCCCTTAGGGGCCGGAGATTTTGAATGTTTGCCTCAGCCATATACGATACAGCCACGCATACAGCACCCGTACCCGCACTGGACCGCAGCCCATCCGGCGCGTTCAAAGTTGGGTCAGATGCCCACAAACGCGCGTTCTGTAGCGTACTGATCGACGTATTCGACCCCTATAAGCCGTCCGTTCTGGCATGGCCAAAATTATCAGCGGATGCAGAAAAACGCCTGACTTCACTGCCGTTCTGGAACATCGCTGTTCAAACAGAGGGGTTTGCATCATCACGCATGCAGGCCATGGCCGACACCATTGTTGACCCGACGATCAAAGAAGCACTGTCGCTCAACGCCTTTGAAGAAGGCAGGCATAAGCTCGTCATCCGCAACATGCTGCGCTTCTATGGCATTCCGTTGCAGGAAGAAAAACCTTACAGCACACCACAGAATGCCGAAGCCCTGTTTATCCGCACCGGCTATGGAGAGTGTTTTGACAGCTTCTTTGCCTTTGGTCTTTTCAAGCTGGCGAAGGACTCCGGCTACTTTCCATCGGAACTTATCGATGTGTTCGAACCGGTGGTTCAGGAAGAAGCACGTCACATTATGTTCTTCGTCAATTGGGTCGCATGGAATGCAGCCAACAAACCGTTTTTTGCGCGCCTGTGGTTCCGCATGCGTTGCCTGTACGCCCTGGGGCGCGCCGCCTTTAACCGTTTGAGCCTGGCCAGCGCGGCAGAAGACCACGGCAAAAGCAGCCATAACTTTGTTGTCGTCGGCGGTGAAACGCTGACGATGGGCCTGACCCCGCGCAAACTCATTGAAACCGCATTGGCCGAAGATACGCGGCGCATGGCACCGTTTAATCCGCATTTGTTGCGTCCGAAGATCATGCCGTTTCTCGCAAAACTCATCCTACCCTTCCTACCCTAACCAGAGAGGTTGCTATGCGTATTGGTGTTCCAAAAGAAATCAAAGTGCATGAATATCGTGTCGGCATGACCCCCGATGCTGTGCGCGAGATGACATCCGGCGGACATCAGGTTACCGTTCAAACGGGCGCAGGCGAAGGTATTGGCCTGAGCGATGACGCCTATCGCGCCGCTGGCGCCAAGATCGCCAACGACGCGGCCAGCATTTTTGCCGACGCGGACATGATCGTCAAAGTCAAGGAACCGCAATTGCCGGAATGCGCCATGCTGCGCCCCGGTCAAATCTTGTTCACCTATTTGCATCTGGCGCCGGATCCGGCACAGGCCGAAGCGCTTTTGAAATCCGGCTGTATCGCGATTGCATATGAAACCGTGACGGACGCACAAAATCGCCTGCCCCTGCTGGCACCAATGTCAGAAGTCGCCGGACGCATGTCCATCCATGCGGGCGCACATTTTCTGGAGAAGGCGCATGGCGGGCGTGGCGTGTTGCTGTCCGGCGTGCCGGGCGTTGCTCCGGCCAAGGTTGTTGTTATCGGCGGCGGCGTTGTCGGTTCAAACGCGGCGGCTGTTGCTGTCGGCATGGGCGCGGATGTCACAGTACTGGATAAATCCCTGCCCCGGTTGGCGCAACTGGATTCCATCTATCAGGGCCGCCTGCACACCATCTATGCGACAGCGGGCGCGATTGAGGAGCAAGTTTTGGCCGCCGACCTTGTTATCGGTGCGGTCCTAATACCGGGGGCAGCAGCGCCCAAGCTTGTCACACGCAACCATATCAGCCGCATGAAAAAGGGTGCCGTTATTGTGGACGTCGCTATCGATCAGGGTGGCTGTGTTGAAACCGCGCGCCCGACAACGCATACGGAGCCAGTCTACACGGTTGACGGCATTATCCACTACTGTGTCGCCAATATGCCGGGCGCCGTTGCGCGCACTTCAACCTTTGCACTGAACAATGCCACGCTGCCTTACACGCTGGCGCTGGCCAACAAGGGTTGGAAGCAGGCTCTGGCCGATGATGCAGGTTTCCGCAACGGCTTGAATGTCGCGAACGGCACCATCACGCATCCGCATGTTGCTGAGGCGCTGGGCAAAACCTATACGGCTTTTGCAGCCTGAGCCGTTCAGTATTTGCGCACCAGCCCCACAAGCTTGCCCTGCACGCGGACATTATCTGCCGGCAGCAAGCGGGTTTCGTACCGGCTGTTGGCCGGTATAAGGGCGATCTTACCCGCGCGACGTTCGATGTATTTCAGGGTTGCTTCGCTTTCATCGACCAGCGCCACGACAATTGCGCCGTTTTCAGCCGTGTCGCATTTACGGATAACGACATGGTCACCATCCATGATCCCGGCCTCGATCATCGAGTCACCCGCAACTTCCAGCGCGTAATGTTCTGATGCATCCCCTACCCCACGGCGTGACGCCAGCAATCCGGCAGGCACATCGATTTGCGTTGAGGGATCGCGTAACGCCTCAATCGGCGTGCCAGCCGCAATACGCCCATACAAGGGTAGGCTAAGGCTCGACGCAGCAATAACAGCGGCCGATGGAGTTTCTGCGGGAACCGCACGGCTGCTCGCCTTTTTCCCTGTATCCAGCCCATCCGGCAGTTTGAGGATTTCTAACGCGCGTGCGCGATGCGGCAGGCGTTTGATGAACCCGCGTTCCTCCAGCCCTGTAATCAGACGGTGAATGCCGGATTTGGAACGCAGCCCGAGTGCTTCCTTCATTTCATCGAATGAAGGTGGCACGCCGTCCTTGTCCAGATGGTTACGGATAAGAACAAGCAAATCTTTCTGTTTGCGTGTGAGCATAGTATCAGCTCCAAGAAGAACAAAACATGAATGTTCTACTTTAGTTCGCATGGTCGGTCAACAAAAAATTGCGCTGCGCTGCGGGAACAGGTTAAATGGCGACCTTCATCTCAATTCTCCGGAACAACCATGTCCATCGACCTGAAAACAGTCCAACGCATCGCCCATTTGTCCCGCCTGAAAATACCGGATACCGAATTGCAACAGGTGCAAGGCGAACTGAACAAGATCCTGGCCTGGGTTGAGCAGTTGAACGAAGTGAATGTGACGGGCATTGAACCTCTGGCAAACGTCAATGACGAAGCGTTGCGCGGCCGCGACGACGTCATCAATGACGGTGGCAAAGCGGCGGATATTCTGGCCAATGCTCCCGCCAAGACGGCCGACTTCTTCACTGTGCCCAAGGTTGTTGAATAACCCCCTTCTGCACAACACACCTGTTTCTATTGGATATCCCATGACAAAGCTGACCAACCTGACCATGACCGAAGCCCTGAAAGGGCTTTCCAGCAAGGCCTTCACCGCAACGGAACTGACCAAGGCGCATATCGACGCCATGCAGACCGAAGTCGCACGCGGCACAAAAAGTTATATCACTGAAACGCCGGAGCTCGCACTGGCGCAGGCCAGCGCCGCCGACGCACGTTATACCAAGGGCGATGCGCGCGCCATGGACGGGTTGCCCATCGGCATGAAGGACCTGTACTGCACCAAGGGTGTGCGCACAACGGCGGCCAGCAAGATCCTGGACAATTTTGTGCCGACTTATGAGTCAACCGTATCGCAGAAACTGTTCGATGCCGGTTGCGTGATGCTGGGCAAAACAAATCTGGACGAATTCGCCATGGGTTCCACCACGATTACCAGCGCCTATGGCACCAGCATTAATCCATGGTCGGGCAAAGATCCGGCACGTGCCAACCGCCAGTTGGTGCCGGGCGGGTCGTCGGGCGGTTCATCCGCCGCCGTCGCCGCACGCATCGCCATGGCTGCAACTGCAACCGATACGGGCGGCTCGATACGTCAACCAGCCTCACTGACCGGTACGGTCGGTATTAAACCGACCTATGGCCGTTGCTCACGCTGGGGTATTGTAGCTTTTGCCTCCTCGCTAGATCAGGCAGGCCCAATGACACGTTCGGTTGAAGATGCGGCTTTGATGCTGCGCGAAATGTCAGGTTATGACCCGAAGGATTCCACTTCGGCCAACAAGGCAGTCCCCGATTTCACCGCCATGTGCGGGCAGTCGATCAAGGGCATGCGCATCGGCATTCCGCGCGAATACCGCATTGACGGCATTGACCCGGAAGTCAACGCGCTGTGGCAAAAAGGCGCCGATATGCTGCGTGATGCGGGCGCTGAAATCATCGATATCAGCCTGCCGCACACCAAATACGCCTTGCCCGTTTATTACATCATCGCTCCGGCAGAAGCGTCATCAAACCTCGCACGTTATGATGGCGTGCGTTTTGGCGTGCGCGTCGAAGGCGAAGGCCTGAACGGCATGTATGAAAACACGCGTGGCGCGGGTTTCGGCAAGGAAGTGCGTCGTCGTATTCTGATGGGCACCTATGTCCTGTCTGCCGGTTATTATGACGCTTATTACCTGAAGGCGCAGCGTGTCCGCCGTTGCATTCGCAACGACTTCGACACAGCCTTTGCAAAATGCGACGCCATTCTGACACCCGCCTCCCCCTCAACCGCGTTTGGCATTGGCGAGAAGATGGACGACCCCATCCAGATGTATCTGGAAGACGTCTTCACAGTGACCTTGAACCTGGCCGGTTTGCCCGGCATTTGCGTGCCCGTCAGCCTCGCACAAAACGGTTTGCCGTTCGGGTTGCAATTGGTTGGCCGGGCCTTTGACGAAGAAACATTGTTCAAGGCAGCATCTGCGCTTGAGAAAGCCGCAAGCTTCACCGCCCTGCCGCCGATGGTGGCCGCTTAATCCACTTCAAACACAACGGCCTGCGGATGCTGACGCAATATGCCGCCGTGCCATTGATGTGGTTTGAGCACGGATGTGTCACCCAAAAGCAGGCGTGAAAGCTCCTTGACGGCATAATCAATCGGTACGGACCAATCCCCCGGTCGCATCTGCCGGAAAAGGCGCATGGTCGGGTACCATGGCGTGTCGGCGCGCCCCAGCATCCATCGCCAGTCTGGGTCGAAGGGCAGCAGCAACCACACAGGCCGCCCCATCGCGCCCGCCAGATGCGCGACCGATGTATCAACCGTGACGAGCAGGTCCAGTTTGGTCATCAATCCAGCCGTGTCGGCATAGTCGCCCAGATACGCATCGACATCCAGCAATGGATAGGATGACGCGCTTATATCCGCTTTCGCCCTGCCTTTTTGCAACGAGACACCATAACCGGCCCCCACCCGCAGCAGTGGCACGAGTTCCGCGAAGGGCACAGAACGATTGCGGTCGTTGAGATGATCCGGGTTGCCTGCCCAGACAAAACCAATACGGGGTTCAGCCACGCCTTGCAGGTGCTGTTCCCATGGTTTGACCCACGCTTCATCAGCCGAAAGATAGGGTTTGAAAACCGGAATATCGTCCAGTGTTCCGCCGAACAAGGGTGGCAGGCTCATCAAACGCAATCGCGCATCGGCCTGCGGTACGGGTTCATCCAATGACAAAATATGGATGTCCGGCAGATTATGGCGCAGCAACCGGACAAGCGGTGGGGTTACCTGCAAGGTAATAGTCTTGGCTTTCAGGCGTAGAAGCGGAATATAGCGCAAGAATTGCAGCGCATCCCCCATCCCCTGATCTTCATGCAGCAGCAAATGCCCAACAGGCTGCCCCTGCCATAGCGGCACATGTTGGAAACGCTGATCCATATCGCCGCGCTTTTCCCATTTGCACCAACCTTCGGCAAAGTCGCCGATTTGCAGATGAGCCATTGCCGCCATGCTCCATAACTCATGATTATGCGGACTGCGCGCGCAGGTTCTTTCAAAATAACGCAACGCTTCTTCGGGATATCCAGCAGACTTCAGGATGTTCCCCAGCGTTTGCAGCATCATGTCCGGTGCTTCGCTTTCTATACGGCGCATGACCGCGTGCGATTTCTGCAAATCACCCAACGCGTATAGCAAAAGCGCATAATTACCCAGAAATTTAAGATCATCGGGACGTAGAGCAACCGCGCGTTCATGACACAGGCGCGAGCGTTCCAATTCCTTCTTCTCGCGCCACAGAAAACCGGCCATATCCCAAGCCTCGGCAAAGACCGGATCGATGGCAACCGCCTGTTCTGCTGAATAAAGCGCATCATCGCGACGCCCCAGAATACGCAGGATCAAACAACGGTTATGCCAGGCCATGGCCATGTTGGGGTTGGCCCCCAACGCAGCCTCAACCAGCCCCAGCGCCAGTTCTTCATTCCCCTTTTGATGGGCAATGATCCCCAACATATGCAGGGCATCCGGATGATGCGGGTCAGTGGCAATCACCTGTTTGTACAGGACAGCCGCTTCATCCACCGATCCTTTCTGATGCAATGCGAAGGCGCGATTAAGCAGGTCAGACGTCATATCAACCGTTACTGGTGTAAGGGGTCTTAAATTTATTTAATGACTATTGCAAAATATTAGTTAACATAAAACAGTGCACTTTAGAGTAAGGTACAAATATCAGACGCCCTTCCTACCACGCACCTTGCACGGGGTTACGCATGATCATGTTCGGTCAGGCCAAGAAAGATGTCGATGTCATTGATTCCTCGGTAGTTGAGAAGGTCCTCGTCGGAATCAACCAACAGGTCAGCCGATTGGCTATCCTGCTGACCGATATAGTCGGCAATGCCGAAAACATTACCAAGGAAAGCGAAGCAGGCAGCAAAAGCGCCGAAGAATTGCTGGGGTTGGCTCAGGAGTTTTCAAGCAAGACCAAAAACCTTTCGCAAGAAATGCAGCAGGTAGCCGGCACAATCGCCGTCGCTGCCGCCAGCCTTGATGTATCCAGTGAAAAAATCCGCATATCCCTGTCCAAAACGGAAAAGCTGATTGGTTCAGTCCGGTCTGCCGAAACTCTATTATCCAGTCTTGAAACATCACTTCAATCAGCCAGTCAGACATCCAAGGAAATTCGGTCGATTGCTAAACAGACCAACCTGCTGGCCCTTAATGCCACCATCGAGTCCGCCCGCGCGGGGGAAATGGGGCGCGGCTTTGCCGTCGTTGCAGGCGAAGTTAAAACGCTCGCCAATAAAACAAAAACGGCAACCGAGGAAATAGACCGGGCATTGGAACAGATTACCGGTGCCGCACGCAGTTTGATTGTACAGGGGGCTGAGAACGCCAAGATTGCCACCGATGTTTCCAGTGACACGTCCACCATCATCCAGATGACCGCAGATGCTGCTGACACCCTGCACCAGATACGCGATCAGTCATCGCATATCATTCAAACCACCGCCGACAATGAAGCCGGCTTTGCCCGCCTGACCGATATTATCAGCAAGGTGAGCAAGTCGCTGATTACAACCTCCGGTGAAATCGCCAAAGCTTCCCATAATTTGGGCGGCCTGAATGATATGGCCGAGGCAACGCTATGGGATATCGCAAAGACCGGCATTGCGACGGATGACACGCCCATCATCGAAGCGACCAGAAGCGCAGCAAAAGAGATTCAGGGAGTCTTCCAGCGTTCAGTCGATGAGCGCGTCGTCGTTCTGGACGATTTATTCGACGATGATTACCAACCCATTCGCGGCACGACGCCGTTGCAGCATATAACGCGCCACACCAGCTTTACGGACATGGTTCTGCCCAAAATTCAGGAAGCCCTTTTGGCGTTTGATAAAAGAATTGTGTTCGCCTGCTGCTGCGACCGCAATGGTTATATTGCTACACATAACCTGAAATTTTCGAAGCCTCAGGGCGCGGACCCCGTATGGAACACCGCCAATTCGCGCAATCGCCGCATCTTTGATGATCGCGTGGGCCTGGCATCAGGCCGCAACACGGAACCTTTTCTGCTGCAAATCTATCGCCGTGATATGGGTGGCGGACAGTATGTCCTGATGAAGCATATATCTTGCCCGATTAAGGTAAGCGGCAAACATTGGGGTGCGCTGCGGTGTGCCTTTACCGCGTAAGCCACTATTACTAACAGTAATTATAATGGTGCGCTGCACATCTATACTGCGCCGCACAACACTTTATCATTTTCTCTAAAATACTTAATCAACCAATTTAACGTACAGTTAAGAAGAATCAGCCTCTCTTTACTGCGCAGTCACCGCCATGGAGGTATTTATGACTACACCGGTTGCCCAACTCCCTGAATTCAAGGAATTGATACAGAAGCGAAGAGCTATAGCCCTTCCTCTGACCATCATTATGCTGTTGGCCTATTTCGGCTTTATTCTGACCATTGCCTTTGCACCAGATGTATTAAGCCAGAAGGTCGGCAGCGGCGTCACCAGCTTAGGGATTGCAATCGGTTTTGGTCTCATCCTGCTGACTTTTATTGTCACAGGCGTTTTCGTTCACCAGTCCAATCAAAAGCTCGAAGGTCTGATTGACACTATTCACAAGAAGATTGGGGAGTAATGACCATGCCATCACTCGATAACTTTTTTGCACATATGAACGTCACCGCGGTTCTGATGTTCCTCGTGTTCGTCTCAATGACATTGTTCATCACTTGGTGGGCATCCAAGCGTGTTAAAACAACCAAGGATTTTTATTCCGCTGGCGGCAGCATTACAGGCCTGCAAAACGGATTGGCAATTGCGGGCGACTATATGTCGGCGGCATCGTTCCTTGGCATATCCGGGCTGGTCTTCACCTCCGGGTTCGATGGGTTGATATACTCCATCGGCTTTTTGGTGGGGTGGCCAATTGTTCTGCTGCTGATCGCAGAGCCGCTACGCAACCTTGGGCGCTACAACTTCTCGGATGTTGCTTCCTATAGATTCGATAAGAAGCCGATCCGCGTTCTGGCGGCTATTGGCTCTCTGTCGACAATCACCTTCTACCTCATCGCGCAAATGGTGGGGGCGGGTAAGTTGATCGAAGTCCTGTTCGGCCTTCCCTATGCCAGCGCAGTTGTCATTGTCGGCGTTCTGATGGTCGCCTATGTGACCTTCGGCGGTATGTTAGCGACAACATGGGTGCAGGTGATTAAGGCATGTCTGCTGTTAGGCGGTGCGACGGTCCTGTCATTCCTTGTGTTAGCGCACTTCAACTTCAGCTTTGAGGACATGTTCACAGCCGCCATCGCCAAGCACGCGAACGGCGCCAAGATCATGAACCCGGGCACATTGGTGAAGGATCCAATCTCCGCCATGTCGCTGGGCCTCGCACTGATGTTCGGCACAGCAGGTCTGCCGCACATTTTGATGCGCTTCTTCACGGTACGTGATGCGAAGCAAGCCAACCGCTCGGTCTTCTATGCCACCGGGTTCATCGGCTACTTCTACATCCTGACCTTTATCATCGGCTTTGGTGCCATCATCTACCTGACGGGCAACACGGCCTATGTCGGGGCGGATGGCAAGCTGGTGGGTGGCAGTAATATGGCTGCTGTACAACTGGCGCACGCGCTGGGCGGGAACCTGCTCCTCGGCTTTATTTCAGCCGTGGCGTTCGCGACCATCCTTGCGGTTGTGTCAGGCCTGACACTGGCAGGCGCGTCGGCCATATCGCACGATCTTTACGTCCATGTGTTCCTGAAAGGCACGCATGACGAAAAGAAGGAAATACAGGTATCGCGGATCGCCACAGTGGCGCTCGGCATACTAGCGATTTTCCTCGGTCTGCAATTTGAAAAGCAGAACGTCGCCTACATGGTCGGCCTGGCCTTTGCGATTGCCGCCAGCGCCAACTTCCCCATCATCCTGATGTCGATGTACTGGCCGCGCATGACGACGCGTGGTGCAGTTGTCGGTGGGTGGTTGGGGCTTTTGACCACGCTTGTTTTGATGATTCTCAGCAAAACAATCTGGGTCAGCGTCTTCGGCTTTGACAAACCGGTCTTTGCCTATGAATACCCGGCCTTGTTCTCCATGCCTGTGGCCTTCATTGGTATCTGGCTGTTCTCGATAACCGACAAGTCAACACGGGCTATCTTGGACCGCGACGGATACGAAGCACAATATGTCCGCGCCCAAACAGGTGTCGGCATTGAAGCTGGCAAAGGGCACTAACACCATCTTTTGCCTGAAATGAAGAAACCGCCGCTGCAACAGCGGCGGTTTTTTTATGCCCGCGATAAACTAGGCCGACAGGCGCGACGCCAGACGACGCAACCCAAACAGCCTGCCGATTGAATTTAAGCCGGAGCCAAACCCAGCACAAAATCCGGCACCATTTTCATTTTTCCTTGCCGCGACCATCGACAAGACCTCGATACCAAACCCGATAATCTGGCTTAGCACCAGTATGCCCACAAACACACCGAATGCGAGCGGCAGATTGGCTGCTGTCAGTCCAACCCCTGCTATCTTAAAGGAGAAAATAAGCGCAGGCGCTATTTGTATAAAACTGGCCGCCCTGCCTACAATCAGGCCAGCCTGATATTGCCCATGATTGGCAGGCAGCACACGATCTTCAAGGGTACCGTGCGCTTTTCTTGTAGGTTTATCGCCGCGGCCATCGCCTTCACCATCGCCACCTTCATAAAAAAGCGGTTCTACAAATCTATCCGTCACAACACGATCCTTCGTACTAAAACTTAATCGCTAATATTCAGAAATTATGCGTCCAGTTTTGGCGGCAATGACAGCATATTGGCAATCCATCCCATGCCGCCCAGGAAACCTGTTAATCCACCCTTTGTATTACTTGGCTTCATCATCAACCAAAACAGGGTATTTGCTCCCCATGACACGCCAACCGTCGAAACGCAGAACAACGCTGCGAACCATGCCAATGCAAGCCCCGGCCCGTTCAGGCCCGTCATCATGGCACCCAGCGGTGTCGTCATAGCAAGAGTAACCACACCGGCCAGGGCCGCCATCGCCGCCACCCCAAACAGCGCACACATGCCCCAGCCTCTGCCCGATTCATACTGGCCGTGCTGGGACGGCAAAGCTTGGCTTCTGTGAAAAGTTGAACGCGTCCTGCTATCCATACAACATCTCTATAACTGACTAATCGATGATACCTAATCCCACCGCAACCGTAAAACAAGGCGTTATATCCTGGTTTTACTTTCACAACTGCCCTGCCCGTTAAACAAGGAGAAATCACCCATGTGATGGCATTTTTCTTGCATTTCCATTCCCCCTTACCCCATGGCTTTGTGCGTCGCACATGCTATAAACAGCGCGTCAACATTGTGCAGGCAGGAGCAAACGTGAGCGCGAAAATCATTGACGGCAAAGCCTATGCTGAAGGTCTGGCCACCAAAATTCAAACGCAGGTTGTGGCTTTCAAAGCCCAATCAGGGCGCGTGCCCGGTCTGGCGGTTGTTCTGGTCGGCCAAGACCCCGCCAGCGAGATTTATGTCCGCAGCAAGGTGAAGAAAACAACCGAGCTGGGCATGAAAAGTTTTGAGCATGTCCTGCCCGATACCGCGACGCAGGAAGAGTTGCTGCGCGTTGTTGCGGAGCTGAACGCCAATAACGAAATTGACGGCATTCTCGTGCAAATGCCGCTGCCCAAACAGATTGATGAACTGACCGTTATCTCGGCCATCAGCCCGGCCAAAGATGTCGATGGTTTGCATCCTGAAAATGCGGGGCGTCTGGTCGCAGGCCTGCCCTGCTTTGTGTCCTGCACGCCGCTCGGTTGCCTGATGCTGCTTAAGGATCAATTGGGCGACCTGACAGGTATGAACGCGATTGTCATTGGCCGGTCGCTTCTGGTCGGCAAGCCAATGGCACAGTTGCTGTTAAATGAAAACTGCACCGTTACCATGGCGCACTCACGCACGCGTGATCTGGCGGACAAAGTCCGTCAGGCGGATATTGTCGTGGCCGCCGTCGGCAAGGCGGAGATGGTCAAGGCGGCATGGGTCAAGCCCGGCGCCACGGTCATTGACGTCGGCACAACACGCGTTGTGGTTGATGGGAAAAAGAAGCTGGTCGGCGACGTGGATTTTGCTGCCGTACAAGCGGTTGCTGGCGCCCTGACGCCTGTGCCGGGCGGTGTCGGCCCGATGACGATCATGACCCTCATGCACAACACGGTGATAGCCGCCTACCGCCGCCAAGGGTTGCCTGTCCCCAAGATGTTTTAAGGCATGCCTGGCGCATCAAACGGCCGAGCCTGCGGCCCAGCCGCTGGACCACGCCCATTGGAAATTGTATCCACCGAGCCAGCCGGTGACATCCACCGCCTCGCCCACGAAATACAGGCCGGGCACCTGTGTCACCATCATGGTTTTGGAAGATAGCGCGGTCGTGTCGATGCCACCCAACGTCACTTCAGCCTTGGCATAGCCTTCGGTGCCGGCAGGCTCTACGCGCCAGTTTTTCAGGAACCCCGCCAGTTCTTTGACGCGTTTGTCTGTCCAGTTGCCAATCGGCTCATTGACGAAGTAGGTTGCAGCAATAGCCTGCGCCAGCCGTTGGGGCAAAATTTCGGACAAAATGGTTTTGATTTCCGCTTTGGGTCGCGTCTTTTTGCGTTCCAACAGGAATGCTTCGGCTTGCACATCCGGCAGCAGATCAAGCGTCAGGGTATCCCCCGCGCGCCAATAAGATGAAATCTGCAAAATAGCAGGCCCGGACAAGCCACGATGCGTCATGACCATGCCTTCGCGAAACGCGCGTTTGTTACACTGTGCAATGACTTCTAGACTGATGCCGCTCAATGCACCTGTGAAGTTCTGTAACGCGCCATCCATCACCATCGGCACGAGCGCAGGCAGCGTTTCGGTTACCGGAACGCCAAATTGTGCGGCAATGCGATGCGCAAAATCCGTGGCGCCCATTTTGGGGATTGATAACCCACCGGTCGCCATCACCAAAGACGGTGCAGTAGCGATGCCTTCGCGTGTTTCCACCTCAAAAAGGTCACCTTTGGTGATAGACAAAACAGGTTGATTTAATCCGATTTTGACGCCGCCGGTGCGACATTCCTCCACCAGCATGGTGACGATGTCCTGCGCCACATGATCGCAAAACAACTGGCCCAGCGTCTTTTCGTGATAGGCGATGTTATGCTTTTCAACCAGCGCTATAAAATCATGCTGTGTATAGGATTTCAAAGCCGATTTGCAGAAATGCGGGTTCTGGGACAAAAACCGTTCCGGCACGGCATCGCGGTTCGTAAAATTACAACGCCCACCGCCCGATATTAAAATCTTGGCACCGACCTTGTCGCCATGCTCCAGCAACAAGACACGGCGGCCACGCTGTCCCGCGCGCAGGGCGCACATCAGGCCCGCCGCACCGGCACCAATGACAATAACGTCAAACGCCGGCGTCACCCGGCCACCAGACTGAGCGCGACGGCTTCGGCAACCTTAATGCCGTCAACACCCGCCGACAGAATGCCGCCCGCATAGCCCGCACCTTCGCCTGCCGGGAATAGACCGCGCGTATTCAGGCTTTGGAAATTATCGTTGCGCTTGATGCGTATCGGCGACGATGTGCGCGTTTCAACGCCGGTTAGGACGGCATCGGTCATGTCAAACCCGCGTATCTGACGGCCAAAGGCCGTAAGCGCTTCACGGATGGCGACAATGGCGTAATCCGGTAAACAGGAGGACAGGTCCGTGGGCGTTACGCCCGGACGATATGACGGTATCACACTACCCAGATTTGTTGACGGCACACCGGTAATGAAATCGCCGACGCGTTGGGCCGGTGCTGCGTACGTGCCGCCCCCCGCAATAAAGGCAGCCGTTTCCCATTTGCGCTGGAACGCGATACCGGCCAGCGGGCCATCCGGGTAATCTTCCGGTGTAATGCCGACGACAATGCCTGCGTTGGCGTTACGTTCGGCCCGGGAATATTGGCTCATGCCATTGGTGACGACGCGCCCCTCTTCCGACGTGGCCGCCACAACGGTGCCGCCCGGGCACATGCAGAAACTGTAAACATCACGGCCATTGCTGGCATGATGCACCAGCTTGTAGTCCGCCGCGCCCAAAATCGGATGCCCGGCAGAGGCACCAAAGCGCGCAGCGTCAATCAGGGATTGCGGATGCTCAACGCGAAATCCGACTGAAAATGGTTTTGCCTCAACATACACGCCGCGATCATACAGCATCTGAAACGTGTCGCGCGAACTGTGGCCGATTGCCATCACCACATGGTCAGCGGCGATATGCTCACCGTTTTCTAAAACGACGCCGCGCACACGACGCGCACCGTCTGTATCGATTTCGACATCAAGGTCGGTGACGCGGCTTTGGAAACGATACTCACCGCCCAGCGATTCAATCGTCGCGCGGATGTTTTCCACCATTTTCACAAGCCGGAATGTGCCGATATGCGGATGCGCCTCGGTCAATATTTCAGGCGGCGCTTCGGCCTTCACAAATTCGGTCAGAACCTTGCGCCCCAAGTGGCGGGGGTCTTTTATCTGGCTGTACAATTTACCGTCTGAGAACGTACCGGCTCCACCTTCGCCGAACTGTACGTTCGATTCCGGATTCAGTTTCGAATGCCGCCATAATTTCCATGTGTCTTTTGTGCGTTCGCGAACAACCTTGCCGCGGTCCAGAATAATGGGGCAGAACCCCATCTGCGCCAGCACAAGCCCCGCGAACAGGCCGCATGGACCAGCGCCGATGACAACCGGACGATTTTTAAACCCATCCGGCGCGCGCGTCACAAAACGGTAGTCGATATCCGGTGTGGGCATAATCAACCCGCCACCTTTTGTCCCGGCTTTTGCCACGTGTTTTAAAATAGTCGCTTCGTCACGCACCTCGACATCCAGCGAATAAATCAGATGGATGGCCGATTTTTTGCGCGCGTCATGGGCACGACGAAAAACCGTGCAGGACAGAAGCTCTTCCGGCTTGATCCGTAAACGTTTGACAGCAGCCTCAGCAATGGCTTCGGGCGGGTGGTTCAGCGGTAATTTGATTTCAGTCAGACGTAACATAGGCGTTGTTTTGCCAGACGAAGGGGCATTTGTTCAATTTAAATCGCCAGAAAATCAGTTTCAGCATGAAAATCTTGTTGGTCCGGGCAGCCTTGACCGCTACAAAGTCACGCTGGCCAACCACCAACGCCATGCCTGTTATCGTTAAGAAAGACGTTTCGCCTTTATGTTGTCCATCCAGAGCCTCACTTACCGCGTTGCGGGCCGCACGCTGTTGAACGATGTTTCGCTGAATATTCCGGCGGGATGGCGCGTGGGGCTGGTCGGACCGAACGGCGCAGGTAAATCCACCCTGTTTCGCCTGATTACGGGCGAGCTGGAAGCCGATGGAGGCGATGTTGCCTTTATCAAGGGCGCCACGCTCGGCACCGTACGACAAGACCTGCCGGATGACGACACGTCCATTTTGGATGTCGTGCTGCAGGCCGACAAGGAACGCACGGCCTTGCTGGCCGAAGCGGAAACGGTCGAAGATCCCGCCCGCATGGGTTATATCTATGAACGTCTGACGGAGATCAGCGCCTATGACGCGCCGTCCCGCGCCGCCGCCATTCTGGCCGGTCTGGGGTTCAGCGAGGCGGCACAGGCCTGCCCTATTTCTTCATTCTCCGGC
>Ga0213872_10000315_pt1 | contig 41197 bp, 38 predicted proteins | sample VelepicomBERX_R2_FD_160071 | JGI IMG/M metagenome (GOLD analysis project Ga0213872, IMG submission 160071) | Rhizosphere microbial communities from Vellozia epidendroides in rupestrian grasslands, the National Park of Serra do Cipo, Brazil - RX_R2 | ecosystem: Host-associated > Plants > Roots >... | reverse complement strand
AAAGAGCGTTTGCAAGCGTGCGAGGGCACGGTAATCGCCCGGAAGAACACCGGAATGGGTGAGACGATCACGGTTCGCAAGGTGAGCTTCGGCCAGGGCGTAGAGCGTATCTTTCCGGTACATGCTCCGGTCATCGATCACATTGACCTGGTTCGTACCGGCCGCGTAAGGCGCGCAAAGCTCTACTATCTCCGGAACCTCAAAGGCAAGGCTGCCCGTCTGCGCGAGCGCGAATAGCGCGCCCCCGAGCCATTGTGGAGGCAACCGCAAGGGTTGATTCCCGGCGCCGCAAGCCTTCGGTTGACGGCGGCCAGCGGAGGTGTATCCGCTGTGTAAGCACATTCGAACGAGAGGCGCGCGAGCGCGGATTTTCGCGCATTGCGGGTATAGACGAGGTCGGCCGCGGGTGCCTGTTCGGCCCGGTGTTTGCAGCGGCGGTTGTGACGGATCCGGCCCGGCCTATTCGCGGTCTGCGCGACAGCAAGACCATTGTGCAGGAAGAACGCGAGGCATTGGCCGAAGAGATCAAGGCGCGCTGTATCTCGTGGGCAGTGGGCGGCGCGGACGTTTTCGAGATAGACCAGATCAACATTTACCAGGCATCGCGTCTTGCGATGCGCCGCGCAGTCGAAGCCTTGACTGTTCAGCCGGACTATCTATTGATTGACGCCCTCAGACTGGACCTGCCCATCGAGCAACTACCGCTGATTGACGGCGATGCCCGCTGCCGTGCGATTGCTGCAGCGTCGATTCTCGCGAAGGTGCATCGCGATACAGTTCTGGCACGCTGGCATGAAGTTTTTCCTCAATACAACCTGGCTGCGAATAAAGGGTATGCGACCCCGGACCACCGGCGCGCGCTGCGGCAGTACGGACCCACGCTGATGCACCGCTTCAGCTTTGAACCGGTGCGCCTGGCGAGCAGTAACGTCCACTGGAGCGGATACATCACTGAAGGCCCCGCGCAGGAGAGCCTGTTCGGCAGCAGCGATGAGGCTGAAGCTGAAGAATGCGCGCAGAATGGGTTGGCAATATGAGCCAGACGCCCATGCAATCGGCGCCACCGCCGGTGAAACAGAGCCGTTTTCTGCGCTGGCACCGGCGTGTGCTCGGATTCTGTCTGGTGATTTTCGCGTTCGAGCTCGGATTGTTTCTTGTCGTTTTCCCCTGGCTCCGGACGTGGGAGATGAGCTGGGTGCCGGTACACTCGCCGCGCTTCGCCGTGATATGGATGAGTCCCTACTTCCGCGGTTTTATCAGCGGGTTGGGGTTCTTGAATATCTATGTGGCGATTGTTGAGGCGGTGAAACAGTTGAAGGCGCTGTTCAGTCCGCGGGGTGGGTAGTTGTGCGCGGCAATTGCTGATTTCAAATTGAAAGGGCTGCTTCGGAAGAAGCAGCCCTTTTTCTGCGAAGCCGAGTCAAAAACTGTATTTGAGCGCGAATTGGATATTCCGTTGACCTTGGGAAGACGTGATCTGCCCTAGCGTGCTCGACGTAGCCGACTCGCTTGGCCCGTTCAAAATAACCGTGTTGGTAAAGTTGATTGCCTCAGCCCTGAATTCGAGATTTTGGCGTTCCGTGATGGGGAAAGTCTTCGTCAAGCTGAGGTCAACCGTGCTGATGCCGGGGCCCCGAATAGTGCCGACGCCGCAGGTGCCAAAATTTCCGTGTGATTCCGGCGTATAGGCAGCCGGATTGAACCATTGATAACCACCCGTCGGGGAGTTCCGCGTGCCGTAGACAGTTCCTGGCGCGATACAGTTAGCCAGTTGGTTGGGATTATGCGTGGTTGAGTTGTCGACGCCCGAATCGACTGTTATCGGGAAGCCGCCGCGGAACGTAAGAATCCAATTGATCTGCCAATCACCGATGAATGCATTCGCCACCTTATTCAGGTTCTTGCCATAAGTGCGCCCGCGGCCGTACGGGATATCGTACGTGATAAAGCCGTTGAAGGCGTTTGTCACGTCGTAATAGCAAGGACCATAATTCTGGCGTGAGTTATACGTGTTCTGCCAGTAATACCAATTACCCACGGCCTGCCCGTAGCCGCCGTAGTATCCGACCCCATCGGTGAGACACTTCGAAAGCGTATAGTTCGCCTGGAACTCGAGGCCGCCGCTGAGCCGCTTTTGCAGAGAGATTTGTAAGGCGTTATAGCTTTGATTGCCGTTGGTATCGGTCAGTTTCGCGTTGCCGATCTCGCCGAGAAGGGTTGGGTTCGCCCCGAGGTAGTAGGGAATGGGTGTTGCGCCGGGTGCCGGCAGAAACAACTGGGACATCCAGATGGGCAGTGTAAGATGATGGTTTGACTGGCCCACATAGCCGATCTGCAGCGTTGTCGAGGCTCCGAACTCCTGCTGAACGGTAAAGTTCCATTGATTGGAGACTGCCGGCCGGAAATTCGGACTCCACACGCGGAGAGACACGCCAGTGTAGTTGATATTGCTCGCTGAACTCTGCCCAAAAACCGTGTAGCCTTGGGCCAATGTAGACGGCATTTGAGTCGGCAGATAATTAATGTTGTGCTCGGTAGCAAAGGGCGGATTCAGCGTTAAGCGGAGATTCGTGCCAGTGCCTTCCAGGAAGTTGGAGGCGGTGTACGCGGCGCGAACAACCGTATGGGTATAGGGAGTGAAAGCGACTCCAATGCGCGGCTGGAAATTGGTAATTCCGTTGTATTGGTTATAGAGCGCCCGACTGTTGCCATTCTGCCCGGCAAGTTCGATCTGGCCGGTAACTTCGTTGAAATTGGCTTGCCGGTTGTGAACTTCTACCCACGGTGTGTGCAACTCCCAGCGAAGACCGAGGTTAAGAGTGAGGTTCCTGCGCACGTGCCAGTCATCCTGGAAGAAGGCTCCATAGACGGTAGAACGCTGCCCCCAGGTGCCACCTGCAATTCCGCCCTGCACGTTATACGGCAAGCCTGCCATGAAGTCTGCCTCGGCTGCGCCGGTGTATTGCCCGCTGAAACCAAACTGGCCGGCAATTCCGGCATTGCCTGAGTAGAAGGTATTAATGCGGTCGCGGAAAACCTGGAAACCGGCACGCATCGTGTGCACACCCTTGGTGATGATGGCCGTGTCTTCGCCTTCGATGACCGTGTCTGCGAATTCTTCGAATACTTCAGGGTTTCCAAAGGCGATCCCGGATGGATTGCCGGCCAGGTTGCCGCCGGTAAATACAAAGCCCGGAAGCGTATTGGTGGGGACGCCCGGGATGCCGACACTCGCAGCCGAAAATGCGGTGCCGCTCAGCTGGCCGGTGGTGACCGGAATGTAGTTGACGCCGCTGCGAAGTTCATTGACAAAGCTAGGGCTGAAAGAGTGGGTGTAATTCAGTACGCCGTTATAACTGGGAAATGTGTTCTCACTGTTGTATAGCAGCGCGATGCTATTGGTACTGGGATTCACGATATGAGCTTGCGAGTAACGGCCAAACAAGTGATCTTTGTCCGTTATTGTGTAGTCGACCCTTACATCACCCTGATCCTGGTTCGTGGAGGTGTGGGTGGTGTTGAAAGAATTGTTTACCAGAGCATTGTTCGTTGGTTGCGGGTACAACGAAGATGCGACGATCGCAGCAGCCTGTGGGCTGACAAGGCCAGCGGCGGCAAGGTTATTGCCGGGGATTGGAGTTTTCGTGAATGGGTAGACGAGCTGAATCGGCTTTGCCTGGGTAAGGAGCTGTGAGTAATTGCCGGCACGTTCCTGAGGCGTCAAAACAGTAAAGACACTGCTGGTCGACGGCTGATCGTAACGCGATCCCTGGTAATCGCCAAAGAAAAACAGCTTGTCTTTCTTGATGGGGCCGCCGAAGGTGCCGCCGAACTCGTTCCATCTTAATTGCGGGCGCGGAAGGTGGCTCCAGTTATTAGCCCAGTTGTTGGCGTTCAGCACGTTATTACGGAAGAACTCGAATGCGTCGCCATGAAACTGATTAGTGCCTCCCTTGATGCTTACACTGATGATGCCACCCATGAAGTTACCGAAGTCAGCAGATGCATTCTGCGTGATCATGTTGAACTCTTGAATCGCATCGACGCTGGGTGTGTAGCCGACAGCATTCTCGGAGACCTGATTGTTATCCATTCCGTCGAGAATGAAATTATCGGTTTGTTCGCGGTTGCCATTGACCAGCGGACGGCCGCTATTGAACGTTGTTTGGGGACCAGTGAACGTACTTGGATTCGTGGTGACGGTGCCCGGAGCGAGCAGCGTTAACTGGACATAGTTGCGAGTCGCCAGCGGGAGCTGGGCATTTGTCCTCGCGTCGAGAACAGTGCCAAGCTGTGTCGATTCGGTTTGAAGGACTGGCGCCGCGGCCGTCACTTCGAGCGTCTGGTTGACGCTGCCGACCGTCATCGAGACGTCAATCTTTGCGATCTGATTCAAGATCAGAGTTGTTTCGGGCACAACAGCCGCCTGAAAGCCGGACGCTTCCACGCGGACCTCGTAACGCCCGACGGGAACACGCGTCAGATTGTAAGCGCCGTCGCTTCCGGTAGTCGTGGTAAAAACAGTGCCTCGGTCGAGATCCTTCGCGGTGACTTTCGCATTGGGGACAGCCGCCCCAGAAGGATCTGAAATAACACCCGTAATAGCAGCAGTTACTTCCTGGCCACACAGGGGCCTGTAGAGGAGCGCGAGTGCAGCTACCAAGAGCACGGAAAGAATTCGCTGATTGGTGCGAACCCTGCTCTGTAAGATATACCTCATAGAAACTCCTTTCCTTAGCAGGCAGGCTCGTGTCTGCAAAGTTTCAGATAGGCGGGATTCTGGACATAGAAAAGAAAAACCCTGTCGCTAGAAGGAAAGTAAGCGAAAGCGAGTCCAATATCAATCTGGTACAAGCCCTAGTGGCACCTGAGCGTTGGGGAAAGTAAGAGATAGTAACAGTAAGTATTCGGATGTTTTTCGAAAGCGAAGATAAGAGCTCTCCACCGGATGGCCGGAGGTTAGCTACATAACGCGTCTTACTTCGCCCTTGCAATCGAGCCGGTTATGGCGCGGGTGACACGCAGGTAATCCGCTGGGTTCAACAGAATTTGCGTTCCACGCACGCCGGCGGAGATGGAGATTACGTCGAACAGCAGGGCGGTCTCGTCCAGGTACACCGGGTAATCTTTCTTGCCTGCGAGGGCCGTAACGCCACCCCGAATGTAGCCGGTTAAAGGCTGCACTTCCTTGAGCGATGCAAGCTCGGCCTTCCGATCGCCCGATAGTTTCACGAGAGCTTTCAGATCGAGTTCGGCATCACCCGGCACCACCGCGAGGCAAACACCGTTGCGATCCCCTTTCACCACCAGGGTTTTGAATACCTGCTGCGTGGCTAGGCCGATTTTGTCTGCTACGGTTTCGGCGCTCAGATCCGCGGGATCAACCTGGTACTCGCGCAGTTCAAACGGAACCTGCAAGGACTCCAGCAGGCGAACGGCGTTGGTTTTCATGCTTCGGCTTTGGCGCCACCTTTCGAAGGAGTGAGTAATTCTTCCAGTCCAAAGGCGCGCGCGAGACCCTCGCGATATTTCTCAGCAAGTTCGTTGTACGGAGTGATGCCTTGCACTGCGGCTCCGATTATCGTGCGCAGCGGACGTTGACCAGCCGGCAATTCGATCAGGCGCACCATTGCGGAGACGACCTCGGCCGGGTCCGTTGCTGCGGTGTCGCTCAGCACTTTTTCGATAGCGTGGTTCAGCCGGCTGCTGAGATCCGCGTGTTCGTATTCTGCGCTGCGGGCGGTATCCGCCGGAGGGAACGTCCTCTGAAAGATGGTCGTCCGGAAAGCGCCTGGTTCGACCAGCACGGAATCGATGCCGAAGGGTGCGAGTTCGTACCGGTAAGTATCGGCAAGCGATTCGAGAGCGAACTTACTCGCACAGTACGGGGCATTGTAAGGCACTACGACGCGGCCCCCGGCAGAGCTTACATGAAGCAAAAGCCCCTTACGCTGCCGGCGCATGGCTGGCAGTACGGCGCGGTTTACACGAACGACGCCCAGGAAGTTGGTTTCAAAGACGGTTCGAAACTCGTCTGCAGTAAAAGCCTCGGCCAGGCCACTGGCGCCCATGGCGGCGTTGTTGATGACGATGTCGATGTTTCCGGCGCGCGAAAGGGCCTGGGTAATGCACGCATCAACAGAAGCATCGCTCGTGACGTCCATTTCCAGCACTTCCAGGGACAGATTGTTTCCGGAGGCAATCCGCTCCAATTCGGCGCGTGCCGGAGCGTTTCTTCCCGCGGTCTCGCGCATGGTGGCAAAGACGCGGTAGCCGCGGCGCGCCAATGTTTCCGCCGTGAGGCGTCCGAAGCCTGTGCTGCTGCCGGTGATGAGTACGACCTGAGTCATGGTCCCCCTGAGGAATAAGGCTAACAAGGGATAGCCGACGAGAGCTTTTAGCCGTCACGAGAAGCTCTTAGCCGTCAGCGGTCAGCCGTCAGCCGTCAGCAACGGGCGCGCTTGGGCGCGTTGTGGGTGGGTAGTGACACCTTTCCAGTCAACGCCGCTTATGCTCCCGGCTCGGTTTCTACTTCCCGGCCCTCCAGCGCATCCCCTTGAAAACACGGCGACACAAAAGCTGTCAAAGGAGAGCGGTCAGCCGTCAGCGGTCAGCCTTCAGCCGTCCGCGGTCGGCCTTCAGCTTTTTTTAGCCGCGCACGACGGCACAAAGCGCCTGTGCGCTTTTTTCAACCGCGCACGACGGCACAAAGCGCCTGTGCGCTTTTTTCAACCGCGCACGACGGCACAAAGCGCCTGTGCGCTTTTTTCAACCGCGCACGACGGCACAAAGCGCCTGTGCGCTTCAACTGAAACAGCGGGGCAAGCATCCGTTTACAACTCCATGGCACGTTGTGACAGCTCTGTGTGGTCCTTGGGCTTAATTAGCTTCAGATCTTATTAGGGATCGAGGAGCAGGCGCGTCGGAGCTGACTGGTTAAACCGTACAGTTCTTCGCGCGGAAAACAAATCTCTCATAATCAGAGCCGATAGCTGAACGCTGACGGCTGAAGGCTGAAGGCTATTAGAGAATTACTCGACGTCGAAGCGCACGCCCTGAGCGAGCGGCAGGTCGCGACCATAATTGATGGTGTTGGTGGCGCGGCGCATGTACGACTTCCAGACGTCGGAGCCCGATTCGCGCCCGCCGCCGGTATCCTTTTCGCCGCCGAAGGCGCCGCCGATCTCCGCGCCCGAAGGGCCGATGTTTACGTTGGCAATGCCGCAGTCGGAACCCTCGGTGGAAAGGAAACTTTCGGCTTCCCGCAGATCAGAAGTGAAAATGGAGGAGGCGAGGCCCTGCGGCACATCGTTGTGCAGGCGTATGGCTTCCTCGAAGTCGCGGTATTTCATCGCATAAAGAATCGGCGCGAAGGTCTCGCGCCGCACGACGTCTGACTGCGATGGCATTTCGACGATCGCCGGCCTCACATAGAAAGCTTCGTTGTGCGAGTTCACGTGCACGCGCTGGCCGCCGGTGACGAGTCCGCCTGCGGCTTTGGCCTCTGAAAGAGCCTGCTGCATGGCAGTAAACGCGCGGCCGTCGATGAGCGGCCCTACGAGGGTCGCGCGATCGCGGGGATCACCGATGTTCACGGACGCATAAACGCGCTTCAAGCCCGTTACCAGCTCGTGATAGACGTCCTCGTGTACGATCAGGCGGCGCAAGCTGGTGCAGCGCTGTCCGGCGGTTCCCATGGCGGCGAACGCGATGGCCCGGAGCGCCAGATCCAGATCGGCAGATGGACAGACGATGGCCGCATTGTTGCCGCCGAGTTCGAGGATGGCGCGCGCGAAGCGGGCAGCCAACCGCGGAGCCACCTGGCGCCCCATGCTGGTCGATCCGGTTGCCGAGACCAGCGGCACAAGCGCATGGCCGACCAATGCTTCACCGGTTTCTTTGCCGCCGATGAGAACCGCAGAGAGGCCGTCAGGCACGCCCCCAAATCGCGCGGCAGCCCGATGGAAGAGCGCTTGTGTAGCCAGCGCAGTCAGAGGCGTTTTCTCCGAAGGCTTCCATACCACCGCGTTTCCGCAAATGAGCGCGAGGGCGGCGTTCCAGGACCAGACGGCAACCGGGAAGTTAAAAGCTGAAACGATTCCCGTGACGCCGAGCGGGTGCCAGGTTTCCATCATGCGATGCATCGGGCGTTCGGTGGCGATCGTCAGCCCGCATAGCTGGCGCGAGAGTCCCGCGGCGAATGTGCAGATGTCGATCATCTCCTGCACCTCGCCGAGCCCTTCGGAAAGGATCTTCCCGGCCTCAATGGTGACCAGGCGGCCTAAAGCCGTTTTTCCGGCGCGGAGTTCTTCGCCGAGCAGGCGGACTAATTCGCCGCGCTGCGGCGCCGGCAGTTTTCGCCAATAGAGAAATGCCTCGTGAGCGGACTGAATGGCCGCATTTGCGCCGCCGGCATCCGTGGTCCAGACCCGCCCGATGGCCTCGCCATTGATGGGCGACCGGACTTCGAGGGCTCCGCCGACAAACGAGTCTCTCGGGACTCCGAGTTCAGTCAAGAGGGAAGCGGCTTCTTCGGTAACGGGGGCAACAGGCGTCAACGTATGGTCACCTCAAGACGTCCGTTTGCTGCGCGACGGGCGACACGCGTAGTTTACCCCGAAGCAGTTCCCGATACTGGATGGCTGCGCCTGAACCAGGACTGCCGGGCGAAGACGTGATTTTTTCACGAACCGGCAGGCGTATCGGCGACAATCGAGAGATTGCGACGGTATGATCGGGCATTTGCGGGGCGTTCTTTTCGAAAAGCATCCAAACCAGGTAATTGTGGAAGCGGCGGGAGTGGGCTACGAGGTCCAAATCCCGATCTCAACTTACACTTCCCTGCCGGATGCGGGCGCTACGGTGGCGCTGCGGATCCACACGCACGTCCGGGAAGACGCGCTAGCGCTATTCGGATTCGCCACGCCGGAAGAGAAGGCGGTGTTTGAGCGGCTGATCTCGGTGAGCGGTATCGGACCGAAGCTGGCGATTACGGTGCTTTCGGGTTTGGCGACGGCGGAATTGATCGGGGCAATTCGGGGCTCCGATGTGCAGAAGCTGGTGCGCATACCGGGAGTGGGTAAGAAGACAGCAGAGCGAATTGTACTGGAGTTGAAAGACAAGCTGCCGACGGTGGAAGCGGCAGGGAAGGCGGCCGAGGCGGCGCCGGCAGCGCAGCCGTTGACGCCCGTGGAACGCGACGTGCTTTCCGCGCTGCAGAACCTGGGCTGCACGCGCGCGGCTGCCGAGGACGCCGTTCGCAAAGTGAAAGACCGCGGCGCGCCGGAAGAGTTTGAGCCGTTCTTTCGGGCCGCAATGGCCTTTGTGCGCTGACGTGCGCTAACTTTGAGACTTGATGCGCGGCCAAAGCATGATTTCTCCGGCACAGCAGGATGACGAGCGCCAGTTCGAGGCGGCGCTGCGGCCTACCAGCCTGGCTGATTTCGCCGGACAGCCGCATGTGCGGGAACAACTTGCGATTGCAATAGAGGCGGCAAAGCAGCGAGGCGAGGCAATGGATCACGTGCTGCTGTGCGGCCCGCCGGGACTGGGGAAGACCACGCTGGCAGGCATTATCGCCCACGAACTGGCGGCAGCACTCGATCAGACAGCCGGGCCTATATTGCAGAAAAAGCTGGATCTGACGGGCATTCTGAGCAGCGTAAAGGCACAGCAGGTGTTCTTTATCGACGAGATTCACCGCCTGATGCCGGACATCGAGGAGATTCTCTATTCCGCCCTGGAGGACTTCCGGCTGGATATATTGATCGGCACCGGACCCGGGGCGCGCACGCACTCAATACAGCTGCCGCACTTCACGGTGGTGGGCGCGACCACACGCCAGGGGCTGCTCAGCGCGCCGCTGCGCGGGCGCTTCGGTATTGTCCTGCGCCTCGACCCGTACGATGAGGAGACATTGGGACGCATCGTGGAGCGTTCCGCGCGGTTGCTGGATGTAACCATCGCGAGCGATGCGGCGCGCGAGATTGCACGCCGGGGGCGGGGAACACCGCGAATTGCCAACCGCCTGCTGCGGCGGGTGCGCGATTACGCACAGGTGCGGGCGGACGGCCACATCGACCTTGATGTGGCGCGGGCGGCCCTTGACCTATTGAAGGTCGACCGCTACGGGCTGGATGAAGTGGACCAGAAGATCATGGACACCATCATGGTGAAGTATGGCGGCGGCCCGGTTGGACTCAGCACGATAGCGGCGTCAATCGACGAACAGACAGACACGATCGAGGAAGTGTATGAGCCGTACCTGATGCAACTCGGCTTTCTGGATCGTACGCCGCGCGGACGGGTTGCTACGGAGCGGGCGTTCGACTATTTCCAGGTTCCCCGGCGGCCGCGCTTTGCAGGATCCCAGAATCCGCTGTTCCAATAGCCGGTATGTCCGAGAAGAGGGTGTTTCTGGCGCTCGGATCGAATCTAGGCAACCGCGAACAGAACCTTGAAAACGCGATCTCGGCCCTAGAGCGGGAGCACGTCCGGGTTGTGAAGCGATCGTCGGTCTACGAAACGGAGCCGCAGGATGTCGCGGATCAGCCGTGGTTTCTGAACATGGTGGCAGAGTGCGAGACACGCTGCTTCCCGCTTCAATTGCTTGCCGTTCTGCTAAGAATTGAGCGCGATCTCGGGCGCATTCGGTCAAACGCGAAGCGACGTGGACCGCGGGTGATCGATCTTGACATTGTGCTGTATGGGAACGTTGTGATGGACACGCCGCAACTGACGGTTCCCCACCCGCGTCTCACCGAGCGGCGCTTCGTGCTCGAACCGCTGCTCGAGATCGAGCCTGATTTGAAGCATCCGGAGACAAAGGAACCGCTCAGCAGATTTCTGCGGGCGGTTAGCAGCCAAAAGATTCGGAAGAGATGAAGAGGACAGCGGCTTGCACCGCTGTCCTATCCAGTTTTTCAGGCGCCGACTTTTTCGCTGACGAGCGTGCGGGCGTACTTCTCCAGCTTGCGGGCGTCGGCGTTGAACTTGCGGATACCCTCGGAGAGCTTGTCGTTCGCCATGGCATCTTCGTTGTGCTCCCAGCGGAACGTCTTCTCGTCGAGGTGAAGCTTCTCGCCGGCGCTTGCCTTGGCTTTCTCGTGCGTAAGCGCGGCAGGGAACTCGCCTTCCGTTTTCTGCATTTCTTCGAGCAGATCGGGGCTGATGGTAAGCAGATCGGAGCCGGCCAGGTGCGTGATCTGATCGACCTTGCGGAAGCTGGCGCCCATCACCTGCGTCTTGTAGCCGAACTTCTTGAAATAGTTGTAGATGCGGGTGACAGAGGCGACCCCGGGGTCCTGCTCGATCGGGATATCTTTGCCGCCGTTCTCTTTCTTGTACCAGTCATAGATGCGGCCGACGAACGGCGAAATCAAAGTCACGCCGGCTTCGGCGCACGCAACGGCCTGAGCGAAGCTGAAAAGCAGTGTCAGGTTGCAGTGAATGCCCTCGCGCTCGAGTTGTTCCGCGGCACGGATTCCTTCCCACGTGCTTGCGACTTTGATCAGGATGCGCTCGCGCTTGACGCCGGCCTGTTCATAGAGGCCGATCAGGTGGCGGGCTTTGGCGATGCTGCCTTCCGTGTCAAAGCTTAGGCGGGCATCGACCTCGGTTGAGACGCGCCCCGGGATGACCTTGAGGATTTCGCGACCGAAGCTGACGAATAGCTGGTCCATGAAAGCTTCGGATTGTTCGGCGCGGTTGCCTCCCTTTTTCTCGGCGTATTCAAGCGCTTCCTCGACGAGATGTCGATATTCGGGCCGCTGGGCCGCGTTGAACAGCAGAGACGGATTGGTGGTGGCGTCCTGGGGTTTGAGGCGGGCGATGGCTTGGAAGTCGCCGGTATCGGCGACTACGACACTGTATTTTTTCAGGGATTCGAGCAATGTCATGTTGGCTGGGACTCCTATCTCCAGTTTAAGTCCGTGCCTCGAACGTAGCAGATTTCGAGGATGCCGGAGCGGCATCAAGCTCCTGCGGGAAACTGAAAGAACGGGGTGAACGTCGCGAAGATACAGCCCGTTTTTGGATCGATGAGCAGAAATTTTCTAATAGCGAGCGCCGCAGCACTCCAGATAACGGTCGGCGCGTGCCTGGCCGGCGAGCCCGCGCCCGATGTGGACTCGGTGCTGAAAATGTACGTGCAGGCCGTCGGGGGCGAGGCGGCGGTGGAGAAGATTAAGACGCGCGAGGTAGAGGCCGACCAGCATCATGGGCCGAAGCTGACTTATTACTGGCAGAAGCCAAATAAGGTGCTGCTGATCAAGCAGAAGGAAAAGATCGGATTCGACGGCGGAAGTGGCTGGGTATTGTCCAAGAAGAAGCGGGTGACACGGCTTGCAAAGGGCGACCAGAGGCCTTTGCAGCAGGATGCCGATCCAATTCAGTATGTTTACCTGAAAAGCTTATATTCGGAGGTAAATACCGCTCCCACGGAGGAGGTAGACGGCAGGAAGATGCAGGTGCTTGTGGCGCCGAACGACTTGGGCAAGACAAAGTTCTATTTTGATGCGGCCACCCACCTGCTCACCCGGATCGAGGAGACCGGGTTGACTTCCGCTTACTACGAGCATGTGACGGAGTTCGATGACTACAAAGACGTGGACGGGATCCAATTTCCCTTCCGAATTGTGCACAGCTCGACCGAGCCGGGAGTAAAGCCGCGAGAAATCCGCGTTTCCAAGGTTATGCAGAATATCGAGCTGAAGCCCGAGATGTTCGAGAAACCAACAGGTGTCGCTGTGACATTCGGCGGGAAACGCTAGCCAGGCGTTTGGGATAGACTTGTCCGGAACGCTTTCGGAGGTGATATGGGCAAGTCTTTTCTTTTATTGGCGCTGGTGTTCAGCGCGTTGCGGCCGGCGATTGCAGAGGATTGCAAGGCGGCGGTCCTGAAGCATTTGCATACTTCGCGTGACTTCACCGTGAAAGTCGCGGAGGCGATGCCCGCCGAGTACTACAACTTCAAGCTGACGCCGCCGCAGATGAGCTTCGCCGAGCAACTGGTGCATCTGTCGCAGGGATTTGATTACATTACAGCTTCGTTTACCGGCGATAAGCCGAATCCCGCGAAGCCGGCCTCACTGAACAAGGCGGATGTGATCGTGTTCGTGAAAGCATCGTACGACAAGTTGATCGTTCGGGTATCGAACCTCACTGCGGATCAGCTCGCGAAGAGCTACCACACCGAGGATGGCGATCTGACCGGTACGGAAATGCTGCTGTTCGTGCTGGACCACACCACGCATCACCGGGCTTCGGCGGAAATGTACCTTCGGGCCAAAGGGATTACGCCGCCGGAATATCAGTTCTAATTTGGGTCTTCGCCTCGCTGAGAAACGCGGGCTCATCCATTTTGAGTCTTCGCCTCGCTGAGAAATGCGGGCTCATCCATTTCGCGTGTTATTCGATTGCGCCGACTTCATCCGGAGCGGGGGCGGATATCGGGGTCCGCACGGCTGCTTCACTCCATCGAACCAGCGCGATTCCGGCAAAAATGATCAGCATGGCGGCAGCCTCCCGGTAACCGAAGGGCTCGCGGAAGAAGAACCACCCGAGCAGGACGGCGACCACCGGATTGACGAATGTGTAGATCGAGACGATGGCAACGGGAAGCCGTGCCATCGAATAGATAAACGAGCTGAAACCGATGATCGATCCGAAGACTACCAGGTAGGCGATAGCAAGCTCTGAGCGAAGCGAGATCGCGTGCGGAAATTTTTCAAAGAAAGCGGCAGGAACGAACATAGCCGTTCCGGCTGCGAGCTGCTGTACGGCTCCGTTGACGAAGGGCTGAGCTTGCGTGCGGACCCGCTTTTGCAGCAGCGAGCCCAACACCCAGCCGATGCCGCTCAATTGAAGAATGAGGAAACCCGAGAACGTCCGCCCGCTCAACCCTTCATGAGAAGCGGCGGGCAAGACCAGATAGACCACTCCGCATAAGCCGAAGAGCAGGCCGCCGAGAGTAGATAGTTGCGGGCGTTTGCCTCCCGGGAGAACTGCATCGATGCCCACCATGAGAAACGGTGCAGTCGTGTAGAAGAGCGCGGCAAGACCGCTCGGAATCCATTCTTCGGAGATCGCCAGGCAACCGTTGCCGATGCCGATGCAGATCGTCCCGCAGACCGCGGTGTAAAAAAGCTCGCGGCCCCTGGGTAATCTTGCTCCACTGAGAGCAGCGGCGGCGAGAAGAATGGCGCCGGAGATCACATACCGGATCGCGATGAGATACAGCGGCGGAAAGGACTCCAGCGCAATGCGGATACCAAGATACGTCGTGCCCCAGAAGAAGCACACGGCGATCAGGGCGAAGTAGGCAACGCGATGTGGTTTTTCGTGAATCTTTGGTCTCCGCCCCGCGATACTCGGCGCGGAGTTCAACGGTCGTGGGTGCTCTCTTAATTATAAAAACTGGCTATCCCTAATTACAAAAAACGGCTATCCCTCGTTCACAGGATCGGGCTCGTGTTTCGGATCCAGCTTTTCGATCAGCACGGTTGCGATGCGATTGCGCTCCATGTCGGTGACGGTGAAACGGCGGCCGTTGTACTCGACGGAGTCTTTCACTTTCGGTATGTATCCGAATTGGAACAGCAGGAACCCGGCGAGAGTTTCGAAACCTGCTTCGCTCGGCAGGCCGATCTGGTAGCGCGTCTCGAGTTCGCGTATGGTGGTGCTTCCCTCCAGTTGGAGCACGCGCTCCTGGTACGACGGTGTGGGGCGGACAACGTCATGCTCATCACCGATGTCGCCGAAAATCTGTTCGAGTACGTTTTCGAGTGTCACCAATCCGGTAACCGTGCCGAACTCGTCGACCACCAGCGCCAAATGCATGTGAGTTAGGCGGAATTCGTCGATGAGCTGATTCAGTGGCTTGGTCTCCGGAACCACAATCGGCTTGCGAAGGAAGCGGCGCAAGCGAAACGGCCTGGCCGTGCGGCGGCGGTCGTGAGCGAACCGGCGCTCATCCCAAACGCGCATTAGGTCTTTGTAGTGCAGAATGCCGATAATCTGTTCAGGGCGATCTTCGTACACCGGCACGCGCGAGAACTTATGCTCGGTCATGATACTGAGCACCGTGTCGAGATCCGCGTCGACGGGAACGGAAACGATGCTGTGGCGCGGTGTCATAATCTCGCGAGCGGAATAGTCAGAGAGTTCGATCAGGCGTTGGATGGCGTCCTGCTCGAATTGCTGCAGATGTCCTTCATGACGGCTCGACTGAACGATGTATTTCAGTTCCTCAGGGGAATGGCCGCCATGCGCGTGGCCGGGACTAAGACCGAGCACGCGGAGCACTATCGCGGAGGTTCGCTCGATGATTACTACGAATGGCTGCGAAATACGGTAAAAGACAAGCAGCGCCGGGGCGGCGAACACGGCAACGCGGTCTGCCTTCTCAAGCGCCAGGTTTTTCGGTACAACTTCACCGAAGATGACGTGCGCGTAGCTGATAAGGAGAAACGCGAGCGCAAATGCCACGCCATGGAGCACTTTGACCGGGATGTGAATCTCCAGCGGTTCGAACGTGCTGCGCAGCAGGTTGTAAACGGTTCCTTCACCAGCCCAGCCGAGGCCGAGGCTGGCTAATGTTACTCCGACTTGCGTCACAGACAGGAGTCTGCCGGGGTTCGCCAGCAGACTGAGAGCGCTCTGCGCCCCGGCCTGCCCCCGTTCAGCGAGCTCTCGCAGACGCGACTGGCGGACGGAAACGAGGGAGACCTCCGCCGCCGCAAAAAAGCCGTTCATCGCGATGATCAGGACAAGAATGAGGAAGCGCAGGGGCATGGGTGCTAGATGGAGTGTGACCAGAGGCTGGTTTGCACCACAGAGTAAAATCGGTTGGTGCCGCCCCGCCTGTTGCGCATCATCAATGTGAGCATAGCGGTTCTGGTTTTACTGCTTGCGATCGCCGTGTACTGGTACGCGATCCGGCCGCTGCCAAAGACTTCCGGCGAAATTACAGCTCCGGTGAGCGGGCCTGCGATTGTCGAACGCGACGCGCGCGGCGTGCCACACGTCACAGCCTCCACCTGGCAGGACGCCATTTTCCTGCAAGGCTTTGTAACCGCCCAAGACCGATTGTGGCAAATGGACGGGCTCCGGCGGTTCGGTGCCGGCGAACTCGCGGAGGTTTTCGGCCCGGGCATGCTGGGTGCGGATGAGCAGTCGCGAAGGATGCGGATGCGTGCTATTGCCGAAGCCGGGGCCGAGCGGCTGCCGGCAGACCAGCGTGCAGTTCTGGTGGCTTACGCGCGCGGCGTGAACTACTTCATCGACACACATCGCGGCGATTATGAGTTGGAGTTCTCGCTGCCCGGAAACGTGTACGACCCGAAGCCCTGGACGATTACCGATTCCGTTGTGGTGGGCCTTGTGATGTTTCGCGACCTGACGGATTCCTCGCTATTTGAAATATCGAAGGGCGAACTGCTGGCAAGCGGGGCGGATGCGGCCAGAGTGCACTACCTCTTTCCTGCAACGCAGGGAGCGTATGGCAGCCCCGGGTCGAATGCCTGGGCCGTTTCTGGTGCGCACGCCGCCGACGGGAAGCCGATGGCAGCGAATGATCCGCACCTGTCGTACAGCATTCCGGGTACCTGGCATCTCGTGCACTTGAAGGCGCCGGGCCTGGATGTTTCAGGTGCGGCCCTGCCGGGCGTTCCGGGTGTGATCACTGGCCATAATCAGCAAATTGCCTGGGGCGTTACGAATCTGCAGGCCGACGTGATGGACCTGTACGCAGAACAGCTTGATCCTCGAACCGGGCGGTATCTGTATCAAAACAAAGTGGAGCAGGCACAACTCGACACGGAGGTCATCGGCGTCAAGGGGCGTAAGCCGGTGACGCTACCCGTCTGGGTGACGCGGCACGGCCCGGTCATCTATGAGGCTGGCAATAAGATTTACAGCATGCGCTGGAGCGCGACCGACGGATTCGGATTTCCGATCTTTGATCTCGACCGCGCGCAGAACTGGCAGCAATTTCGCGACGCGCTGAAGACTTTCTGGGGACCTGGCCAGAATTTCATTTACGCGGACAGAGCCGGGAATATCGGTTATCAGGCTGCGGGTGCCGTGCCGATCCGGCGTGGATTCGATGGCGATGTGCCGCTCGACGGAGCATCCGGCAAGTTCGAATGGGAGGGGTACATTCCTTTCGAGCAATTGCCGTCTGTTTTCAATCCGGCTTCAGGCATTGTCGCCACTTCGAACCAGGATACGTTCCTTCCCGGCTACCCTTATCAGGTGGGCGGCAGTTTCGCTGACAGATACCGAATGGAGCAGGTTCGAGCACGCCTCATGGCCAAAAGCAAGCTGACCGTCGGCGACATGCTCGCTGTGCAGAAGGATGTGTATTCCGCATACGATCACTTCCTGGCGCGGCAGGCGATTGCGGCTTGCGGCAAGTCGGGAAGTAACGATCCCATGGTGCACGAAGCCATTGCGGTGCTGCGGGCCTGGAATGGCCAGATGGAGAAGGATGAAGCCGCGCCGATGATTACCGAGCTTCTCCACAATAGACTTGCAGCGGCGCTCGTGGTATCGCTCCCGCGGTCGCAGGGCTCAGCAGGGACAATCGGCGCTCAGCATGAGATGCGCGCCGTGCCGGACATTCGCCCGAGGCCCCAAATTATAGAAACCCTGCTCAGGACGCGGCCGAAGGGGTGGGTCCCGGGTGATAACTGGGACGTGTGGATCATCCAGAACCTCAGTGCGGCACTGCGGGAAGGCAGAACACGGCAGGGCACTCCGCTATCGCGCTGGAGATGGGGGCGGATGCTCCAGTGGAAACTGCTTCACCCGGTGGGCAAGGAACTACCGGTTATTGATCGTTTCTTCGATATCGGCACGGTAGAGATGAGCGGTTCCGGCACTACGGTGAAGCAGACGACCACGACACTGGGACCTTCAGAGCGAATGGTAGTCGACCTCGGCGACCCTGACAAATCGGTGCAGAATCTGGTGGTGGGCGAATCAGGCCACGTGGCGTCTCGTCACTACAAAGATCAATGGGCGGCCTATTATTCCGGGCAGAGTTTTCCCATGGAATTTAACCATGTGGACGCTAGGCAGGTGCTACGGGTGAAACCCGCACCGTAGATGCGGGCTTCCATTGTTTGCTCTTCCAGGTGTTTATTCTTCCAGGCTCTTCGAATCAACCAGGTCCGACAGGCGCTTGACGAACTCGTCCAAGCTGACCGCCCCTTGATCACCGTGCTTACGGTTGCGCACGGCTACCTGCCCCGACTGTGCCTCACGGTCGCCGATGACAAGCATGTACGGGATCTTCTGCAACTGCGCTTCACGGATCTTGAGGTTTACCTTCTCGTTGCGGTCATCGAGCTGAACGCGAAAACCGGCGTCGAACAGTTTTTGATAGACCTGCCTGGCGTATTCAGACTGTCGATCGGTGATCGGAAGCACGGCAGCCTGCACGGGAGCAAGCCATACCGGGAATGCACCGGCATAATGTTCGATCAGGATGCCGAAGAAGCGCTCGATGGAACCATATAAGGCCCGGTGGACCATCAACGGCTGATGCGATTTGCCATCTTCCCCGATGTATTCCAGGCCGAAACGGCGCGGCAGCGTAAAGTCGAACTGCACAGTCGAAAGCTGCCAGAGCCGGCCGATGGCATCCACCAGTTTTACGTCGATCTTAGGACCGTAGAACGCGGCTTCATCGGGCGAGACCTTCACCTTCATATTCAGGCGATCGGTTGCGCGATGAAGTGCTTTCTCGGCAAGTTCCCACTGTTCCGGCGCGCCATCGTATTTGCCGCTTGCTCCTCCATCCCAGGTGGATAATTCGGCTTCATACTGCGTAAAGCCGTACGTGTTCAAGGTGTCGATGGCAAACTGCAGGCAGTCTACGACCTCGTTCTCGATCTGATCCGGCGTACAGAAGATGTGGGCATCGTCCTGCGTGAACCCGCGCACCCGCAGCAGACCGTGCATGACTCCGGAACGCTCGTAACGGTACACCGTGCCGAGTTCACCCAGACGGACCGGCAGGTCGCGATAACTGCGCAGACGGTCGCGATAGATCAGGATGTGAAACGGACAGTTCATCGGCTTGAGCTGGTACTCGCCGTCGTCCAGCTTCATGCGCGTAAACATGTTTTCGGAATAGAAGTTGTAGTGCCCGGAGGTCTTCCAGAGGTCGCTGCGAGCGATGTGAGGCGTATATACCAATGAGTAGCCGCGCTTGAGGTACTCGTTCCGCATCCAGTCTTCAATGACTTTGCGAATCGCGCCGCCCTTGGGGTGAAAAAAGATCAAGCCGGGGCCGGCCAGTTCCTGGATGCTGAAAAGATCGAGCTCCTGGCCGAGCTTGCGGTGATCGCGCTTCTTTGCTTCTTCGAGGCGCACCAGGTATTCGTCGAGTTCTTTCCTGGTGAAGAAAGCGGTGCCGTAAATCCGCTGAAGCTGGGGGTTGTGCTCGTCGCCTTTCCAATAAGCTCCGGCGATGGAGAGCAGCTTGAAAGCTTTGAGCTTTTCGGTGGACGGGACGTGGGGGCCGCGGCAAAAGTCGATGAAATCGGGACCGAGCGTGTACTCCGAAAAGACATCGCCCGCGCGCTCTTCAATCAGCTCGCGCTTCATCCAGTCGTCTTGATACTTCTGCAGGCCCTCGGCTTTCGGTGTGAGCGTCCGCTCGAAGGGCAGATTCTTGGCCTGCAACTCGCGCATACGCTCTTCGATCTTTTCTAGATCTTCCGGCGTGAACTTGGCATCACGCTGGAAGTCGTAATAAAATCCCGTATCGGTGGGAGGGCCGATGCCCAACTTAGTTTCGGGAAACAGCTCCAGAACCGCGGCAGCGAGCAGATGCGCCGTGGAGTGGCGATAAACCTGCAAGGCCTCAGGGTTCTTCGTGGTCAGGATCTCCAGCTTTGCATCCTTCTCCAGGGGACGGGTCAAATCGAAAAGTTCACCGTTCACGCGCGCGACAATAGCGTCTGCGGCAAGACGGGGACTGATGGATTTCGCCACGTCAATGGGCCGGGTTCCTGCCGGAACGGCTTGTGCGCTTCCGTCAGGGAGCATGATTGTCAAACTACTCATGTTTGTAGGGGTTAATTCCGAGAGTATCAGACACTTGGCGGCCGCCACGCCGCCGCCGGCCTTGGGCCCGGATGCAAACAGTGACCCGGCTGATAGACTGAAGACTGCTTTTAGAGTGAGTACTTCGACCGCAACACCTGGCTTCGACGAGTCGGCTTTGGTAGCACGCGCCAGAGCTGGCGATGCATCTGCGTTTTCTGAACTGGTCAGTCATTATGACCGGCGGGTTTTCCGCATGGCGAAGCAGATCACTCAGAACGACGATGATGCTGAAGATGTATTGCAGGATACATTTCTGAAGGCGTACACCCACCTGGATGACTTCCAGGGCAATTCAAAGTTCTACACATGGCTAGTCAGGATCGCCGTCAATGAGGCGCTGATGAAGCTGCGGAAGCGGCGTTCAGACCGCACGGTACCGTTGGATGAACCAATTGATACCGGCGAAGACGAAGTGGTTCGTGAAGTCGCCGTTTGGGACCAGAATCCGGAACAGACCTATTCACGAGAAGAGTTAGGGCAGATTCTGGACGAAGCCATTCAAAGTTTAAAGCCAGCCTATCGCACCGTTTTCATCCTAAGAGACATCGAAGAAATGTCGATAGAGGAAACGGCGGAGGCGTTGGGACTTTCCATCTCAGCAATAAAGAGTCGTCTTCTCCGGGCACGGCTGCAGCTTCGGGAGAAGCTGACCCGGCAATTCAAGCGAAAGGGGGATGATGCGTTTGCTTACCTGTAAGCAGTTTCTGCAGGAGCTTAACGATTATCTCGAAGAGAATCTCGATCCGAATACGCGAGCGGAACTTCAAAGGCACGTGGACGAATGCCCTAATTGCTGGGTTGTGTGCGATACGACCCAAAAGACGTTGCGGGTTTTTAAGGGCATGGAGCCGCGGGCGATTCCCGAACCAATCCATTCGCGGTTGATGGCGGCACTCGAGAAGCGGATGAAAGATAATCCACTCTGTCAGAAAAAGGGACAGGCGTGAGGCTCCGGCCGGCGTCGCTCCGGCCGGTTACTTCTGCTTTTACTCGTCCGCTGTGGCGACCGGAACGAGTTGCCCGCCGCGGATGTAGTAATTGCTGCCGCGCCAGCGGACGCTCCGGCGCGTAAAGCTTATCAGCCACAGCGCAAACGCAATCGCATCCCACACCGGGATCAGCGCAATGTTCTTTAGCGCGGACGGCTGGCGCAAGCCATAGCTTCCGATGACCATCGTCAGCAGAACGCGCAGAGCCAGGTACAGCCCAAGATAAGCCGCACCGATGGCGACCGAAGGGGCAACTGCAGCGGCGATCACCGACCAAACCAGACCGTAGGTCAGCAGCAAGCCAAGGTGGCCTCCCGGCCGCATGTGGCGCATCACGACGATCCATCGCAGGCGCTTTTGCACGAGTTCTGCGAGCGATCCGAAGTCCGCAACAGTTTCAATCGTGTACGAAAGCAGCTCTACTCTGTAGCCCTGCTCCGCTATCAACCGGCCGATCAACAGGTCATCGCCGGGGCGATTCAAAATTGCATCATACCCGCCGAAATGCCCAAGCTGAGATCGCGTGGTGGCGATTGTGGGTCCGAGAGCGAACTTCACTCCATCCAACTGGCGCGCCACAAAAATGCCCGCGTAGAAATCAGAAAGCATGCCGACAGACTGCAGGCTATCGGCAAGCGTTGTCTCGCCCGTCGAAACGTAGGGCACGGTGACGGCTCCGACCTCCGGGTCGGCAAGCGGCCCGACCACGGATTTCAGGTAATCAGGGCGGGCGCGAACATCGCTGTCGCTGATCACGAGAATTTCATGCCGGGCTTCCCTCACCAGCCGCGCCAACTTTGCCGCTTTGTCGTTGGCCGCTTCGCGGTCCGATCCGAAGAGGACGCGGATGGAACGTTCCGGAAAGTCCCGTTTCAGCCGGTTTATCGCATCCATGACCGGCGCGTCTTCGCCATCGACACAGAAGACAAGTTCGTAATCGGGGTAATCCTGACGGCAGAAGCTTGCGAAATTGTCATATGCGTCGGGATCGGTTCCCTTAACAGGCTTCAGATTGCTGACGGGGGGAGTAAAGTTCGGGCTTACGGCCCGCTTGCGTCGCGATTCAACGAAGAAACGCCAGGAGCTGTAGATTGCAATCAAGTAATAGATGAACGGGATGGCTGCAATAAAGAGGCAGATAAAAATCATAATCGGGCAAAGCTTTAGAACTCAGAGCCGTACCCCTTCAGAGCGGCGTCCCCAAACCCCTGGCTCATAGACAGGGCGAAAAGCTAAGTACGTCGGTTACCTTTCAATGACCAAATGACAGCGCCACGATCGCTCCAAAGGCTGGACCAGCCGCGAGGCGCTCTAGAATCAGTTTACTTTGTTCGACTTAGAAACCGCAGCGGGGTGGCACACGTCTTGCTACAATTGAAGAACAACATCCGTCTTCAGGCGTCGCCCCTCTGGCTTGTCCTTGGGATCTGCCGGATGCAGATTGACGAGCTGCGGATTTTATTCGGGGGCGAGATGCATCGAACTTGTTGAAACGACATGAAATTTGATATGTCCGACGCAGGAGGGCAAGCCGTTTGTGCGGAATAGCCGGATTCACACATCTTAACTCCGCACCAGCGCCGGGCCGAATCCAGTCGGCCGTACGGAGTCTCAGCCACCGGGGGCCGGACCAACAGGGAGTTTTTGAATCTGCCTGCGTATCGCTCGGTGCAGCCAGGCTGAAGATCCTGGACCTGAATGCAGGGGACCAGCCGATCACATCGCCGGACGGCGACCTCGTCATTGCGTTCAACGGCGAGATTTACAATCACGAGGAACTCCGGCGGGAGCTCGAAGCGCGCGGTCATCGTTTCCGAACGCATACGGACACTGAAACCGTTCTGGCGGCCTTTGATGAGTGGGACACGGATTGCTTCGCGAAGCTGCGCGGCATGTTTGCAATCGCCCTCTGGACGGAGTCTTCGCAGCGGCTCGTATTGGCCCGCGACCGTCTCGGCATCAAGCCTCTCTACGTTTCGTTTCGCGGCGATGATCTTTATTTCGGATCAGAGCTTAAAGCGCTGTTCGTTCACCCTGAGATCGATCGTTATCTCTCGCTTCCCGGCCTTGACTGCTATCTCACCCTGAATTACGTTCCAAGTCCGTGGACTCTGGTGCAGGACATCGAGAAATTGTCACCAGGCAATTGGCTGGAGTGGCGCGCCGGCAAGGTTCGGTCTGAAACCTATTGGCGCCTTCCCTTTGAATCCGCGAAACAGCGCGATCTCGATTCTGCGAAAGAGGAACTGGATGCTTTGCTCGATCAGTCCGTTCGCGAGCACTTGCTGTCCGACGTGCCGGTAGGATTGTGGCTCAGTGGAGGAGTAGATTCCTCGACCGTCCTGCACTATGCCTCCCGAGTGCGGCCGATGCGAACGTTTTCGATTTCGTTCAACGGCCGGAGCTTTGATGAGGCGGCATACATTGGCGAAGTAGCTGCCCGTTACGGGACGCAGCATGAGCAGTTCGATCTGAACCCGGACGCCGAACTTCCTGAGGCCATCGCGCAATTTGCGGATTATTTTGACGAGCCAAACGCCGACGGCGGAGCTCTGCCGGTCTGGTTTCTGTCGAAACTGACGAAACAGCATGCCACGGTTGCGCTGAGCGGTGAAGGCGCCGATGAGATCTTCGGCGGTTACCTGACGTATCGGGCTGATGCGATGGCGTGCGCCGTTCGCAGGCTCCCGCGCTTTACCCGGCGCCTGGCCAAATCCGCCGCGGAGCTGATTCCGGTTTCAGATGACAAGATCAGCTTCGAGTACAAGCTGAAGCGGTTTCTCGCCGGCAGCCTGTTGAGCCCCGCACGGGCGCACGTGTACTGGAACGGCACCTTCTCCGATTCGGAGAAGCGGTCGCTGGTTGCCGCAGAGCTGCCTGGAACGCTCGATCGCATGCTGGCCGATCTGTCGCGTCATGGCGATCATCTTGCCTCCTATCTCTGGTTCGATCAAAAGTTTTTTTTACCCGATGACATCCTCATGAAGGTGGACCGGATGAGCATGGCTCATTCCATCGAGGTCCGCCCTCCGTTTCTCGATCACCGGATTGTCGAGTTCGCGGCCACCCTGCCGGCGTCTTTCAAGATCCGCGGGTCCCGTCAGAAATTCATCCTGAAGGACCTGATGCGAGATAAGTTGCCGGCGGCGGTGACGCGGCGCAAGAAGGTGGGACTGGATTTTCCGGCTCACGACTGGCTGCGCGGACCGCTTCGCAATCTGCTTTTCGACACCTTGGCAGCCGCTGAGTCGGACTACTCTGGATTCTTCAACTTCGACACTATCGGCGATTGCCTGCAGAATCACCTTAGCCGTCGCGTGAATCTCGGGTACCACCTCTGGGGCTTAATGATTCTGTTTCTCTGGATGAAGAGATGGCGTATTCAAACGGCCGCCGAACCCGATCGAAGCTGGGCGGCCTCGGAACAAATTCTTACCTCTATTTAGCTGTTTTATTAATCGCTAGCGCTATTTACATCGGCTGTATGTTCTCGCCTCCGTGGCTGGTGGACGATGTAGACAGCGTGCAGGCGCAGATCGCCCGGAACATGCTGAGCTCTGGCGATTGGGTATCGGCCCGGCTGGATGGTGTCCTTTACCTCGAAAAAGCCCCCCTCATTTACTGGCTCATCGCTATCGCATACAAAGTTTTTGGCGTTCACGACTGGGTGGCGCGAATTCCCGTCGTCGTGTCCTCGGTCGCGCTCGCCTGGCTCACAGCCGCTTTTGGCGTGTGGGCTTTCGGAAGGCGTGCAGGATTCTATGCCGGCGTCGTCATCTCCACTTGCATCGGCCTGTTTCTATTCACCCGGATTCAGATCCCAGATGTCATGCAGACGTTCACGGTAGGCCTGGCTCTGTGGGCGTTCCTTCGCGTACTGGATCGCGACGAACCGAATCCCCGGCTTTGGGCATTTCTCCTCGCGGCCAGCATGGGCGTGGGACTCCTGCTCAAGAGCCTGATTGGGGTTGTCTTTCCAGTAGGCGCCGGACTTCTCTTCATGCTGCTGACGCGGCAAGTGTCATCACGCGAAGCCTGGAAGCGCTTGCGCCCTTTCAGCGGGGCATTGATCATACTGGCAATCGCCGCGCCGTGGCACGTGCTCGCCACTTTGCGCAATCCGCCGTACTTCGATTTCACGCTGCGCAGCGTTCCAGGCCAGTATCACGGTTTCTTCTGGTTCTTCTTTATCAATGAGCAACTGCTGCGCTTTTTGAATCTGCGTACTCCGCGCGACTACAACACTGTTCCGCGGCTCTATTTCTGGCTCTTTCACCTGATATGGCTCTTTCCCTGGAGCGTGTACCTGCCGGCCATATTTAAGCTGCGCTACCGCGCAGAGGATCGTGCTGGAAGAACCCGGTTGCTCGCGGCATGCTGGATCGGAGTCGTGCTCGTCTTCTTCACGTTTTCGACGACGCAGGAGTACTATTCCATGCCCTGCTATCCGGCCTTTGCGCTCCTCCTGGGATCGGCAATGGCGGAAGGGGGTAGTTGGATTCGCCGCGGCAATCGGGTTCTGGCGGCTGTCGCCGCTTGTGCTGCTTTTGTTGTATTCGGGCTATGTTTCGCAGTCCGGAATCAGCCCACGCCCGGGGATATCTCTCTGGCGCTCAGCAGCAATCCAGGAGCGTACACGCTTTCGCTGGGGCACATGGAAGACCTGACGCTTCGCGCTTTCGCCTACCTGCGATTGCCGCTGCTGATAGCCGGAATTGCTTTCCTGGTCGGCGTTGCCGGTAACCTGCGGGCGCTTGGACGCAAGGCGTTCCTGTCGTCAGCGCTCATGATGATTCTCTTCTTCCACGCAGCCCGCCTCGCGCAGGCTGTTTTCAATCCTTATCTGGGATCGCACGTTTTGGCGCAGGCGGTGTTGCATAGTCCGCCGGGAGAGCTGATTGTCGATCACCATTACTACGACTTCTCGTCAGTATTCTTTTATACAAACAAGCGGGCGTTGTTGTTGAACGGGCGTTTCAACAATCTGGTGTACGGGGCTTCTGCTCCGGATGCGCCGAATGTATTCATCAACGACGCCCAATGGAAGGATTTGTGGATGAGCCCGCAGCGTTACTACCTGGCGATTGACGAAAAGGCGGTGCCGCGGCTTCGAGCGCTCGTGGGGAATGAATGCCTGAACGAAGTAGTCGTAAGCGGGGGAAAGATGCTGCTTACGAACCACCCGATCGTGGTCCTCACGGCGGTCTCAAAACATTGAGGCCGCCTGGAGCGGATCGCTGAGCGGGGCTAAATGTGGTTGTGTCCGTCCACGGAAAGCGCAAGCTCTGCCTCGGAGGCATAGCCAACGCTCTTCTGCCGCCGGCGTTCGTTTCGCGCGTTGCGCCAGTTCACTTGCGGGCGGAAGTTCGCGGCGTCTATACGGTCGCTGTACCGGACTGCAATGTTGACCAGCGAATCCAGCAAGGATTCGGAGAGCAGGTGCGGCTTCAATCCCAGGTCGATCAACTTCGAGTGCTTCGCGTTGAAGTAGTGTTCTTCGAGTTCGACGCGCGGCGTCGGTAAATGCTCAATTTCGACCTTGCGCCCCAGCTTTTTCGCCGCAGACTGGACCATCTGAGCGAGCTCGAGCACGGAGAACTGCTCCGTGAATTGATTGAACACGCGGAACTCGCCGCGGGCTGCCGGGTTCAGGCAGGCAAGTTCGATACATCGAACTGTGTCGCGGATGTCGAGATAGCCCCTCGTCTGCCCGCCTTTGCCATATACGGTCAGCGGGTGGCCAACCGCGGCCTGGACGCAGAACCGGTTCAAAACGGTGCCGAAGACTTCGTCGTAATCGAAACGATTGATGAGAGCTTCATCGAGCTCGATCTCGTTCGTCACGGTGCCGTAAACAACGCCCTGGTTCAGATCGGTTGCGCGAATGCCCCAGATACGGCAGGCAAACATGATGTTGTGACTGTCGTGCACCTTGGAGAGGTGGTAAAAGGAGCCAGGTTGCTTGGGATAGGGTAAAACGTCCTTGCGGCCGTTATGCTCAATCGTGATGTACCCCTCCTCGATGTCGATATTCGGGGTTCCGTATTCGCCCATCGTGCCCAGCTTCACAAGATGACAGTCAGGGCAGATTTCGCGAATGGCGAAGAGCAGATTCAGCGTGCCTACAACGTTGTTAACCTGCGTGAACACCGCGTGCTGACGGTCAATCATTGAATAAGGCGCGGCGCGTTGTTCGGCGAAGTGCACGATCGCGTCAGGTTGAATTGCGCGAAGAGTGGGCGCGAGAAACTCGTAGTCGGTAATGTCTCCGACAAACACCTCTATGTTCTTGCCCGTCAGTTCGCGCCAGGCGCTGATGCGCTCCGGCATCGGTTGAATCGGCGTTAAGGTCTGCACGCCGAGCTGATAATCCCAGAGCCGGCGCGCGTAGTTGTCGACAATGCTTACTTCATGCCCCTTTGCCGAAAGGTACAGGGCTGTTGCCCAACCACAGTAGCCGTCCCCACCCAGCACACTAATCTTCATCTGTTTGTTAAATTACTCCTGTTTGAGTTTCATTGATAGCGGAATACCCGGCTTGCGCGAGCAGGCAACACAGTCGGTGTGGTAGCGTTCGACCCATCTCGCGTGCGGCGAAACACAGAACAATAATCAGCGATCTACGCCGCGCAAATGAGAGGTCGCGCACCTTCGCACATCATACCAATCGACCGAAAAAGCACACTATCCCCGTCGCCCTTATTGATGCCGAATCGTCTGCAACGGTTTCGAAAGGGCCTGGATCCGTGGCGATATACCGCTTGGCAACGCTAGACTAAAGGATAAGAGGTTCAGTTTCGGAATCAGATGAGCCACCGGATGCCCTTCTCGGGACCGTCGGCGCGATCTATCCCTGAATACAGCAATGCCGGTGAATCGATCCGTATCGCAAGGTAATCGTAGTAACGTGAAGAAACATGCGGGAACCTACCTCTGCCTCTTCTGGTTCCTGGCTTTCCGGGCGTTCGGAAACTTATCGCTCGCTTTCGGCGCCAAGCACCTTTCGCAGGGACTGGCCATGAATCCGCTTGCATACCTGCACGCGATGCTCAACCCATTCGTGGCGGGCGGTATCTTGCTGCTCATTGGCGGAATGTTGTCGCGGATGGCGCTGCTGAGCCTGGCGGATCTGAGCTTCGTGTTGCCGATGACATCCTTCGGCTACGTAATTTCCGCCCTATCTGGAAGAGTGTTTCTGCATGAAACGGTTACGCCCGAGAGGTGGTTGGGCGTTGCACTGATCTTCTTTGCCGCCGTCGTAGTGGGATCTACCTCCCACACCACAACGAGCGAACCGGTAATCGAGACCGAAGAAGCGGGCACGCTGGCGGTCTGTGAAACACCGTGACAGGCGCCCAAACGGGAATTTCAAGACTGCTAGTGCGTGGCTAGGGCCGGTTGCGGCGACGCCGGATGTCCGAATCTTGCGTTGAACTGCTTCCTTTGTTCCGGAGTCAGCACATCGAGGATGCGCCGGCACCCATGCTCGGCTACGTCTTCCCGTTCATCCTCGATGTTCTGGTAGTATTTGCCGTAATCGTCCAGCACTCGCGTGATGGTCGCTTCCTGCTCCGGGGTGAGGTTCAATGTGGCTCTGAGGTGTTCCAGGCCATAGCTCCGCGCCGCCTCGATGGTAATGCTGTTCGTCACGGCAGGCATCCGATGGTGCAGGAAACTGCGGGTGAAGAATGATCCGACCGCTATGCCGCAAAGAAAGATGAGCGCGAAAATTGTCAGGACTTTCGGATTAGACCAACCTGCGTCCTGCCGCAACATGGTTCGCCGGGATGTGCCTGCGAGAGCTATTGGATATTTCCTTGGCGAACAGCGAAATTCTGTAGTACCGCGTCACGCTGCTGGGCCTGGTCGCCGACCACGGGAACGTGCACGTCCTGCGCAACCATGTTTTCCCCGAGCAAATGTCCGTCACGGGTTTCCTGCGCCACTACGTAGCTTCCCAGCACAACGGCGATGGTAAGCGATGCATAAGCCAGGCGCTTGCCGAATGGAGAATAAACAAATACAGCCCAAATGGAGTCTTTGGCGCGCTCTTCGATGCGCTGCATGACTCGCGCGTAAAAGCCGGCGGCCGGTTCTACTTCTTCCGGTGAACGCAAACTACGAAGCATCGCAGTCTGTGCCCGCATGGATTCCACCTCCAAGGAACAACTCGCGCAGGATGAAAGGTGATCTTCCATCGGCCCGTCATTCCCCACGCCCGCGAGCAGAGACTCCAGACGATTCCGTGTGGACCTGTGCATATTTCCCTCAAAAAACAACCAAGTTTGCGGATCTTTGTCCGCTCAACTTAACTCAAAATCAACCCCAACCCTGCAACGAAAGCTAACTGTCCATCACGCCAGGCCGATTCAGCGGACCCTTGGCCAGCCTTTCGGCCGCCTTTACCAGCTTCTGGCGCGCCCGGAACAGCTTGACCTTGATGGTGTTTTCATTCATGCCTGTCATTTCCGAGAGTTCCTCGACGGAGTGTCCTTCCACTTCCTTGAGCAGGATGAGCGACCGGTCCTCTTGGGAAATCTTAGACAGTAGCTTAAGAATGAGGTCGTGCTGCGCCAGCCGTTGGTCGATCGCCGGGGCCTGGTCCGTTGCCGGTTCGGAGTGTTCCATCCGCATCGAGTCGTCGACCGAAAAATCGCTCTCGTATACAAGTTTTCGGACTCTCTTCTTTCGAAGATAGTCGTAACATTCGTTAACCGTGATCTTGTAAATCCAGGTCAGGAGCGAGCTGCGGAAATCGAAGCTCTTGATCGAAAAGTAGATCTTGGCGAAAACCTGCTGTGCAATGTCTTCCGCATCGTTCCGATTCCGAAGGATGCCGTAGATGATCGAAAAGACCTTCGCCTGGTAGCGGTCCACGATCTCACGGAATGCGATTTCATCCCCGGCCTGAACGCGCCGGACCAGCGCCGCCTCGTCAGACGTCCGGTGATCCAACTTCGTTTTCGCGCGGGTTGCCTCGCCGGTAACCGCCGCCGGAAATGGAATGGTCGCTGTTAGCCCGTCCATGATACGACTGTCCAGACGTCGAGGCATTTGAGAGGGTTACAGAAACTTACATTATCCCAGAATGGCGGCTGAAAGGGTCCGGTATGCCGGCCACTATTTCTCCGAAGCTTGAGCCAAGGGCCTGGCATCAAACTTCTGAAACGGTTGTACACTGAAAGAACAGCCAGTCTACTGAGGAGAACTAGATGATTCAATTAACCGAAACTGCGGTGAGCAAGGTCAATGAGATCTTGAATATGCAAGAACCCAAACCGGCCGGGTTGCGCATCGCCGTCGTCGGTGGCGGCTGCTCCGGGTTTAGCTATTCGATGGCGTTCGAGAACCAGCCGAGCATGCTCGACAAGACCTATCATTTCGGCGATCTCAACGTGTTCATCGATCAGGCCAGCATGCTGTACCTCGACGGCGCCGAAGTCGATTACGTGGAAACGCTGGAAGGTTCTGGCTTTAAGTTCAACAATCCACACGTAAAGTCGACCTGCGGCTGCGGCAGCTCGTTTAGCGCCTAGATCACATCAATCTATAATCTTTTCGGCCGAGAGGGAACCCACCCTCCCGGCCTTTGCTATTTTCGGACGCATGCAAGACCTTCTCACAGAAGCCCGGAATCCCGCTTCAGCGTCGATCGATAGTCTTCCTACGGATGAAATGCTGCGCGTCATCAATGCTGCGGACCAGGAAGTTGCTCGTTCCGTTGAGTGTGAGATTCCATACATTGCTCGCGCGATCGACGGCATCGCGGAGCGGATCGACGCCGGCGGGCGATTGTTCTATCTGGGGGCCGGAACATCGGGGCGCCTCGGCGTGCTCGATGCCTCAGAGTGCCCGCCCACCTTCAACTGCCCTCCGGAATTGGTTCAAGGCATCATTGCCGGTGGCGACTACGCGCTGCGGCATTCCGTCGAGCGTGCGGAAGATGATCCGGATCAGGGCAGGCAGGATCTGCTGGAGCGAGGTTTTAACAGCCAGGATGCGCTGGTGGGAATCGCCGCGAGCGGCCGCACTCCCTACGTTCTAGGCGGCCTTGCCCTTGCCCGGTCGATGGGCGCTCTGACGATTGGCTTGAGCTGCACTCCCCACTCGGCGGTCGCCAACGCTGCCGAGATTGCCATCACCCCGCAGCCAGGCCCGGAGGTTCTAACAGGCTCCACCCGCATGCGTGCCGGAACGGCGACCAAGATGGTGCTCAACATGATCAGCACCGGCGTGATGGTCCGCCTCGGCTATGTGTACGGCAACCTGATGGTGAACGTTCAGCCCACAAACGAGAAGCTCACCGATCGTTCGCGGCGCATTATCGCCAATATTACCGGCGTGTCTTATGATGAAGCATCCCGGCTGCTGGCTGAAGCTGGCTCGGTTCGCACGGCGGTCCTTATGCAGCGCTTAAAGCTGACTCGCCATGAGGCAGAATCGCGCCTCGCTGCAGCGAAAGGGCGTTTGCGGGCGGCGCTCGGCGGGTAGCCGGCCGCTGATTCGCCCCGGGTCAGATCGACAAACCAGATGGACAAATTCAAAATTGTGGGAGGCGCCTCGTTACACGGTGAACTCCCGGTGAGTGGTTCCAAGAACTCCGCGCTTCCGGCTCTTGCGGCCGCTCTGCTCACTGACGAACCCGTGATTCTGCACGGTATTCCGCGAGTGAAAGACATCGCGACGATGGAAAGCCTGCTTGTTCACATTGGCGCGGCAGTGGAACTGCAAAATGGGGCGGTGCATGTCGACGCCAGGAATCTGGAACGGCCGGAAGCGCCTTATGAAGTGGTTAAAACAATGCGGGCTTCCAGTCTTGTCCTGGGTCCGCTGGCCGCCAGGACAGGCAGGGCACGTGTATCCATGCCCGGTGGTTGTGCCATCGGCGCCAGGCCGATCAACCTGCATCTTTCGGCGCTCGAGCAGCTCGGCGCCACGATTGAACAGACGCACGGATACGTGGAAGCGGTAGCTCCGGGCGGTTTGCGTGGAGGCAATATCCACTTTGACCGGATCACGGTAACGGGCACGGAGGACCTGCTGATGGCGGCCGTTCTCGCGCGCGGGGAAACCATAATCAGGAACGCTGCCCGGGAGCCGGAGGTGAAAGATCTCGCCGAGCTGCTGAACAAGATGGGCGCGAAAATTGAAGGAGCGGGAACGTCCATCATCAGGGTTACCGGCGTCGAGCGCTTGCACGGAGCCGAGCACACCATCATTCCTGATCGGATCGAGGCGGGTACGTTTCTGCTGGCGGGCGCGATCACGAACGGCGACGTTACCGTAACCGGCTGCAATCCGGAGCACGTTGCTGCACTCACCATCAAAATGACGCAGGCGGGGGCGGAGATCGAGAATGCAGGCGCGAATGCTCTGCGCGCGCGCTGCTGCCGCCGCCCTCGGGCGGTCGATGTCACCACGGAAGAATATCCCGGCTTTGCGACGGACCTTCAGGCGCAATACATGGCGTGGATGACCATCGCGCAGGGAATCAGTTTCGTTACCGAAACCATCTTCGAGAACCGCTTCATGCATACGCAGGAACTGGCTCGCATGGGTGCGAACATCCGCATCGAAGGCCGCCAGGCGATCGTGGCCGGTGAAGATTGCCTGACCGGAGCGCAGGTGATCGCTTCAGACCTTCGCGCCAGCGCCTCTCTTGTTTTAGCCGCAATGGTCGCCAAGGGCGAGACCATCATCGATCGCGTCTATCACATGGATCGGGGTTATGAGCGCATCGAAGAGAAATTAGCGGCTGTTGGCGCGGATATCGAGCGGATACGGTAGGTTTTCGAGATGAGCGCACCGGTAAAGCACCACAGCGAGGGTTTCCTCGCAATCGTACAGGATGCAAAGACACGCATCCATGTGATCGACATCGAGGAGTACAAACGGTTGCGTGCAGCGGGCGATGCGGGACAACTCGTCGACGTTCGCGAAGATCACGAGTGGGAAGCCGCCCACGCTGCAGGAGCTATTCACCTCAGCAAGGGCGTTATAGAGCGCGATATCGAAAAGACGTTTCCGGATAAGAACGTCAAGCTGGTGCTGTATTGTGGCGGCGGATATCGATCGGCGCTGGCCACGGACAACGTCCAGAAGATGGGGTACACGAATGTAATCTCGCTGGAGGGCGGTTGGCGCGCCATCGAGGCTTCGGGACTGCCGATCGAACGGGCCGAAACCGACTCAGTGTAGGGCTTGTTCCAGCGTACTGGCGATCTGCAGCAGCCGGGGCTCGCTAAAGGGAGCGCTGATCAGTTGAAGTCCGATGGGCAGTCCTGACCGGCTTGTGCCGCAGGGCATCGAGAGGGCGGGCTCCCCGAGGAAATTGATCGCGCGCACAAGGCGTGTGGACGCCATGCGGGTGTCTTCTTCTTGTCCATTGATCACGACACTCCCCTGATTTCTCAGGGGCGCTGTGATCGGCGTAGTCGGGCAGAGCAGAACGTCGATGGTCTTCCAGAGCGCATCGAAATCACGTCGGAACAGGGTGCGCACGCGCTGCGCGTTCACATACTCATGACCGCTGATGAGCTTCCCCTGTTCGATCAGCTCCCATACATTGCTGCCGAACTCGGATGGATCAGTGCGATTCACATACAGGGCGGCCACTTCGGATTGCTGGATGATCCGCGCAGCCAAGTTTGCCTTCTCCAGATCGGGAATTCGGATTTCGGAAATCTGCGCCCCCAACCGTTCCAGTTCGCGCGCGCTCCCGTGCGCTGCATCCGCAACCTCCGCATCCACGCGATCGAAGAAAAAATTCGAAGGGAGCCCGACCCGGAGACCCTTCAGCCTGGAAAGAGGCGGCAGATTGAACTCGGGCGCCTCGCGCGCCACGCAACTCGCATCGCATGAATCAGGGCCGGCGATTGCGTTCATTGCGAGCGCGCAGTCTTCGGCCTTAGAGCCAAGCGGACCGACATGGTCCAGGCTGAAGGCCAGCGGCAAAACTCCGAAGCGGCTCACGCGCCCATAGGTTGGCTTGATGCCCGTGATACCGCAATAGGATGCCGGAATGCGAATGGAGCCGCCGGTATCCGTCCCAAGCGCCACAGGCAGGAAACCTGCCGCAATAGCAGCTGCAGAACCGCCGCTTGAACCGCCCGGAATGCGATTCGTATCCCGCGGGTTCAACACGGCGCCGTAATGTGGATTGTTTGAAGTGATCCCGTACGCGAGTTCGTGCAGGTTGGTCTTTCCCACCGAAATCGCCCCGGCCGCTGCCAGGCGCTCCACCACGGTCGCATCGTAGCCGGGAACGAAATCGCGAAAAATCAGCGAGCCGCCTGTGGTGCGGACCCCGCGGGTGTAGAACAGATCTTTGTGCGCTATGGGAATACCATGGAAGGGCCCGCGGTCCCGGCCTGACGCGAGTTCTGCATCAAGAGCCTTGGCCCTCCCGCGAGCTTCCTCTTCCGTAAGCGTGATGAAGCAGCGGAAGGTGTCTCGCGCTTTGATATCCGCCAGAGTCTGCTCGACAAGCTCCAGGCAGGAAAGCTTCCGTCCTCGAAGTAGCGCCCCGAGTTGCCGAACGGTCATTCCCGGGTTTCTCGAGGTTCCGGCTGAACGAGAAAGAGGGTAGCAGGCTCCACATCCCCCGTCAGGCTCGGCGTTAGGGTGGAGAACTGCTCCTTGAGTGTATTCACAATCTCAAGACTCCGCCGCCTGGCGTCGTCTGCCTTCTCTGTATCAGCCATCAGATTGCCTACTGCGGCGCCGGCCCGCGGACAACCTGCACGAAATCGGCCGGGTTGATCCACTTCGAGAAAGCGGCGCGTACCTCGTCGGCTGTCATGCTGAAATACCGCTGAGCTGCGTGCATGGGTTCATCGAGCGGCAAGCCGATTCTCGCACGCGACAAGATGCCGGAAGCCACCGCATTTTCGCTGGATTCAGCTAGCGGAATCTGTCTGAGCACTAACGCTTTAGCCTGCTGAAGTTCGGCGGGAGTGACATTGGTCTTCTGCATATCGAGCAGCTCATGCTCGACCAGGGTGCGAGCCTTGGACACATTCTTTGGATCGCAGCCATACACGATCGAATACGAAGCCCGCTTCTCACCCGCCTGCAGTGAATCGTCGATGTTGTAAACCAGGCCCGCGTTCTCGCGCAAATCACGATAAAGACGCGTGGCGTAGAAGCCTCCCCCGAGAACATGATCACCAAGCTGCAAGGGATAGTAATCCGGATTGAACCGGTTCATCTCGAGCTGCTGTGCCAGCACGACTTCGTCCTGGACCCGGCTTGGATCCGGCACATTCACGGCACTCGGCTTGTTGCCTGGAACGGGCGGCAGTACAACATTCGGCTTGGGACTGGTCGCCTGCCAGCCGCCGAAATACTTCTCTATAACCGGCCGTGCTTCATCCATTGTGATGTCGCCAATAACCACAATCGTTGTCAGATCGGGACGGAAGGTCTTTGCGTAGAAATTCTGGACGTCGTCATATTTGACGGCCGAAACAGTTTGCGGTGTAGTCTCGCGCAGCAAGGGATCCTTTGCGGGAAGCAGCGCATGATCCAGCGCTTTTTCCGCTTTGTATCGCGGGCTCTGCAACTCACCTTCGGCGAGTTGAGCGGTCTGTTCCTGGACGACCTTGAAGGCATCCTGGGGCAGCGCCGGATGCAGTTCGTTGTCTGCCAGCAGTTCCACCCCGCGCGCGTAATACTGCTTCAGCACCTGTACGCTGAAACTTGCGCCGGCCGCTTCGGATGCCGCGATGTCGTCGATTGCTTTCTGGAACGCCAGGCGATCCAGTGTCTTCGTTCCGTATGAGAACAGGCCATCGAGCACGTCAGAGACACCGTCTTGCCCGGGCGGTGTTTGCAGCTCTGTTTGTGTCTTGATCGAACCAAATACGCTGACCGTCGGGCTTGCCTTTTCTGTTTGCACAATCAGCCGGATCCCATTCGGCAGCATCACGTCCGCCGGATACAATACGCCCTTCGGGACGCGCAGCGATTTCACAGCGGCTTCGGCCCAATCAGGCAATGCTACGGGCTTGGTGGGCGCCGATGTGGTTGGCTCCGCGCCCCCAAATCCCTTGACTGAACGGGCTCACCTGAAGGCGTGGGCTTCAATGTGGCAGTGATTGAGTTCTGCCCGAGCAGGTATTTCTTTGCAACTCGATTTACATCGTCCAGCGTCACGGCCTTGATTGCCGCTACGTCTTCTTCCGGCGATTGTTTACCTTCCGCGGCGAGCGCCTGGGACCACCACGACGCCAGGCCGGGGATCGAGTTCCGGCTGAACTCGGCGCCGGCGACTTCGCCCTTCTTGGCTGCATCCACCAGGTCGGCCGGCACGCCATTCGTTGCGTAGTCAGCCACTATTTTTTTCATTTCCGCGACTATGCCGTCGGCGCTTGCGCCGGCAGGCAGCGCGGCCAGCGCGAAAGCGACGCTGGCCTTTGGATACGTCTCGCCGAGCTGGAACCCCGCGAATAGCGCCTTTCCAGCAGGCACGAGTGCGTACAGATTGCCGCGCTGGCTCAAAAGAACGTCGGCCAGCACGCGCGCGGCGGCGTAATCGGGGCTGTCAGTGCCCGGGAACCGGTAAGCGATAGCCGTTAGCAGGTAGGGCAGATTGCTGTCGATGACGAACGAATCGGATGCAACCGGTTTCAGGTTTACTTCCGGCCGGCCCGGGACGTCGCGGCGTGGAATAGAGCCGTAGTATTGCTTGATTTTCGCCAGCACGGCAGGCGGATCTACATCGCCGGCCACCACCAGAATGGAGTTGTTGGGCGCATACCACTTGCCGTAGAACTCTTTCAGCATTTCCCCGGTCGTCTGGTCGAAGGAGTCTTTGGTTCCCAGCGGGTCGTCTTCATACGGTGTACCGGCGAAGAGCTCTTTATTCAGCCGCATCAGCAGCTTGTACTGTGGGCTCGAAAGATCGCGCGCCACCTCCTGCTCGATGGCGCCGCGCTCCTGCAGCCACTGCTGCTGCGAATCATCGACATTTGCCATGCAGGCGGCATCCACACGCAGAGCGACATCAAGATCCTGCGCAGGCACCGTCACGTAGTACTGGGTGATGTTCTGCTGGGTATCTGCATCCATGTATCCACCCAACTGCGCGTAAATCGCGGCGATCTGGTCTGCCGAAAGCCCGGAGCAGCCCCGAAACGCCATATGCTCCTGCGCATGCGCCATCCCGGGAAAGCCCTTGGGTGTTTCGTTCCCGCCCACCAGGTAGTTGTTTTCCACGGTGACCACCGGGGCGAGCGGATCGCGCACAATAACCACGCGCAAGCCGTTGTCGAGCGTAGCGCGTGTCACGTTCGCATCTGTCTGGCTCTGCGCTCCTGCGGGAGCGCTCAGCCAGGCGGCAAAAAAGATTGCGGACAACCCAAGGCGGAATAGCATAAAGACACTCTCAGCTTACGGCAATCGTCCGGCTGCACCCTCCAAACTGGCTCGAAACTCGGGTTATCATGAGAGAACTCCGTAAACAGCTATGTCTTATACCTTACGGGCGGCTGCCCTTGGTGTCTGTTTGTGTGCCGGTACTTACCGCGCGCTCCCAGCTCAACTGCCTTTCGGTCTTGCAGCTTTCGAACAGCAGGCTAAAGCTGCTGCTGTCGCAGGAATTCCGACTCCGGCACAGGACCTGGCGCCCGTCGTCAACAAGTACAAGGCGACGATTCAAGCCGGCGGTCAGACCCTAACCATGGACATCACTGATCAAGTCAAGGACCAGGCCGGCATGTGGGCTGCAAGCAACACCAGCGAAACGCCCCTGGGCGAGGCGAATGACACCGTGCTGATGGACAAGGGCACGCTTGTTTTGCGGGAACGGCACATCAGGCAGGGGCCGCTGTCCATTGACCTGGTCTTTGCCGGAGACAAAGCGACGGGCAAGATGACCATGGCAAAGAGCGGAGAAAGCAGGCCGGTCGACGTCGATCTGGGTGGGCCCTTGTTCGGCGATTCAGCGGGCGCGCTGGAATCGTTTGCCGCGCTGCCCCTCGCGGATGGCTACAAAACGACGTTTCGCAACTTCGATCTGCAGTACCGTAAGCCAAAATTGATGGAACTCAGCATCGTGGGCAGCGAGACGGTGACGGTCCCCGCCGGGACGTTCGAGTGCTGGAAGCTCGAAGTGGGTTCGGCGGACAGCGAGTCCGGCAAAACCACGATTTGGATCGCAAAGGCCCAGCGTAAGGCCGTCAAATACACTGCCAGCTCGCCGCAGCAGGGCGGCCAGAACGTGACCGCTGAACTGCTCCCCTGACCCGCTGCGCCTGGGGGCATTGGCCCGGACCGGCTCCGGAGCTATCATGGTGCCGTCATGTCCCAAGTAGCTGAATCTGGCGTGATTGCTCCGCTCACGGTGCTGCCGGAAGAAGAGCAACTGTTTCAGGCCTCTGTTCGCCGCTTTGCCAGGGAGCGGCTCGCCCCGCATGTGCGCGCCATGGACGACGAGGGCAAGTTCCGCAAGGAACTGCTTGACGAGATGTTCGCGATGGGTCTAATGGGCATCGATATCAAGGAACAATACGGTGGCCAGGGCGGCTCCTTTTTCCAGGCTGTGCTGGCCATAGAGGAACTGGCAAAGGTCGATCCCTCGGCTTCCGTCATCGTCGACGTTCAGAACACTCTCGTCAGTAACGCTATGGAGCGTTGGGCCACGCCCGATCAGAAGCAGAAGTATCTCCCGCAATTGGCTAAGCGAAGCGTCGGGGCTTACGCTCTGTCCGAACCGGCGTCCGGTTCCGATGCCTTTTCCCTCACAACCCGCGCGATCAAAGAAGCGGACGGATACCGCGTCTCGGGCCGCAAACAGTGGATCACGAGTGCGGCCGAGGCTGACCTTTTTCTTCTTTTCGCCACCGTGGACCCGGCGGCAGGGTATCGCGGCATTACCTGTTTTCTCATCGAGCGCGGAGCACCCGGGTTCGAAATCGGCAGAAAGGAGAACAAGCTCGGTATCCGCGCCTCCTCTACCTGCGAACTCATTTTGGAGGACGTGCCGGCTCCGGCAACGCAGGTGATCGGGGAGGTGGGTAAGGGCTACAAGATCGCCATAGAAACACTGAACGAAGGCAGAATTGGTATCGGCGCGCAGATGCTCGGCTTGGCCGAAGGTGCCCTCGAACACGCATTAAAACACGCCAGGGAGAGGAAACAGTTCGGCAAGCGTATCGGTGATTTTCAGGGCGTGCAGTTCGAATTGGCTGAGATGGCGACCCGGATTGAGGCCGCGCGCCTGATGGTGTACAACGCTGCGCGCCTGCGTGATTCGGGTGAGCCCTTTGTGAATCAAGCCGCCATGGCCAAGTACTTTTGCTCGATCATCGCGGAAGAGGTCGCCTCGCAAGCCGTCGAAATCCTGGGCGGCGTCGGCTTTACCAAAGATTATCCCGTTGAAAAACTGTATCGTGATGCCAAAATAGGCCGGATCTACGAAGGCACGAGCAACATGCAGCGGGTCACGATCGCGAAGGCTTTGCTCGATCCAGGCAAGTAGCTGCAACGGGCCGTACCATCCTGCCCGTCAAAATGGAAAAATGGGTCTGATGAAGTTCCAAGCTGTCTGCGGTCTGCTCATGAGCCTGTTAGGTTCCGCTGTCCTGCTGAGCGCGGCAGATGCGAAGCCGAACCCTACTCCAGAACAGATTCAGGACGTTATTCAGAAGTTCGTCCAGAAGGAGACGGACTTCGCCACTGCTCGCGAGAGCTACACCTATCAGCAGCGAACGAAGATGCAGGAGACTGACCCGGTGGGTGGCAGCTTCGAAGTTCTGGAAGAGGTGACCTTCGATGACCGCGACCGGCGCACGTCGCGCGTCCTCCGCGCACCAGTCACTTCGCTGCAGAACATCATCATGACGCAGGAGGACGAAGAGGACTATCGCAATGTCATGCCGTTTGTCATGACCAACTCGACACGCTCGCTGTACGACGTCAATTATGTCGGCCGCGAACAGGTGGATGAAATCTCCTGCTATGTCTTCTCGGTTAAACCCAAAGTTCTTACAAAAGATCGCCGGCGCTATTTCGAAGGACAGATCTGGGTGGATGATCAGGACCTTCAAATTGTCAAAACGTACGGCCGCGCTACCGGTCATCTGCGCCGTGGGGAAGACCAGCAGTTTCCGAAATTCGAAACGTACCGCGAACAGATAGACGGCAAATACTGGTTCCCGGTTTATACCTACGCTGACGATACGCTGCGTTTTCAAGATGGCCAGACGCAACGGATAAAGGTCGTCATTCACTACGACCACTACAAGAAGTACGAATTCAAAACCAAGTCGACCATCACTTATGGCGAGGTCGGCGGAGCTCCTCAACCTGCCAATCCTCCGGCGAACTCACAAAATCCGCCCAGATAGGGCAAGAACGTAGGGCCAAAGATGTTCCCTCTACGCGGCCACGGCCTCTTGACAGCCGTCCTTCTCGCATGGATCACAGCCCGATATGCGGCGGCTCAGTTGCCGCCGGCAGAACACGTCCGTAACTTCGCTAAGGTGAATGATTCCGTCTACCGGGGCGGAGAGCCGTCGTCTGTCGGAATAGAGGAACTCGGGGCAATGGGGATGAAGATCATCATCGACCTTCGGGAACCGAGCCACACCACGGAACTCGAGCGCCAACAGGTCGAAAAGCTGGGGATGAAGTACGTGAACGTGCCGATGAAAGAATTGTCGGCTCCCACCAGCGTCCAAGTGAACCGGGTACTTGCGTTTCTGCTGCGTTATGATTCGGGGCCCGTCTTCGTTCACTGCCACCGCGGGAAGGACCGCACCGGCACCGTCATCGCGTGTTACCGGATCCAGCACGACGGCTGGACAAACGAACGCGCCCAGTCAGAAGCTAGCGAGTACGGAATGAGCCGGTTGGAGCGCGGCATGCGCTCCTTCATCGCCCGCTTCAAACCGGAGCTGCTCGGCCAGATCGCAAGCAGCGGCGCGCTGGCCGCGGGTAATCCCTAGCCCGTTTCCGGCGCGTACCACTCGACCCTGAAGTGTGCACATTCAGCCACTTAATTGATGCATTCGCTTAATTCCAGTGATTGCAATCTTTTACCGTGTGCTTAAATGAAATTTGTCGAGTTGATGCCGCACGAAAGCTTA
>Ga0213872_10000314_pt1 | contig 41276 bp, 31 predicted proteins | sample VelepicomBERX_R2_FD_160071 | JGI IMG/M metagenome (GOLD analysis project Ga0213872, IMG submission 160071) | Rhizosphere microbial communities from Vellozia epidendroides in rupestrian grasslands, the National Park of Serra do Cipo, Brazil - RX_R2 | ecosystem: Host-associated > Plants > Roots >... | reverse complement strand
GACATTTGCCTTCGACCTCACTGGGCGCGAGCAGGGTCGCGCGGCCATTGACCCGGAAGGTGTCGGTGACGCCCGGGACGACAAAAAGCAGGCCGACGCGCGGATTGGCCAGGATATTGCGCAGCGTGTCCGCGATTCGATTGCCCGGCCGCTATCGATTCGGATGCGCAGATTGTGCAGTCGATTTTCAATCGCCAGGATGTACCTTTAGGCATGGCGGCTCCACGCCGGTCAACCCTCCACCCCTCCTTAAGGGGGTGAAGATCCGCCGCTGAGCATGGCCCGCGCTTCAGTACCATCCTGGTAGTCCTGCGGAGTGACACGAACCCATCGAATAAAGAGAATCGCGTCGCACAAATAGAGGGCCAGGTTCTAACCCATTGGGAGGCGCCCCAAAGCGGCGGCGAATAGAGATGATTTCAGCGCAGAACGGCTCGTTGGAGCCGATGGAAGAAGCGGGCGAACGCCTTGATCCAGTCATGGTTTCAGACGCCACGCCGCCCATGGCGCGCGCGCTCCAACTGTCGTTCACTGGCTCGGGCAGCGAGTATTTCCGCATCTGGGCGGTCAACCTGTTGTTGACCATCGTGACGCTGGGCTTGTACAGACCTTGGGCCAAGGTCAGGCGCCTGCGCTATTTCTACGGCAACACCGTGCTCGACGACCACGCCTTCGATTTCCATGGCGACCCGCTCAAGATGTTGCGCGGCTTGCTGCTGGTGGGCGCCATGCTGGTGGTGTATTCCTTTGCCCGACGCGGGTCGCCAATGGCCAGCCTGGTTGCCTTGCTGGCGCTGGCGGCATTGGCGCCGGCCTTGATGCGGGCGGCATTTCAATTCCGGCTCGGCAATACGAGCTGGCGCGGCCTGCGTTTCCGGTTTCATGGCGACCTGGCCGGCGCATACCGGGCCCTGATTCCCGCTTTCATCCCGGGTGCAGCATTTCTTGCCATCGGGCTCGGCGTGACGGACCCGCTGCATCCGCCGCCGTGGTTCTTCAAGGCTTCCGGTGGCGTGACCCTGATCACGCTCGTGCTGGCGCCGCTGATCTGGTGGGGATTGAAGCGCTACCAGCACGGCCACATGGGACTCGGGCCCTGGCGGACGACGCTGAAGCTCGGTCCGATGCCGGTCTACGCGCTGGGCCTGAAGCTGATCGGCGTGATGTTGCTGTCGGCCTTTCTGTTCGGCGTGCTCATGGCCGTGCTCGGCGCCAAGCTGGGCATGGCGCTCCATGGACTGTCCGAAGGCCCTCGCAGTGCGGCCGCAACCCTGGCCATCACCTTCGCTGTCGGCGCGCTGGTCTGGCTGCTGATCTTGCTGGTGCCCATGCCCTTCGCCATTTCGCGCGCGCAAAACATGATCTGGGACCATACCGAATGCGCCGAAGTGAGCTTCGAGAGCCGGCTCGGTTTCTGGCCCCTGTTTGGCCTGACCGTCCAGAACTGGCTGCTGATGGCGGTGACACTCGGTTTGTACTGGCCGTTTGCCGCCGTCGCCATGTATCGCCTCAAGGTGGAATCGGTCACGCCGCAGTTGCGCGGCGACCTCGACCACTTGCGCGATCCACGGCAAGCCGCCGTGACGGATGCCAGCGGCGATTTCGCCGGGGACTTGTTCGGCATCGACATCGGTCTGTGAATCCGGCACCAATGACGGTCACGATGCACGCGCCGAATTCGGTTCGTCCGCTGCGACGGGAAATGCCGGCATGAACGAGCACGCGCTGCCCGGCGAACTGGCCGCCAACTTCTTCGACGGCGAACATGCCAGCGCGCATCCTGTGCGGCTGCACATCCGCGACGGACGATTGCACATCGAAGGCGAGGCGATCCAGCGCACCGTCGCGTTGGCCGAGGTGCAATGGCCCGAGCGGACGCGGCATGGCATGCGCATGCTGCATCTGGCGGATGGCAGTTCGATCCAATGCAGCGACAGCGCAGCCTGGGACCAGTGGTCGGCGACCGAAGGCGGACGAAGCGATGGCTGGGTCGTGCGCACGCAGCAGCGATGGGGCCTGGTGTTGGCCAGCCTCTCGGCGCTGCTCGCAATACTGGCCTCGGCCTATGTCTGGGGGGTACCATGGCTGGCGTCGGCCATCGTCGCGACCCTGCCCGCCTCCGTGGACCAGACGGTCGGCGAGGCCACGCTGGCATCGATCGATGCGCGGGCGCTCGTCGCGCCTTCACACCTGCCGCCGGCCCAGCGGCGGGGCATCCGCGAGGCGTTCGATGCGGCTGTGGCCCGCCTGCCCGCCGGCACGGCGCCTCGCTATCGGCTCGAGTTCCGCAGCGGGAAAATCGGTCCCAACGCATTCGCCTTGCCGGGCGGCGCCATCGTCCTGACCGACGAACTGGTGGAGTGCGTCAAGGGCGAGCGCGCTGTCATCGTCGGCGTGCTGGGTCACGAACTCGGCCACCTGCAGCATCGGCATGGCATGCGCATGCTGGTCCAGGCTGGCATTCTGACGGCCGCGAGCGGCGCACTCTGGGGCGACTTCAGCAGCCTGATGGCCTTGGCGCCCGTCTGGCTCGGGCAAGCCGCCTACAGCCGGGACGCCGAGCGTGAGGCCGACGCCGAGTCTGTTCAGCTGATGCTGGCCAACGGCATTTCACCCGATGCGATGGTGGGCTTCTTTCGCGCCGTTGAAGCCATGCACGCCGGGCAAGGGCAAGCGCAGGCTGGACAACTGGGCATTGCCCTGGCCTCGCATCCCGCGAATGACGAGCGAATTGCCTACTTTCAGCGGGCGGCTCGGCAGCATTGAGTCCGGTGGCGCCCTACTCTCGTTTTCTGACAAACAAGCTCTGTGTTGATCGCCCGATAAGCCCCGCTTCATCGTAAAGGGCTGATTCAGCCAGGCCACTGCCTTGCGACGACAAATGGGTGCGCGCCTCCAGGCAGATCCACTCGCCGACAGATCAGGATGATTTGAAGAGGTCAGCCGCGGCGCGCGGCTTCGATCGCGGCAATGTCGATTTTCGTCATCCCCATCATCGCTTCGAAAGCCCGCTTTGCCGCGGCTGGATCGGGGTCGGCGATGGCCTCGATCAAGGCACGCGGCGTGATCTGCCACGACAAGCCCCACCGGTCCTGGCACCAACCGCATTGGCTGGCTCGCCCGCCATTGCCGACCACGGCATTCCAAAGGCGATCCGTCTCCGCCTGGTCGTCGGTGGCGACCTGAAACGAGAAGGCATGGCTGTGCTGGGCGCCCGGGCCGCCGTTCAGCCCCAGACAGGGAATGCCGATCACGGTGAACTCCACCGTCAAAACATCGCCTTGCTTGCCCGCAGGGTAGTCGCCCGGCGCGCGATGAACCGTGCCGACCGAACTGTCCGGAAAAGTTTCGGCGTAAAACTGCGCGGCTTCGAGGGCGGCTCCGTCAAACCAAAGACACACCGTGTTCTTGCTGGCCATGGGCGATCTCCCAGTTATAAACATGTTGGGGGCAGCGAATATTAGAACGGCATGGAACCGCAAGCAAAAGACACGCAAAAAGGACCCGCCGTGCCCCCCTGATGGACCGACATGTTGGTAATCCTTCAATATTGGTAACCCTTCAAATCGCCGGCCATCGGGCAGCCTGACACCCTGGCCGCAACAGAACCCTATAAACTCGATTGGGTCCATTGAAATCCTCCGCCAATCCATGAAACAACGTAGCCTGGCGACGCGCATCGCCGTTAGCAGCCTGCTCCTGATCGTTGTGATGCTGAGCGCGCTGGCGATCTTCGTCGCCTCGCGCATCGGCCACACGCTCGACGCGCGCGCCGTCGCCGACCTGACCAAGCAGACCGAATTGGTGGTCGACATGATCGCGGCCTACGATCAAAGCCTGCACGATGCAGCGGACCGCATCGCGTCGGCGTTTTCCGGCTATTTTCCCGACGAATTTGTGCTCGACGCCGCAAGCACCATGCCGGTGAGCGGAACCGAGGCGCCGGTGATGCGCAGCGGCAAGGCGGTGCTCGATCTCGATTACGGCGCGGTCGACCGCTTCACGAAAGCGACCGGCGGCAATGCCACGATCTTCGCGCGGACCGGCGACGATTTCATTCGCATCTCGACGTCGGTCGTCAAGGACGACGGCACGCGCGCCGTCGGAACCCTGCTCGGCCATTCGCATCCGGCCTATGCGGCCATGATGCGCGGCGACACATGGGCCGGCAAGGTCAATCTGTTCGGCAAGGACACCATGACCGAATACCGTCCGCTGAAGGACGCCCAAGGCCGCGTGATCGGCATCCTCTACATCGGCTTCGATCTGTCGGCCGGCCTGCAGGGCCTCAAAGACAGCATCAAGAAGATCAAGATTGGCGATACCGGCTATGTGTTCGCCTTTGACAACGCGCCGGGAGAACGGCGCGGGCTGATGACGATCCACCCGAGCATGGAAGGCAGGAACATGCTCGCCGACGAGAACAAGAACAGCAGCAGCAGCGTCCGCTACCTGGCCGGCCATCCCGAGGGGGTATACCGCTACATGTACAGCGCAGACCCGGGCACGCCCCTGCGCGAAAAGATCGTGGTGTCGCGTGAGTACAAGGGTTGGGGCTGGGTGGTGGCCGCGGGCACCTGGGTCGACGAATTTTCAGGCGCGGCGATCGAACTGCGGCGCATCCTGCTCGGCGGCACGCTGGCGGCGGGCCTGCTGCTGGCGACCTTTCTTTGGCTGGGCCTGCGCCGCATGGTGGCCCGGCCGCTGGCGCACGCCGTCAAGGCCGCCCATGCGATCGCGTCGGGCGACCTCGATCACGACCTGCAGCCGCGCTCGATGGACGAAACCGGCCAGCTGCTCGCGGCGCTGTCCCAGATGAACAGCGGGCTGGCCAGGATCGTGCGCGAGGTCCGAAGCGGCACCCAGACAATCGCCTCGGCCTCAAGCAAGATCGCCGCCGACAACCGCGACCTGTCGGCCCGCACCCAGCAGCAGGCCGGCGCGCTGCAGCAGACTGCGGCGTCGATGGAAGAGTTGAGCTCGACGGTGCAGCAGAACTCCGACAACGCGCAGCGCGCCAACCAGCTTGCGGCGACGGCATCGGCCCTGGCTGGCAAGGGCGGCGCCGCCGTCTCGAAAGTGGTCGACACCATGCAGTCGATCAACGAATCGTCCAAGCGCATCGTCGACATCACGGCGGTGATCGACAGTATTGCGTTCCAGACCAATATCCTGGCGCTCAACGCCGCGGTCGAGGCGGCGCGTGCCGGCGAACAGGGCCGCGGCTTCGCCGTGGTCGCCGCCGAGGTGCGCAGCCTCGCGCAGCGCAGTGCCGCCGCCGCCCGGGAGATCAAGGCGCTGATCGACGATTCGGTCGAGAAAGTAGCCACCGGCGGCGTGCAGGTGGATCACGCGGTCACAACGATGAACGAGATCGTGGCCAGCATCAGCCATGTCACCGACCTCATGGGCGAAATCAGCGTGGCCTCGCAGGAGCAGACGGACGGGATCGCTCAGGTGCACCAGGCCATCAGCGCCATGGACCTGGTCACGCAGCGCAACGCCACGCTGGTCGGTGAAGCGTCCACCTTGTCAAAGTCCATGCAAGACCAGGCCGCCACACTGGCGCAGGTGATCAGCGTGTTCAAGGTGGCGGCACATTGAGGGTCGGGCCTCAATAGCGGGAGGCCCGCCCATTGGTGTTGCCGCCACCCATGAGGCGGGGCCCTGGTCCGAAACCGTCGTCCCTCAACGAAGGCGTGTCGTCGTCAGCCGCGCGGCACTTCGTCACCGGGATGCTGCTGCCGCCGATGGGCGATGGTCAAGGCAGTCAGAAATGCAATACGCATCGTTACAGGCATCGTTGCAGCTTTCCAAAGGTTGTTGATCGGGCCGCAGATTCCGCAATGCCTAACCCGCAGCATCGGCCGCCGCGAGTGTATGCATTCCCGCTCAAACCAGTATCCCCAAGACGAGGGAGACAACGGCGGCGGGGGGCCGGCCTTGCACGCTCACTGCGCGGCCGCCACCTCGGCCGGCGGCGCGTTCTTCACATACTTGTCGAACCAACGCACCATTTCATACAGCAGCTGTTCGTTCGACTCCAGCGCCGTGTACCAATGCGGCTCGTGCGGCAGCATGACGAGGCGGGTGGTACCGCCGTTGCCGCGGATGGCCTCGAACAACTTCTGGCCTTGCAGCGGCGTGGTACCGGGATTGGCATCGTCGGCGCCGTGCACGATCAACAGCGGCGTCTTGAGCTTGTCGGCGTAGAAGAACGGCGACACCTGGGTGTAGACCTCCGGGGCCTCCCACACCGAGCGGCGCTCGTTCTGGAAACCGAAGGGGGTCAGCGTCTTGTTGTAGGAGCCGCTCGTCGCCACGCCGGCCTTGAACAGGTCGGTGTGAGCCACCAGATTGGCCGTCATCAGCGCGCCATGGCTGTGGCCGGTCACTCCGATGCGCTGGGGATCGGCCACGCCCAGGCGCACGGCTTCGTCCACCGCGGCCTTGGCGTCGGCCACCAGCTGATCCATGTAGGTGTCATAGGCCCGCTTCGGATCGCCCACGACCGGGAAGGAGGCGCGGTCGATGATGGCATAGCCGGCCAGCAGCAGCAGCTGGTACTCGCGGAGCCGCGTGAAGGTCTGCTGGGAGCCGGTGACCTGGCCCGCCGCGGCGGAATCCGCGTAGTCCAGCGGGTAGGCATAGAGGATGGTCGGCACGCGCGTGCCCTCCACATAGCCCGGCGGCGTGTAGAGCGTGAACGACAGGTCCAGCCCGTCGGCGCGCTTGTACTTCACCAGCCGCTTCTTGATCTGGCGCACCAGCGGCGTCGGATCGGGCACATGGGTCACGGCCGTGGCGGCCGAATCGAAGGCGGCTTCGCCCTGTACCGCTGCCGCGGGCTTGCCCAGCGTGCGCAGAAAGGCGTTCGGCGGGTCATTGGGTGTCTGACGCCAGGTCAGGAAGGCATGGGCGTCCGCGCTGTCCAGCGCCAGGAAACGCTCCAGCGCCGACTTGTCGCTGCGGAACAGGCGTTCGGCCTTGAGCGTCTTCAGGTCCAGCCGGTCGAGGAAAGGACGGTCGCCGTCGGTCGACGCGCCGTTGCCGGCCAGGTAGATGGCATCGCCCTCCTGCTGCACCAACTCGGCGCCGTTGGGCAGCACGCGCCGCACGGTGGCGCCGGGCGCCTTGTACTTTTCGTCGGAGGAGAGGTCCCAAAGCAGGCGCTTGGGCGCGTCGGGCTTGTCCACATCCATGATGTAGGTCTTGCGCCAGTGCCTGTTCTCGTCATATTCGCCAAGCAGCGTCATGTCCCTGCGTTCGCCCCAGGCAAAGCCGATGAAGCGCTGCTGGGTGCGTGCAACCTCAATGGCGGGGATGGTGAACGGCGCGCGCTGCATCAGCACCTTGTCGCGCTCCGGCACCTCCTTCAGCCAGTCGCCGCCGTCCAGCGCCTCGGCCCACACCAGCGTGGCCGGCTCGTTCTGGCGCCAATGAAAATCGCGCGGGCCGGTCGGAACGCCGTGGATGGGCACGCGGTCGGCCAAGGGCAGCGAAGCGGCCTTGTGCACGACCACGGCCGAAGGCTTCGCGATGTCCCAGACCTCCACGTCATGCGGGAAGCGGTCGTAGGTGGTCACGTAGGAATACGGGCGGCGGATCAGGCTCACCAGGACGTGGCGTCCGTCCGGCGCGGCGTTCACGACATCGAAGATCGCCGGCTGACCGACCGGTTTCACCGCGCCGCTGGCCACGTCGACCACGGCCAGCTGCGTGCTGCCGTAGTGGTCGAACAGGGCTTCGTCGTGCTTGTTGTTCAGCGTGTCGCGGGCTTCGTAGGTGCTGCTCTGGCCCTTCTCGCCCCCGGTTTCCTGGATGCTCGGACCCTGCGCCGCTGCTTCGGCCACCGGCGCATGGCCCAGGTGGGCGGGCACCGTCTTGACCAGCAGCGTCTTCTGGTCGGCCATCCATTGCAGGGCCTCGTCGAACATCGGGTTCAGGCGCACGCCGGGCATGCGTTTGAGCTTGCCGGTCTCGGCGTCGCCCACCCACAGCTCCACGGCATCCGCCACCGCGTTGGTGAAGGCGAAACGCCTGCCGTCGGCAGACCAGACCGCGTCGCTCAGGCAGCCGCCCTGCGGCATCGCCAATGGCGTCTCATGGCCGTCGGCCACCTTCACCAGGCCGTAGCTGGCCGCGCATTGCGTGATGCCGTAGCCGCCGGGCGTGTCATGCCGGCTGTGGTTGCCGGACTCCAGGCGCACGCCCGCCAATCGCAGGTAGGGTGTCGCCACGCGGGCTATGGATGGATAGGCCTGCCAGGCGACAAGCAGCAGTTTGTCGTGCGTCGGGCTGAGGTTGGGCCACGGCAGGCCGGGCGCCAGCATGGTGTCGAGAATGGCCTTGGGCGGCACATCGTAGCCGCTCGATGCCGCGAAGGCCGGCGGTGCGACGGTGGCGGCCAGGGCCATGGCCATGGCAAAGCGGGCAGCGACGTGGGCAGCGAAGTGGGCAGTAATACGCTGATCTTGCATGTCATCCTCCTGTCAATTCCTTGTCGAACGACCCCGTCACCTCCATCACCGGTACGCGAGGCGCGCGCGCATGGTAATGGACGCAACGCCCCCTCCCTAAAGTTTGATCGAACGGGTCGCGGCCTGTTCGCTGGCACCGAACCCCGCGCTCGAATCATTTGGATGCAACTGGATTCGTGCCGGCTCGGGTTTTGATGCAAACTGTGCGGTCCGTTGCAGGCGCCGCATCATGCAGATTCATCCCGCTCATTCCATTGCGCCCCAGGCCAAGGCGATCAAGCGTTCGGAATTGATCAGCGCGCTCAGCCATGCCTTGGACATCACCGAGGGCCAGCCGGTGGGGCATTGCGTGCGCTGCTGCTGGATCGGCATGCACATCGGCCGCGAAATCGGCCTGACCGAATTGCAACTCTCTGAGCTCTACTACACCCTGCTGCTCAAGGACCTCGGATGCAGCAGCAATGCCGCGCGCATCTGCGAGCTGTATTTGACCGACGACCTGGGGTTCAAGCGCGATTTCAAATTCGTCGGCGACAGCCTGCCGCAGGTCGTGCGTTTTGTCCTGCAGCACACGGGGCTCAAGGCCGGCCTGGCGGAACGGTTCAGGAGCGTCCTGAATATTTTCAAGAACGGCCCCGAGTTCTCTCGCCAGCTCATTCAGACCCGGTGCCAGCGTGGCGCTGAAATTGCCCGTCTGCTGCGCTTCCCGGAGGGCATCGCCCAGGGCATTTACAACCTCGACGAGCATTGGATCGGCAGCGGCAAGCCTGCGGGTCTGGCGGGCGATGCCATTCCCATTTATTCGCGCATTGCGCTGCTGTCGCAGGTGATCGATGTCTTCTTCACCAGCGGGAGCCGGGATGCCGCATTGGCCGAGATCGACGCCCGCAGCGGTCACTGGTTCGACCCCAGGCTGGTCGACGCGTTTCGGCGCGTCGATGCGCAAACGGCGTTCTGGGACACACTGACCGCGACAAACCTCGATGAGGCGGTCTGGGCCCTGGAGCCGCCGCAATACGAAGTGCCGCTGGACGAGGACTACCTGGACGACATCGCGGCCGCCTTCGGCCAGGTGGTGGACTCCAAGAGTCCGTATACCAGCGGCCACAGCACGCGGGTGGCGCTGTACACCGACCTGATCGCGGAGTCTTTGGGCATGGACCTCACCCGGCGGCGCTGGCTCAAGCGTGGCGCGCTGCTGCACGACCTGGGCAAACTCGGCGTCAGCAACAGCGTGCTGGACAAGGCAGGCTCCCTGGACGCCGCGGAATGGGCGGAGGTCCGCCGGCACGCGGCCCTGACCGAATCGATCCTGTCGCGCATCGCTGCGTTCAGCGAATTGGCGCGCATCGCAGGCGCCCACCACGAACGGCTGGACGGAACAGGCTACCCCCGAGGGCTGGCCGCCGCGGACATCGCGCTGGAAACCCGCATTATCACGACCGCCGATATCTTTGACGCGATCACGGCGGAACGCCCCTACCGTGCCGCCGTGCCTGTGGACCAGACGCTAGCCATGATGCGCAAGACGGTCGGCACGGCGCTGGATCCCGACTGTTTTGAGGCATTGCAAAAATCGATGGCGGGACTGGCCTCGCCAGGCCCGCCGCTTTCAAACACTCTGGCCAGCACGGCCTCGTGATCGCCGGACTGCTGGAAACGCGAGGTGCGTATGATAGGGTGCTGCACTGATGGACGCAGCGGCCCTGGAAGATTGGCAAACTCAGTTTGACAAACTCAGCGCGGAACCCGCATGACGATGAAGTCTTCGAATGACTGGAACGCCGCGGAAGATCAGACGCGGCCAGGACGAATGCCGCCGTGGCTGGGCCGCGTCCGCAGGGGACTGCTCCATGTGTCGAGCCGCTTGAAGTCGGTCGCCGGCGTGTTCATCGCCATCGTCGCATTTCAGCTGGCCCTGGCGGCGTTCAGCATCGAATTGCTGTCCTCGGTGCGCGCCTATGTGGCGGGCGAGAGCCTGTACTCCAAGGGCCAGAAGGATGCGCTGCTTCGGCTGCAGGCCTATGTCCAAAGCCATCGCGACGCCGACTACCTGGGCTTCACGCAGGCCCTGGCGGTTCCCGAGGGAGATGCCCGGGCGCGCCGGGCCCTGCAGCAGCAGCCGCCGGACCGGGCTGCGGCGCGTGAAGGCTTTCTGGCCGGCCAAAACGATGCCGACGATATTGCCGGGCTGATTCGCCTGTTCGTGCTGGCCCACAAAGTGCCCTTCATGGCGCGGGCCATCCAGATCTGGACACAGGGCGATGCCGCCATTGCCGAGCTGCGCGGCCTCGTCGATGCCGCGCGCCAGAGCATTCTTGCCGGCGACTCGCAAGCGCCGGCCGTGCAAAGGCTGGAGACGCTCATGCCCGACCGCAATGCGCGCCTCACCACGCTGGAGCGAGATTTTTCAGAGGAGTTGGGAAGGGCGTCGCGTCTTGTGCGCGGGCTCTTGCTGGGGCTGAATCTGGGCATGTCGACCTTGCTGGCCATCGTCGGAAGCCGATTCATCCGCAACACCTTGCGCGCGCAACGCCATCGCGAAGCCGAATTGGCCGGGCTGTTGAACGCCATGGGAGAGGCCGTCATCACCGTGGACAGCGAGCACAAGGTGGTCCTGTTCAACCGGGCCGCAGAACTGATTTTCGGGACCGCGAACGTCGAGGCCCTGGGGTCGCAGGTAGACCGCTTCATCAGCGAGGACTTGTCCATTGCATTGGAGTCGCCAGATGCCGCGCGGACCGACTCACTCCACGAGCTGACCGGCATGCACGCGGATGGGCACCCGCTTCATTTGGAAGTCTCCGTGACGCAGCTGCGGACCTCTCGCGGGCTGAGAACCACCATCGTGTGCCGCGACGTGACCAAGCAGCGAAAAGTACGCGAACGGGAGCGCACCCAACTCATGCGGCGAACCATGGAGTTGACGCGCAAGGCGTTCACGGATGCGCTGACAGGATTGCCGAACCGCGAAGCGCTCGCGCACCATCTCGAAGACACGCTCGCCACCGCGAGCAAGGACGACAACGCCCTCTTCGTGCTGTTCCTCGACCTGGACGGCTTCAAGGCCGTGAATGACACGCACGGGCATCTGGTCGGCGACGCGCTGCTCAAGCAAGCCGCAGACCGGTTGCACGACGCGGTACGAAAACAGGACAAGGTGTTTCGCGTCAGCGGCGACGAATTCGTGGTCGTGCTGGCCGACGAAGTGGGTCAGCCCATCGCCGAATTGATGGCCAAGCGCATCCTGTCTTCAGTGCGACAGCCCTATTTGTTTGGCGACATCGCGATCACCGTGACCGCCAGCATCGGCATTGCCAGCTATCCCGAACATGGCCAGGACGCGCGCGCCCTGCTGCTGGCCGCCGATGCATTCATGTACCGCGTCAAGCAGCGCGGCAAGGACGGCTATCACTTCGGCATGCCGCCGTGATGCCTGGTCCAAAATGTGATTTCGTGACTTCACTTGCGCGCAGGCTTGCCCATCCACGCCAGCATCCAGTCGGACCCGGAGGCAACCCGCCGGGACTGCCAAATGCCCGCGCCCTCCTTGGCTCCACCCGAATCCACATCGCGACGGGGCTTGGGCGCTTGCACCGCCGGGACTGGATTCGGCGCGAGAAGCTGACGACGTTTGATCACCATGAGGTACTCCTGCCTGCTTGGCGGACCCTGCGGCGCGTCCTTCATCCGACCGCATGTCCTGATTCATCCTGGCGATCAATTTAAAACGGCGCCCGTCAAGGCGGCGGCGAGATTGAGGCCCGGCCCATCAATAAGACGTCAATGCGCGCCTTGAGCTTGCATCGCCATATTCGCATGGCCCGGTTTGCAAGCGGCTACGATGGGCGCACCACTACAGGAGCACACCCCCATGAGCACCTTGATCGCCCTCTCCGGCAGCCTGCGCCGGGCCTCTTTCAACACGGCGCTGCTGCGCGCCGCCGCCAGCCTGGCGCCCGCCGGCGTGACCGTGGACGTGCGCACCCTGCACGGCATACCGGTGTATGACGGCGACGACGAAGCACGCGGCGTGCCCGAGGCGGTGACCGAGCTGCGCGCGGCCATCAAGGCTGCCGACGGCGTGCTGATCGGCTGCCCGGAATACAACAACTCGTTTTCGGGTGTGCTCAAGAACGGGCTGGACTGGCTTTCGCGCCCCTCCGGCGAAGGCACGAAAACCTTCGGCGGCAAGCCCGTCGCCGTGATGGGCGGCACGCCGGGCAACGGCGGCACGCTGCTGGGCCAGAACGCGCTGCTGCCGGTGCTGCGTACCTTTGGCGCCGACCCCTGGTGGGGCGGCCGGCTCACGGTCTCGCAGATCCACAAGCTCTTCGACGAGCAGGGCACGCTCGTGGATGCCGCGCTGACCGAGCAAGTGCGCGGCTTCATGGCCGGCTTCGTGGCCCATCTGCGGGTCAGGGTCCAATGAGCGCGCCGCGCTGGATCCGCCTGGCGGGCCGCGCCGGCGATGTCGGCGGGCTGCCCATCGTGCGGGCGCTGCCCCATCGGGAACGCCGCACCATAGGCGCCTGGTGCTTTCTCGACCATGCCGGGCCAGCCCTGCTGCAAGGACATGGCATGGACGTGCCGCCGCACCCGCACACCGGACTGCAGACCTTCAGCTGGATGATAGACGGCGAGGTGCTGCACCGCGACAGCCTGGGACACGAGCAGGTGCTGCGCCCTGGACAGGTCAACCTGATGACGGCGGGCCGCGGCATCGCGCATTCCGAGCAGTCGCTCGGCGACCGGCTGCACCTGGCGCAGCTGTGGATTGCGCTGCCCGACGAACAACGCTTCTGTGCGCCGGCCTTCGAGCACTTCCCCGTGCTGCCGGTGATGGACCGCGGCGGCTTCTCGCTCACGCTGCTGGTCGGCGAGCTGCTGGGCGCCCGCTCTCCGGTGACTGTGCATTCGCCGCTGCTGGGCGCTGACCTCGCCTGCGCCGGCGCCGCCGACTCCGTGCTGCCGCTGCAAGCCGGCTTCGAGCACGGCTTGATGGTGCTGGAAGGCGCGCTGGAAGTCGAGGCCGATGAACAGCCTGCCGAAAGGCTCGCGCCCGGCAGCCTGCTGGCGCTGGAGCCGGGCTTCCAGCGCCTGCGCTTGCGCGCCGATGCCCCGGCCCGTGCGCTGTTGCTCGGCGGCGAACCCCTGGCGCAGACGCCGCTGCTGTGGTGGAACTTCGTTGGCCGCACGGGCGAAGAAATCGCTGGCTTTGCGCAGCAATGGAATTCGCTCAGCGGCGATTTTGCGGACGCGGCCGTGCCCGGCTACACCAGCAGCAGCGGCGGGGCCGAGCGCCTGCTTTCGCCCGAAGTGCCGGCGCTGCGCACGCCCTGATGCGGGGCGGCGCCGCCCCAAGACTCCAGGCTCAGGCGAGCTTGCCTTCCTGGAAGTCGCGCACGGCCTGGATCAGCTCGGCCTGCGTGTTCATCACGAAGGGGCCGTACTGCGCGATGGGCTCGTTCAAGGGTTTGCCGGCCACCAGGATGACGCGGGTGGGCTCGTCGCCCGCCTGCAGCGCCACGCCATCGCTGCCCGGCGTGTTGGCCAGGATGGCCATGCGCTCGCGCGGCACCCTGCAACCGGTGTCGAACTTCAAGGCGCCACGGTAGACGTAGACGAAAGCGTTGTGCGTCGCCGGCAAGTGCTGCTCGAAGCGCGCGCCCGGCGCCATGTGCAGGTCCAGGTAGACCGGCTCGGTGAGCTCGCGCTGCATCGCGCCCTTCACGCCGTGGCTTTCGCCTGCGATCACGCGCACCGTCACGCCATCCAGCTCGAACTCGGGGATCTCGGCGGACGGGATGTCTCGATACCAGGCCGGACGCATCTTGTCGCGCGCGGGCAGGTTCAGCCAGAGCTGGAAGCCCTCCATGCGCCCCTGCTCCTGCTCGGGCAACTCGCTGTGGATCACGCCGCGGCCGGCCGTCATCCATTGCACACCGCCGTTGTCGAGCAAGCCTTCGTTGCCGGCCGAATCGCGATGGCGCATGCGGCCTTCGAGCATGTAGGTCACGGTCTCGAAGCCGCGGTGCGGGTGGTCGGGGAAGCCGGCGATGTAGTCGTCAGCCTGGTCCGATCCGAAGGCGTCGAGCATCAGGAAGGGGTCGAGCCGCTGCTGCAAGGGCTGGGTCAGCACGCGCGTCAGCTTGACGCCGGCGCCGTCGCTGGTCGGCTGGCCTGCCACCAGGCGCTCGACAGCGCGCGGGGCCTCGACCCGGGCAAGGGTGGTGGGGGTGTTCATGGCTCGATCTCCTGATGAGCGGGGCCCGGTGGGGCCCTGATTTTGCAAGGTCGCGAATTACAAGGTCACGGCGCCCGCCAGCTCGACAATGCGCTCGCGCGCGCCGGACACGGCGGCCGCTTCAGCGTCGGCACCCATCGAAAGGCCTTCAAGGTAGACGAACTCGACGTCCGTCATGCCCAGGAAACCGAAGACGGTGCGCAGGTATTGCGTCACGCCCTGGTCGGTCGGCTGGCCCAGGTGCTTGCCGCCGCGCGAGCTGACCACATAGACCTTCTTGCCCTGGACCAGGCCTTCGGGGCCGGTGGCGGTATAGCGGAATGTCACGCCGGCGCGGGCCACGGCGTCGATCCAGTTCTTGAGCTGGGCGGGCACGCCGAAGTTGATCATCGGTGCGCCGACCACGATCACGTCATGAGCCAGCAGCTCCTCGATCAGCGCGTCGTTCTTCGCCACGATGGCGGCCTGCTCGGCGCTGCGCTGGTCGGCGGGCGTGAAGAGCGCGCCCAGCGCGGCTTCGTCCAGCGCCGGATGCGGGGCTGTCGTCAGGTCGCGCACGGTGAGCTGGGCCGCGGCGTGGCGCGACTTGAGCGCATCGACCAGTTCGGTGGCGAAGCGGGTGGAAAAAGAGCCCTGGCCATTGTGGGCACGGCGGGCACTGGAGTTGATTTGCAGGATCTTCATGGTGGGCTTTCCTGAGATGTCGAGGGAGGATGTGTCGATGAACTGAACTTTAGGCGCGACCAATCGAACCCGGAAGACGACTATTTGGATAAGATCGTTCCATCATTGGAACAATAATGACCCCATGGATGCCGACGACCTGTTGCTGTTTGCGCGTGTGGTGGACTCCGGCAGCTTCAGCCGGGCGGCCGAGCGCTTGCAGTTGCCCAAGTCCACGGTCAGCCGGCGCCTGTCCCTGCTGGAGCAGCGGCTGGGCGAAAAGCTGCTGCAGCGCAGCACGCGGCGCCTCGCCCTGACCGAATTCGGCCAGGGTGTGCTGGAGCACGCGCGCGCCATGGCGCTCGAGGTGGACAGCGCCTTGGCGCTGGCCCTGCACCGGCAGCAGCGGCCCACCGGCAGGCTACGCGTCTCGATGCCGGCGGACATTGCCAACCAGGCCTTCGGCCCGGTGTTCAGCGCCTTCGTGCTCGACTACCCGGAGGTCAGCCTGGAGCTGGACCTGTCGCCGCGCCGCGTCGACCTGATCGCCGAGGGCTTCGACCTGGCGATCCGCATGGGCGAACTGGCCGACGACAGCCAGCTGGCCGCGCGCCGGCTGGCGCGTTTCACCAGCGGCCTCTATGCAGCGCCGGCCTACCTCGCCCGCCACGGCGAGCCGCAAATGCCGGAAGCGCTCACCAGCATGCACGGCCTGGCCATCCTGGGGCGTGCCGGCGATGCGCTGCCATGGTCGCTGCACAAGGACGAAGGCGACACTCGCCTCGAATGGCGCGGTCTCCCCGAGAAGCGCACCTTGGCCAATGCGCCCGACATGCTGCTGCGCCTGGCGCGGGCCGGCGTCGGCATTTCCGCGGTGGCCGACCACTTTGCGCGCGAACTCGAAGCCAGCGGCGAACTCGTGCGCGTGCTGCCGGACTGGCGCCTGGAACCGGTGGACTGCTGGGCCGTCTTTCCCGGACGACGCCTGCTGCCGCTGCGCACGCGGCTCTTCATCGACGCGCTGGCGGCCAGGCTGTCGAGCTGTCCGGGTCAGTAGCCTAGAGGGGCTTGCGGCGCGCCAGCCCCAAGGCCAGCAAGGACACCCCGGCCAGCCACAGCGAAGCCGGTTCCGGCACTTGTCCCGCAGGGCCGCCGTTGGTGATGGTCACGTCATCCACAAACCACTCCGACGGGTCGGTGTTGCCGGTCAGCGCCAGAGTGTCCGAACCGGTGGCGACAAATGCGAATGTGAATTCCGTGTAGGTGTTTCCTGGCGTTGAATCGTTGTTCAGCGCCAGCAGGTTGCCGCCGTTGACCTGGAGATCGAGAAAGGCCGGGGGATCTCCGTTGTAGGAAGCGGCTCCAAAGCCGCCGCCGTATTCGACCCAGACGCTGCCGTTGTAAACATTGCCCGCCGTATCGCTCAATATCTGCGACAGAACCGGCGCGGCCTGATAGGTGTAGTTGCCGATCGACAAGGCAGAACCGCCGCTGTTGATCGGGGAGTTCGTCACATGGTTGAAGCCAGGATTCAGATCGAATCCAGCGTTGGCCGTCCAGCCGTTGGGAACCGACACGCCCGAGCCGTCGGTGTAGACACCGCCTTCGAAACCGCAGTTGGTGACGATGTTCCCAGCCTCGGCGTCGCACATGCTGGGCGCCGCGGCCGCGCCTGCAACCAACGCGACGCCAGCGGTCAGCACAAGAACTTTTCCAAAGATGTTTTTCACGATACCGCTCCGTTCAATCAACAGTCTTTGACCAAGCGGATTTGCCGGACAGCCCCGATCAACCGCTCACCGCTCTCAGTTCATCGCAATGCAAGCAACGATCAAGCCAAGCCATGAAAACACCTTATGGATCATGCAATTAAGCATTGGGCTGTCGACCCGGTCGGGACGGAGCGTAAAGTATTCCGACATGGCGCTCACGCCATGAGCGCCCGGTTCAACGCCTTTACGACGCCTTTACGGCTTCCACCAAAGATCCGAACGCTGCAGCGGCGTTTCGGCGGGAAGCAATGGATTCACCAGTTGAATCACCGATCGGCGCGACAAATCAAGATCGTCCAGCCGCGATTGGAAGAGATTGCGGAAGAGCTTGCCGACGGTGCCTTCGTGCACCAGCATCCTCAACTGCTCGGTCAAGGGGGTGACCAGGTCCCGGTGCCTCGGGCTGAGAAACGCATAGACGGCCGTCGGATAACGCAGGGCCAGGCCGGGCGCCACCATCATCGGCTGGGTGGGAAAGGTCGACAACTCGTCCCGGACTTCAAGAACGGAGCGCGGAAAGTAATCGATGCGCTGCAGCTCGAGCATCCGGTACAAGGCGCGGGAGTCCTCCGCCGTATCCACCTGAAAGCCATTGGCCTTGAGGATGTCGACATCCGGCCAGTGCAGTCCCTGCCCTGCGCGGCGGCGCGCCAATTCGAGCCGGTCGGGCGGCGACGCCCAATTGGAAAGATCGGCCCGGCGAATGACGGCAACGCGCCAGCCGAGCAGGCCGCGGTCCAGGGGAATGCGAAGCGGGCAAAGCATTTGCTCGCGGGAGCGGCTGGTCATGTACCACATGAGATCCAGCCGCGATGCCGGCCGGATCAATTCCTGCTCCAGCCGGCCCTGACTGACATGAAAGGACGGCACGGCGCTCAGTTGCAATGGAAGCCCGCTGCGCTCCACGGCCGTGGTCAGCAAGTCCACGACATAGCGTCCAAACAAGTCCTGCGGCGCCGTTTCAAGGTAGCGCAAGACGATGGGCGACTGGGTCGCGCCTTTCGCCTTGGCTGCAAAAGCGGCAGCAGCGACCAGGCACTGTCTCCGGCTGGGCATTCAATCTCCCTCATGGAACTCTTTGGCCTGTCTTCGAGCACCGCCTCGTTTCAGATGCGCGGAATGTTCGAGACCAGCTTCTGAAGCGTAGTCTGCAGGAATTCGGCCGAATCGGCATCAACTTGATGCCAGCAACCCCGTGTATCGACGCGCTGATACCGCCTGCAGGGCTGCACTTCAGGCAAGCCTTCCATTGCCGTGGGCCTGGAATCACAATGTGGCGATATTTCATGCCGGGGCTTCTGGACTGAAGTTCGAATGCCTTAGCATCTTCCTGAAACCCGTCTTGATACGTTTTCATGACTGGCGCCGGCGATCTGCGAAATCAGGCTGGCGCATTGCTCCGATTCCGCTGCACGCTCCGAGGAACCCAGTGGCCTAACCAGGTGGCCAGGTGGCTTGAGGTACGGAAAGATGAAAATCTTGAGATTGATCGTGATGATCGGCATCGCATTGGCCTGCGGCCTTGCCGCGGGCGCGCTGAATGGCCCCGTCGAGCCGACCCACTTCCGGGCGGACGTCACCGCCAAGGCGGCAGGAAGAAGGTTCATCATCGCCACGGTGGTCAAGGTCGACGGCATTGCCTGGTTCGACCGCATGCGCAAAGGCGTCGAGCAGTTCGGAGCTCAGACCGGGCATGACACCTGGATGACCGGCCCACCGCGCGCCGACGTCGCGGCCCAGATCGAGATCGTCGAGAACCTGATCGCGCAAGGCGTGGACGCCATCTGCATCGTCCCGCTCTCGGTGCACGACATTGAGCCCGCCCTGAAAAAAGCCCGCGCGCACGGCATCCTCGTGGTCGCCCATGAAGCGTCGAACATCGAGAACGCGGACTATGTTCTCGAGGCCTTCGACAACAAGGCCTATGGCGTCAAGTTGATGGAAGTGCTGGCCAAGGCGATGGGAGGACAGGGGCCATACGTCGCGACGGTCGGCAGCCTGACCGCCAAATCGCAAAACGAGTGGATCGATGGCGCCGTCGAATACCAGAAGGCCCATTACCCCAAGATGGTGGAAGTCGTTCCCCGGCTGGAAACGCACGACGACGCGAACATCGATTACGCCAAGCTCAAGGCGGTGTTGAACGCCCATCCCGATCTCAAGGGCATCCTGGGCGGACCGATGCCAAGCTCGGCGGGCGCCGGCCGGCTGATCTCCGAAATGAAATTGAACGGCAAACTGTTTTTCTCCGGAACGGGGCTGGTCTCGGTGTCCGGCCAGTACATGAGGAACGACGCCATTCAGTACATCCAGTTCTGGGACCCGGCGGTCGCAGGCTATGCCATGAACATCATCGCCGTATTGGCGCTGGAGAAGAAAGCCGGCGCCATCAAGGCCGGCATGGATCTGGGCTTGCCCGGCTTCACGAACCTGATTGCGCCGGATCCCGGCAGACCGCACCTCCTGTATGGGTCTGGGTGGATAGGCGTTACCAAGGCCGACGCGGATCGATATGATTTCTGAACGCGGCGGATTCGCCGGCCTGAAAATCGGTCAGCGCATCTTTCTGGGCTTTGCGGCGATCCTGGTGGTCCTGCTGCTCGTCTCCCTCAGCGGATACGTTGCCTTCAGGGACACCGGCACCCACATTGAGGCATTTGTTCAACGCACGCGGGTCGCGGATCAGGCGCGTCAATTGCGTCTGGATGTGGCCGAATTGCTGCGCTACACCAACCGCTACGGCAATTCGGGCGACGAAGAAAACGGCCGCCATGCCCGCCATGCGGTTGAAGTGATCCGCACCCAATTGGCGGCCGCCCGGGCAACCAATGCCAATCCGGAATGGGCCGCTCATCTGACGGTGGAAGCGGAACAGATCGACGCTTTCTCCGCCAACCTCAAGCACCTGATCCAGGCCAAGACAGCGCAGCAGCAACTCGTTCTCGACGCGCTCGACCCCAGCGAGGTCCGCTTCTTCGAAACGGCGACGCGAATTGCCAACCTCGGATCCAGATCTAACGATCCGGCGGTGACGGACGCCGTGGGACAACTGCTGACGCATGTCCTCCTGGTCCGCACCTACATCAGCCAGGCCCTCGCCCGCCACGACGCCAACATCCAGCCGCGAATCGTCAATGAATTCGAATTGCTGAAGGAAATCCTGAAAACGCTGGAACCCAAGGCGGCGCAGAACCAACTGCTGCATGCCTTGAATGACGCGCAGGCCACGCTACCCAAATACGCCGCCGCCTTCGACCAGGTGGTTTCGCTCATGTTCGAGATCGACGACCTGCTGAGCGGACCGATGGCCAATGAAAGCGAGCGCCTGTCCGCCGAGTCCGCCACCCTGGCCGCCCTGGCATCCGACGAGGCGAAAGCGATTCAAGAAGCCACGCTGCATTCGGTGGGGCTCATGTCCCGCCTTGTCTTGGTGCTGGCTCTGGTCGGGATCGGCCTGAGCGTGTTCATCTCCTGGGTCTTGAGCGCCGTCCTCACCAGGCCGGTGGACCGGATGACCGAGGCCATGAAACAACTGGCGGCCGGGGACATGGACGTCCTGATGCCGGACTCCGCGCGGAAGGATGAAATCGGCAAAATGGCGCAGGCGTTGCTGGTCTTCAAGGCCAATGCGCAGGAGGTCCGGGCGCTCAATGCCGAACTGGAAAACCGGGTTCAGCAGCGGACCGCGGAACTGGTCGGCGCCCGGGACGCGGCCGAGAGCGCGAACAAGGCCAAGAGTGTATTTCTCGCCAATATCAGCCACGAGCTGCGCACGCCCCTGGTCGCCATCCTGGGTTTCTCGGGCCTGTTGCGGCGCGAGCCGGGGCTGGGCGCGGAGCAAAAGGAGAAGCTGGACATCATCAACCGCAGCGGCGAGCACCTGCTTGAATTGATCAACGATGTGCTGGACATGGCGAAGATCGAAGCCGGCCGCGTGAAGCTCGAATGCAAGCCGTTCGACCTCGGCGGACTGATACGCGAGGTCACCGACCTGATGCAGCTGCGGGCCCGCAGCAAGGGACTGTCGCTGCTGCTGGATCAATCCTCGGACTTTCCCCGCTTCATCGAGGGCGACGAGGCCCGGCTGCGGCAGGTCCTCGTCAACCTGGTCGGCAATGCCGTGAAATTCACCCAGCAAGGCAGCATCACGCTCCGGCTGTCGACGGCCAGGCAGGATCCGCGACGCTTGATCATTGAAGTTGAGGACACCGGCATCGGCATCAGCGCGGCGGAGCAGAAGCTGCTATTTCAACCCTTTGTGCAGTTAGAAGGACAGAGCGCCAAGGAGGGCACCGGCCTGGGACTATCTATCTCGCAACAGGTCGTCGAATTGATGAACGGATCCATCTCCGTGACCAGCACGCCGGGCAAGGGCTCCATCTTCCACATCGAACTGCCGGTCGTGCTCACCCCGGAAGCCGAACTTGCCACCCACTTCGGCGCCCAACTCTCCGCCGAAATCTGCGGCCTGGCGCCCGATCAACCCGCATGGCGCGTGCTGATCGTGGAGGACCAGCGGGAGAACCAGATCCTGCTGATGCATTTGATGGAGAACGCCGGCATCCAGACCCGGCTGGCCGTCAACGGCTTGCAGGCCGTCACGATGTTCCAGGATTGGCGTCCGCATCTGATCTGGATGGACTGGCGCATGCCGGTCATGAACGGCGTGGAAGCCACTCGCCAGATCCGTTTGTTGCCGGGCGGCCGGGACGTCAAGATCGTGGCAATCACCGCTTCGGTCTTCGAGGACCAGCGGGAGGAGTTGCTGGACGCCGGAATGGATGACTTCGTGCGCAAGCCCTACCACGCGGAAGAGATATACGACTGCATGGCCAGGCAATTGAATGTCGTCTTCAAGTACCGCGAGGGCGGGCCATCGCAAGCCGCTGCACCGGCCTTGTCAGAGCGCGCCCTGGCGACATTGCCCGCCACGCTGCGGGAGGACCTGCAAGTCGCGCTGGAGCGGCTCGACAGCCGAGGCGTCGACAAGGCCATTGAAAAGATTGAGGCGCACGACAAGCAACTGGCGCAAACCCTGTCTCATCAGGCCCGTGAATTCAATTACCAGGCTATCTTAAACAGCCTAAAATCATCCGAAAATCAAATGGGAGCGCGGTGAGTGCGTGATGATCGCGGCGCAGAAGCTGAACTTGAGATCCAAGCTGACGGGTTTTGGTGATGCATGATTCAGGAAAAATACTGGTGGTGGACGACACACCGGCATCGCTCAGATTGGTGACCGATCTGTTGGTCGCGGAAGGCTACGAAGTACGTTCGGCCATCAACGGCGAACTGGCCCTGCGTGCCGCAACCGCCGACCCGCCCGAGTTGATCCTGCTCGACGTGCGCATGCCAGGCATGGGGGGCTTCGAGGTCTGTCGGCAGCTGAAGGCCCAGGCGCAAACGCGTGAAGTCCCTGTCATCTTCCTGACGGCGCTTTCCGAAATCGACGACAAGATTGAAGGCTTCGCGCTGGGCGCGGTGGACTTCATCACCAAGCCGTTCCAGCGCGAGGAGCTCATTGCACGCGTTCAGACCCACCTGAAGTTGACGCAGCTGTGCACCCGGCTCGAATCCTTGGTGGACGAGCGCACCAAGGAACTCACGCAGAGCAAGCAGAACTACGACCGGCTGGTGAAGAACATTCCCACTGGCGTCTACCAAGTCCGTCTCGTCGCGGACCAGAGAACTGAATTCACGTACGTCAGCCCCAGATTTTGCGAATTGATGGGTGTGCGCGCCGAGGATGCGCTTGCCAATGCAGCCAGCGCATTCGACATCATTCACCCGGACGAGCGCGAGAACTTCAACCGGCTGCGCAAGGTCTGCATCGCTCGTAAGGAAGACTTCCTGTGGGAGGGGCGCGCCCTGCGCGGCAGCCAGGCGCTGTGGCTGCACATTGAATCCCGCATTGAGCACGACCCGGACGGCCGCTGCATGTGGCACGGCATCGTGTCGGACATGACCGAGCACAAGGAAGCGGCGCGCCGCATCCAGCACATGGCGACCCACGACTTGCTCACCGGACAACCCAACCGCACCCTGTTCAATGACCGGCTCCGGCAAAGCATCGCCGATGCGCGCCGTTTCGACCATTCCGTTGCCATCCACCTTCTGGACCTCAACAACTTCAAGCTGATCAACGACACGCTGGGCCATCCGGTCGGCGATCAGGTCTTGTGCGAGGTGGCGCAACGCCTGGCACTGCAGATCCGCGAGGGCGATACGCTCGCTCGCCTTGGTGGCGACGAATTTGCGGTCATCCAGGATCATGTGGAATCCCCAGCCGACGCGCTGCTTCTTGCCGAGCGGCTGCTGGCATCGCTTGGGGATGAAATATTGGTCCTCGGATGCTCTATCCACACCTCGGCCAGCGTGGGTATCACCATTTTTCCGACGGACGGTGATACCTCCGATTCCCTGCTTCGCAATGCCGACATGGCCATGTACAAGGCCAAGCAGGAACCGCACGCGCGCTACTCTTTTTTTCAACGCGACATGGAGCTGCGAATGCGCGAGCGCAAGCAGCTTGAGGAAGACATGCGGCAAGGTCTCGTTGCCGGGCAATTCTTCCTGGTGTATCAGCCAAAAATCAGGGTCTCGGACGGCAGGGTCTGCGGCATGGAAGCTTTGCTGCGCTGGCGGCATCCGGTACGGGGGCTGGTCCGCCCGGTCGAATTCATTCCCCTGGCGGAACAATGCGGTTTCATTCTTCAACTTGGGGAATGGGTTCTTGGCACGGCCTGCCGCCAAATGCGCCGGTGGCTGGACGCCGGGCTTGACGAGCTCAAGATGGCGGTCAACATTTCCGCCGTCGAATTCCAATATGGACGCCCGCTCGCCAATGTCGTCAAAGCGCTGGAAGACAGCGGGCTACCCGGCAAACATCTTGAAGTCGAGATCACCGAAAGCACCTTGATCAATTACTCCGAGGAGACACGGCTTCTGCTCGAGCATTTGAACGCCCTGGATGTTTCCATCGCCATTGATGATTTCGGAACCGGCTATTCGTCCCTGGGCTATCTCAGCAACTTGCCCATCGATACCCTCAAGATCGACAGGATTTTCGTCAACAATCTCGACGTGGCCACCGCGCAAACAGGCCAGGCGGTGCTGCGCGCCATCATTTCGCTGGCGCATGCCATGAGCATGACCGTCATTGCAGAAGGCGTTGAAACACAAAGTCAACTCGACTTCCTGCGCGCCGAGAATTGCGATGAGATCCAAGGCTATTTGTTCAGCCCCCCGGTTTCGGCGGAAGATTTCGAATCGCTGGTTTGCGCGACCGCTGGCAAGTGAGGAGGCCCTGCGGCTCCTCTTGCGGCGCCGCTGGCACCGCAGCCCCACCTACCACCTTCGATCAGCAGCCGTCAATGCTGTGCGCCACCACCACCGGTGGCGTGCCGCGGAGCACGTAGTTCACCGTGCAGCTGAACAGCTCCATGCCGCGGTCTGCATGGATTTGTCCTGATTTCGTGTAGCTGAGAACCTGGGATCCATCACGCATCGCCGCCGTGCGGGTGGGCACGCCCAGCCTGGCACGAAGCTCTTTGGCACTGGTGCCGTGCCAGGCGTTCTGGCTGGCATCGAATTCGGTGCGACGCCGCGCGTCGACGACGCCGGCATCGGGTCGGACCGATGGCGTCGGCCCTGAGGGAGATACCTGATTGGAATGAATGGCGCAGCCCGGCACAAGCCACATGGCACCCAACAAGATGCCCCATCGAAGCCCAGCCCAATCGATCCATCGTCGAATGGCGCGGTCGGGTTGTCTTGAATGCATAGCCCCACACTAGAGGCAGGGATGGCTGCCGTCTGCAAATACCTTGAAACTTCTGTAACAAGTGAAACGGCTCGCCTTCACAACCGCGCGGCGATTCGAACACAACAAGACTATCGCCCATCCACCCAGACTGATCGCTATCATATGCCGCCTGATGAGCCGCCTGACAAGCCGGACTGGGTCCGTGACGGTTGGTTACATGCTCGTTCGAGCCTGCGCAACAGATACGCTGGAATCCCGCCGAGCCCGCCCTATAGTTGGATCAATCGCTTGTCATCAAGGCGGACGTCAATCGTCCAGATACTGGCAATGAATAAAAGCCGAATTTGAGGGAACACACGCTATGAATACATCCATGTTGGTGGGAGCTATTGCAGGCGGCGTTGCCGTGGTGTCGATCGGCGCCGTGGGCTACCAGTCGCTGACGGAACCACGCTATGCCGACGTGCTGGAGGTCAAAACCGCGTACGAGACCGTGAAGACGCCCGAGCAAGACTGCAAGGACGTCCAGGTCACGCGCAAGGCCCAGGCGGCCGATGACCACCAAATCGCCGGCTCTGTGATCGGTGGTCTGTTGGGTGGCGTGTTGGGGCATCAGGTCGGCGGCGGCAACGGCAAGACGCTGGCCACCGTGGCCGGTGCCGTCGGCGGCGCCTACGCCGGCAACCGTGTCGAAAAGAACATGCAGGACAAGAACACCGAAACGTCCACCCAGAAACAATGCAAGACGGTGGAAAAGAGCCAGGAGACGATCGTGGGCTATGACGTCCGCTACCGCCTGGGCGACAAGGTCGACACGGTGCGCATGGATCACAAGCCCGACAGCGACCGCATCCCTGTTGAGCATGGCAAGCTGGTGCTCAACAACAGCGGCTCGCAAAGCTAAGTCAGGTCAAAGGCGTCCCAAGCAACACCATGACCTGAATAGAAGGGGTGCCTTCTGGGGGGCACCTCCTGGCGCCAGGCATCGAAACAGCCTGGCGTCGAATATTGGTCCGCTTTGACGCGAAACTGCCTCGCAGAAGTTGGACAATCCATGGGGAACCCTTCGCCCAGGCCACTTCATGGACGCTCCCCCTTCGAACACCGCCAGGCTGCGCGCCGAAATCGACAGCCTGCACACCGTGCTCGACGAGATCGGCGCTTATGTCTTCACCAAAGACCTGCAGGGCCGCTACACCTACGTGAACCGGCTGGCGCAGCAGCTTTTCGGCGCTCCTCTCGACCAGATATTGGGCCGCGACGACCGCGATTTCTTCGACATGGACAAGTCGCACGAAATCCATGTCAACGACGCGGAGGTCATGGTCGAAGGCCACCACGTCGCGCGCGAAGAAATGAACTTCATCAAGGCGACCGGCGAGAAACGCATCTACTGGACGGTCAAGAAGCCGCTTCGCGACGCCAGCGGCGCCATCATCGGCATGTGCGGTATTTCAGCGGACATCACTGAACGCAAGGCCTTGGAGGCGAAGCTGGAGGAGCAGAACCGGCTTCTTAGCGCGGTGCTGGGCAATGTGGATGCCTACATCTACATGAAGGACCGGCAGCGCAACTACCGTTACGTCAACCAGAAGACGGCAGACCTCTTTGGTCTGCCCTCGGACCAATTCATTGGCCGCCGCGACAGCGAGGTCCTGGCCCCGGCGCTCGCTGACGCTTTGTGGGAACTCGATCGCGCCGTGTTCGAAAAGGGCGTGACGCAGGCCGCAGAGGAAACCATTCCGCGGGACAACGGCCAGGTGCGGCACTATTGGTCGGTCAAGGTGCCCTTCACGCTGGCCGACGGTACGGATGCGCTGATCGGCTTTTCCACCGACATCACGGAACTGCACGAACTCAAGGAGCGGTTTCTCCGCGAGTCGATCACCGATGCGCTCACGGGGCTGGCCAGCCGCCGTTTCTTCTTCGAGGCTGCGAAGAAATCACTGGCCCGTGCACGCCGGGATGGCGTCCCCGTCGGGTTCCTGATCGTGGACGTGGACAACTTCAAGCAAATCAACGATATGCATGGCCACCCGGTCGGCGACCGCGTGCTCGTCCATGTCGGCGCCCTCCTCAAGGCCAGCATGCGCGACGGCGACATCGTGGCGCGCCTGGGCGGCGATGAATTCGCCGCACTGTTCACGAACATCAGCGCCGAGCAGGCAAAGGCGCTGGCGGAGCGCCTGCGAGCGGCCATCGCGAACGATGAGCTCACGCTGCCTAACACCCAATCGGTGCGCATCACTTCGTCCTTGGGCCTGGCATTCGATGCAGGCAACCATGCCTCGGTCGACGAGCTGTACGTCGCCGCCGACAAGCTGCTGCTCAGCGCCAAACGGTTGGGGCGCGACCGACTCCAGTTTGACGGCGCCTAGCCGCGGCGCCTACCCCACGGCAGCCAGCGCCTGCGCCAGGTCGCCGCGCAGGTCATTCACATCTTCAATGCCCACGGAGATGCGCACCAGCGCATCGCTGATGCCCAGGCGCGCGCGCTGCTCGGCCGGGATGGACGCATGCGTCATCAGCGCCGGCAGCGAGATCAGGCTTTCGACGCCGCCCAGGCTCTCGGCCAGCGTGAACAGCTGCGTACGCTCGAGGAATCGGCGCGCGCCGGCCTCGTCCGTGTCGAGCTGCACGCTGATGATGCCGCCGCCGCCGCGCGCCTGACGCCGCTGCAGCTCAAACTGCGGATGCGAACTCAGGCCGGGATAGTGCACGCGCCGCACCTGGCGCTGCCCCTGCAGCCAGTCGGCCAGCACCTGGGCGCTTTCGTTGTGCCGCTGCATCCGCAGGGCCAGCGTCTTCAGGCCGCGCAGCGCCAGGAAGCTGTCGAAGGGGCCCGTGACCGCGCCTACCGCGTTCTGCAGGAATTGCAGCTGCTCGCGCAGCGCGGCCTGGCGCTCCTCGCCGGCGACGATGATGACGCCGCTGATCACGTCGCTGTGCCCGTTGAGATACTTGGTGGCCGAATGCAGCACCACGTCGAATCCCAACTCCAGAGGCCGCTGCGACCAGGGGCTGGAGAAGGTGTTGTCGCAGACCGTCAGGGCCAGCGGATGGGCGCGCGCCAGCGCGGCCACGGCCGCGAGGTCGCTGACCTTGAGCAGCGGATTGGTCGGCGTCTCGATCCAGATCAGCCGGGTGTCGGGGCGCAGCGCCGCCCGCACCTGCTCGACGTCGCTGGTGTCGACGTAGGTCACCTGCAGGCCGGCGCTGTGCTTGCGCACGCGCTCGAACAGCCGGTAGCTGCCACCGTAGAGGTCGTCGCTGGCGACGATGTGCGAACCCTGCGGCAGCGCATCCAGCAGCGTCGCCATGGCCGCCAGGCCGGAGCCGAAGGCCAGGCCCAGCGTGCCGCTCTCCAGGTTGGCCACGGCCCGCTCGTAGGCCTGGCGCGTCGGATTGTGAGTGCGGCCGTATTCATAGCCTTGATGCACCGCGGGGCTCCGCTGCCGGTAGGTGGAGGTGGCGTAGATGGGCACCATCACCGCCCCCGTCTGCAGGTCGGGATGCTGGCCGCCATGGATGGCGCGGGTGTCGAAGGCGAGTTGTCTATCCTGGCTCATGTCAGAGGCCTTTGCGAAAGTGGTTGAGAAGATCAAAACGGGTGACCAGGCCGTAGAAGCGCCCGCCTTCAGCGATCACGGCGACGTCGCCCTGCTTGAGCACGGCCTGGAGCTCGGACAGGGCGGCGCCCGGTGCCAGCGTTCGAACGTCCACGCTCATGGCGCTGCGCACCGGATCCTTGAATCCGCCCCGCTGCGCATGCAGGCGGGCGAGCAGGTCGGACTCGTCGAGCAGCCCCTTGAGCCGGCCGTTCTCCAGCACCGGCAGCTGCGAGACATTGGCCTCGCGCATGCGGGAAAAGGCGGTCGCCAGGGTGTCGTCGGGCCCGGCGAAGACCACGGCTCCGTCTTCCACCCGGCGCGCGATCAGGTCGCGCAAATCGCCCAGCGCAGGCCGCTTGAGCAGGCCCTGGTCGAACATCCAGGGATCGCTGTAAACCTTGCTGAGGTAGCGCGTTCCCGTGTCGCAGACGATGGTCACGACGCGCTGGGGCTGGGTCTGGGCACGGCAGTAGCGCAGCGCCGCCGCCAGCAGCGTGCCGCTGGACGATCCCGCCAGGATGCCCTCGGCACGGAACAGCTCGCGCGCCGTGGCAAAGCTCTCCTCGTCGGGAATGCTGTAGGCCTCCTTCACGCCCGAGAGGTCGGCGATAGGCGGCACGAAGTCTTCGCCTATGCCCTCCACGGCCCAGAAGCCCGGCTCCCCATGCTGCCCGGTCTTGACCAGGTCGCGCAAAATCGAGCCCTCGGGATCGGCCAGCACCATCTTCACCTCCGGATCGGCGCGGCGGAAGAAGCGGGTCAGGCCGGTGAGCGTGCCGCTGGAGCCGACGCCCACGACGACGGCGTCGACGCGGTGGCGCATCTGGCGCCAGATCTCCGGTCCGGTACCGGTCTCGTGCGCCAGCGGATTGGCGGGATTGTTGAACTGGTCGGCGTACCAGGCCTCGGGCATGCTTTGCGCCAGGCTCGCCGCCAGGTCCTGGTAGTACTCGGGATGGCCCTTGCCCACGTCGGAGCGCGTCACATGCACCTCCGCGCCCATGGCCTTGAGCTGCACCACTTTCTCGGTGGCCATCTTGTCGGGCACGACCAGCAGCACGCGGTAGCCCTTGGCCCGCGCCACCAGGGCCAGCCCGATGCCGGTGTTGCCGGCCGTGGCCTCGATGACCACGCCGCCCGGCTTGAGCCGGCCATCGCGCTCCGCCGCCTCGACCATCGACAGGCCGATGCGGTCCTTGATGGAGCCGCCGGGATTCTGCGATTCGAGCTTGAGGAAGAGTTCGCACGGGCCCGTGTCCAGGCGGGTCACGCGAACGATGGGGGTGTTGCCGATGAGGTCGAGAACAGCGGGACGATCAACCGTCGCAGAGATCATGAAAAATCCTTGTGGGAGACCGATGCCTCGCCGCCCCGGTGGAGGCGCATTGCGAGGATCGAAACAAACGCTCGGCGCTCAAACCGGCACCCAGGCCGACTTGAATGCACAACCGCAAAGTTTGGACGATTCACCCAGACAATTCAACAAAGGCATTTGCATTTGCAAATGCGAAAAATCCGCCGACTTGCTTCCAACTCCGTCGTCAAGGCGCCCGCTGCCCGAAGCTGACCGCGTAGGCTGGGAAGCGCATCGCCAGGACCGGGTCGGCCGACGGCTCTATCCCCGCCGGCAGCGACACCGGATTGAAGAGAATCCTCTTCTGTTCGGCCGCCTGATCGGTCACCGCCTTCGTCAGGCTGATGGTGCCCAGCTCCACGACGCGATTCGTCTCGGGCCACACCGCCGTGGGGTCGTCGACCTTGTCGCCCTCCTTGGCAAGCTGCGCCAGCAGCTTGAACTTGACTGGCACCTTCGCCACGCGCGCGGGCAGCTCATCCATCAGGTAGTCGGGCGCGGCCTTGGCCGCCGCCTCGTCACTCAGGCCATGCTCGCCCGCCGCCGGCAGGATCTGGTAGCGGATGTAGCTGCTCGCGCCTTTGGCATTGGTGAACTTGAACGCGTTCACGCCATAAAAGGCCAGCGTGGCGAAACTCTCCGGCGCGGGCCGCGGCGTGGTGACGAACTTGAGGGCCGCCGGATGGCTGCCCAGGAACTGCTCGACCGGCGTCGGCTTGGCGGCATCAGGGCCGCTGGCGGCGATGGCCTGCAGCAGCGCCAGGAAATCCTCCGGCGTGGCCACCGGGAAGCCGTTGGCCGAAATGCCGACGATGTCGGTCGTGGCCCCCTTGGGCAGCTGGAAACGGATCGCCATGCCGTGCGGGCTTGCGTGCGGATCCGCATCCGGCAGCGTGGGCACGCCCGTGCCATTGGAGAAGCGCACGGTGACGGGCACCGGACGCAGAAATTGCGGCGCCTTGCTCAAGGCCCGCGCACCGGCCGCGGGCGTGAAGGTACCGGTCACCATGACGCCCTTGGCATGGTTGGCCCGGTACCCCGCATGCGGTCCACCGGATAGCTTGTTGAGCGCATTGACAAGCGCCACCGGCAGCGGCGTCGAATCGGCGGCGGGCGCGTCATCGGCATACGTCGGGGCAGCCATCAATAGGGCAGCTACCGCCATCGCCGTGCCCGCGGAGGAACGGCGAAATGCCTGGGCCAAGGCCGGGAAAACAAACGCATCGTTGAGCTTCATATGAACCTTTCCTATGGGCTTGCTGACTGGAAAGTCCGGGTTGAAAACGCAAAAACTGGAAGGCGGATCCATGCCATATTTGTGACATGACCGCTTCTAATGCAATGTCTTCAATTCGCGCAGGAATTGCCGAAGATCTTATGGCATCGAGCGCTGCCGCGCTTTAATTCGCAATTCAAAAACGGGGATCAGCCATGGCGCAATTTTGTTTGATCCGCAAGATATGTGATAGATTGCGCCGGAGTTCCGATGCTTATGTTGTTGATGAGCAGATCCGGACCTCGTTCGGATCCGCACTTGGATGCTGGAGGACCGCGTGAGTCACGCCTCGTTGTACACGGTCACTGGGCTGATTGCCGGCGTCGCGATGACGCTGCTGTGCGCCGCCACCGCTCATGCCGAAAGCGCGGGCATGGTCAAAACGCTCAAGGGCCAGGCCAACATAGCCCGCGCCGGCCAGATCCTGCCGGCCCAAATCGGCGACCCGGTCATGGAAGGCGATCAGATCAGCACCGGCGCCGACTCATCCATCGGCATCACATTGCGCGACGACACCATGCTGGCCGCCGGTGCCCACTCCGCGTTGCTCATCAAGCGCTTCGCGTTCAACCCCACGACGCACGACGGCCAACTCGACTCCTCCGTCAAGCGCGGAACGCTGGCCGTCATTTCCGGAAAGATCGCCAAGACTCATCCCGACGCCGTCCAGTTCAGCACCAACTCCATCACGCTGGGCGTGCGCGGCACCGAGTTCATCATCGATGCGGGCGACGGGCCATGAAGAAGCGTCTTGCCTTTGCAATGCCTGCCTTGCTGATGCTTTGCGCCTGCGCCCAGCAACGCGTCGTCCTGCTGCCCGCGCCGGACGGCAAGGTCGGTGCGGTGGAAGTGAGCAGCGCGACAGGGCACCAGCGCGTCGATACGGCCTACGGCGGCGTCGCGGTTTCGCAGCAAGGCCAGATCAGCAGCTTCACGACGGACCCGGCGAGCGTGGAGCGCCAATACGGCGCCCTGCTGGCCGCCCGCCCGCCCCGGCCGGTGAGCTTCATCGTGCATTTCCAGAGCGGCTCGTCCACGGAGTTCACGCCGGATTCGGCGGCCGTGGTTCAGCAAATCCTCCAGGAGCTGGGCCGGCGCGCCGCACCCGAGCTGATCGTGACCGGCTACACCGACGCGGTCGGCACCGATGACCTCAACGACCATTTGTCGCTGCAGCGGGCGCAGACGGTGGTCGAATTCCTGAGCCATCACGGCATTGCGGCCTCGCAGATGCAGGCGGTCGGGCGCGGCAAACGCGACCCGGCGGTGCAAACCGCCAACGCAGTGGCCGAACAGGCCAACCGCCGCGTCGAAGTCACCATTCGATGAATATTTCCGGGTACGTCACTACCCGGTTTGTTGAACGTCCAGCACCGCGCGAATGAAGCTGAACCTGCCCCGTTCCTCGTCCCTGCTCAAACACCTGCTCGGCGGCGCGCGGGGCCGCTCGGTGGCACTCGGCGTCCTGCTGTTCTATGTCGCCCTGCAGGCGTTCCTGGCGCTGCCCTTGCGCTGGCAAACCGCCCTGCCTGCGCCCGCCCTGAGAGTGGTCGGCGCCCTGGGGCATCCCCTGGTGTCGGCGCAGCTCGGACTGTTCGATGCCTACCATGCCCTGTCTCCCAGAAAACCCGCCAGCGCGCCCGTCACCATCGTGGCCATTGACGAAAAAAGCCTGGCATCGCTAGGCCAATGGCCCTGGCCGCGCGACCGGCTGGGCGCCCTGGTGCGCGCGGTCCAGGCCCATGCGCCGGCCGCCATCGGCCTGGATATCTACATGCCGGAGGCCGACCAGAACTCACCCGACCAACTCGCCAGGCGCCTGCCTCCCGAGCGGCACGCGCTCAGCGAGGCCCTGCGCGGCCTGCCCACCAGCGACGCCCAGCTGGCCCAGGCCTTGCACGACGCACCCAGCGTGCTGGGCGCCGTGGGCTTCGATTTCGAGACCTTCACGACCAGCACCGCGCTGCGCAGCGCGCCCATGGTCACGCACGGCGCAGACCCGCGCCCCTTCGTGCGCAACTATCCCCGCGTGCTGGCGAGCCTCCCCATCCTGCAAGCGGCGGCCCATGGCCAGGCGCTGGTCAGCATCGACACACGCGGCGGGACGGTGGTGCGCCGCGTGCCGCTGCTGGCCCGCATAGGCTCCCAGCTCACGCCCAGCCTGGCCCTGGAGATGCTGCGCGTGGCCACGGATTCTTCCGCCATCGAAGTGCAGGCGCAGGCGCATGGCGTCACGGCCGTGCAGGTGGCCGATCTGAGCGTGCCGACGCAGCCCGAGGGCGACATCTGGCTGCACTTTGCGCCGCTGTCGGCGGGCCTGGCGCGCTATGTATCGGCCCTGGATGTGCTGAACGGCAAGGTCGATCCGGCGCAGTTCAACGGCAAGCTCATATTGATCGGCCTGACCGGCTCCGGGCTCAATGACATGCGGACCACGGCGCTGCATGAACTGGTACCGGGCGTGGAAATCCAGGCCCAGCTCATCGAGTCGCTGTTCGACAAAGTCTTCTTGAAGCGGCCTCGCTGGCTGATCATCTTCGAGCCCCTGCTGGTGCTGGGCGTCGGGCTCGCCTTGATCTGGCTGGCCCCGCGATCCGACTATCGCGTAGGACGCGAGTTCAAGGCCCGTCCGCTCTGGGCCATGGGCCTGACGGCCCTGGCCGCGGCAGCCTTGCTGGTCACAGGCCTGGTCCTGTTCGTGGCGCTGGGCCTGCTGTTCGATGCGGCCAGCGTCGCCATCGGTCTCACGCTCGTCACCGGCGTGCTGATCTCCAGCACCATGCTGGCCAGCCTCGGCGACGCGGAACGCAAGATGATCCACCTGGTCGAAAGCGGACTGGCGCTCGGCCATGAACACCAGCGCGACGGCCTGTTGAACACGACGCTGGACAGCGCGCGCCACATCACGGATTGCCAGGCCGCGCTGATCTACCTGAAGTCTGCCCATCAGACGCTCGCGGTTGCCGCCCAGGCCGGGCTGGATCCGGCAACGCTCCATGAGATCGCGGTCGACGACGCGACAGCGCCCTCGCCGCTGGCCGCGCAAGTCGCCCGCCACGGCCGTGTGCTGAATTTCGACGGCATCGGCATGGAACCGACGCCCGGCCTGCCGCGGCTGTGCTCGGGCGACCCGGTCCGCTCCGTGCTCAGCGTGCCCGTCATGCCGCGCGAGGGTCAGGTCCTGGGCGTGATCCAGCTCATCAACGCGGTCGAGCCGCTGAGCCGGGACGTCGTGGCCTTCGATGACCGCCTGATACCGTTCATCGAGGCCCTGGCAGCCCAGACCGCCGTGGGCCTGGAGAACCAGAACCTGGCGGAGGCGCAGAACGCCTTGATGGAGTCGATCATCCAGATCATCGCCGGCGCCATCGATGCCAAGAGCCCCTACACGGGCGGCCATTGCGAACGCGTGCCCGAACTCGCCATGATGCTGGCACGCGCCGCCTGCGAGGTGTCGGAAGGCCCGCTGGCGGACTTCAGCTTCAAGACCCACGACGAGTGGCGTGAATTCCGCATCGGCGCCTGGCTGCACGACTGCGGCAAGGTCACCACGCCCGAATACGTGGTCGACAAGGCCACCAAGCTCGAGACCATCTACAACCGCATTCACGAGGTCCGCACCCGCTTCGAAGTGCTTCAGCGCGACGCCGAGATCGAGCGCCTGCGCGAGATCCACGAGCGAGGCGCCGCGGCGGCGGCGGCCGAGCAGCGCTACCAGCAAAGGTGCGCGCAGCTGCAGGACGATTTTGAATTCCTCGCCACCTGCAATCTCGGCAGCGAATTCCTGGCGCCCGAGCGCGTCGAGCGCCTCGTGCAGATCGGCAGCCAGACCTGGCTGCGCCATTTCGACGACCGGCTGGGCCTGTCAGACACGGAGTTGCAGCGTTATCCAAGCCTTGAGCCCGCCCTGCTGCCGGCGCTAGAGCCCTTGCTTTCAGACAAGACCGAACACATCATCCAGCGCCCGGCCAATTTCTCACGACTCGCCCAACATGGATTCAAGCTCACCGTGCCCAAGCACCTCTACAACCTCGGCGAACTGCACAACCTGCGCGTCAGCCGCGGCACCCTGACCGAAGAGGAACGCTTCAAGATCAACGAGCATGTGATGGAGACCCTGGTCATGCTGGAGCAGCTGCCCCTGCCGCCCAATCTGCAGCGCGTTCCCGAGTACGCGGGCACCCATCACGAGACGCTGACCGGCAGCGGCTATCCGCGCCAATTGAAGGAAGACGAGTTGTCGACCCCGGCGCGCATCATGGCCATTGCCGACATCTTCGAGGCCCTGACCGCCTCGGACCGACCCTACAAGAAGGCCAAGACCCTGTCCGAGTCGATCGCGATCCTGTACCGCTTCAAGCAGGACCGCCACATCGACCCCTTGCTGTTCGACCTGTTCCTGAGCTCGGGGGTCTACCTGGACTATGCGCGCAAATACCTGAAGCCCGAGCAGATCGATGCGGTCGACATCGGGCTCTACATGGCTTCTTCAACGCAACACGCTTGAGCACGCCCATGGGCCGGGCTCGCTTCAACCCCGCAGGAACCTGCTCATGACTATCCTGATGCCGCTGCCGCGCCGCGACTTTGATCCCACCGAGGTGTGCATCACCTGGACCATCTTGCGCGCCGCAGGCCACGAGCTGCGCTTCGCCACGCCCGACGGCCAGCGGGCCCACGCCGATCCGCTGATGATTTCCGGCCAAGGCCTGGACGCCTGGGGCTGGATCCCGGGGCTGCGGCAAGTGCGTCTGATCGGGCTGATGCTGCGCGCCCAGAAGTCGGCGCGAGAGGCCTACCAGGCGATTCAGCTGGATCCGCATTTCCTGCAGCCGCTGAGTTACGAGCAGGCCGCACAAGCCGAGCGCACAGGCGCCTTTGATGCGCTGGTCCTGCCAGGCGGACACGCCAAGGGCATGCGGGAATACCTTGAAGACAAAGTGCTGCAGGCGCTGGTGGCGCGATTCTTCGATCAATTCGACGCGCAGGGACGGCATCGCCCTGTGGCGGCCGTTTGCCACGGGGTCCTGCTGGCCGCGCGGACGCCATCACAGCGCACCGGACGCTCCGTCTTGTGGGGGCGCAAGACCACGGCCCTGACCTGGAAGCTGGAGAAATCCGCCTGGGACCTGACACGCTGGTGGGCGCGCTTTTGGGATCCGCTCTACTACCGCACCTATTTCGAGAACAGCGGCGAGCCCGCCGGCTACTGGAGCGTTGAAGCCGAGGTCAAGCGCGCCCTGGCCCAGGCGAGCGACTTCCTCGATGTGCCTTCTGACGCGCCGAATGCCTGGCGCAAAAGCAGCGGGCTGATTCGCGACCGCCTGGACGACGACCGGGCGGCCTGGGTCGTTCAGGACGGCGCCTACGTGTCGGCGCGCTGGCCAGGCGACGTGCACACCTTTGCCCGCCAATTCACGACCATGCTGGCACGCGCGGCGCCAGCGGCTCATTGACATCCCAAACCAGGCCATCAGGCCTCGCAGGCCTCGCACGCCTCGACATGCCCAAGCTGAAAGACCGCCATGGCCTGCAGCATCTGCTGCGCCTGCTGCATCAGGCTGTCAGCCGCCGCGGCACTCTGTTCCACCAGTGCGGCATTGCGCTGGGTCGTTTCATCCATCCGGTTCACCGCCTCGCCGATCTGCGTGACACCGGCATGCTGCTCGATGCTGGCCTGGCTGATTTCAGACATCACATGGGTCACGCCCTGGATGGATCGCACCACCTCTCCCATCGTCTTGCCGGCTTCGTCGACCAGCACGGACCCGCGCTCCACGCAATCGACGCTGGCGTTGATCAAGGCCTTGATCTCGCGCGCCGCGTCGGCGCTGCGCTGGGCCAGGGAGCGCACCTCGGTGGCCACGACCGCGAAGCCGCGCCCTTGTTCGCCCGCCCGGGCGGCTTCGACGGCGGCATTGAGCGACAGAATATTGGTCTGGAACGCAATACCGTCGATGACCCCGATGATCTCGGTGATGCGCCGCGAGCTGCCGTTGATCTCCTTCATGGTCTCGATGACGTCAGTCACCACTTGACCGCCCTTGGCCGCGATCTCGGACGCACCGAGCGCCAGCGCGCTGGCCTCGCGCGCATTGTCGGCATTCAGCCTCACGGTGGAACTGAGTTCTTCCATCGAGGATGCGGTCTGCTCCAGGGCCACCGCCTGCTCCTCGGTACGCTGGCTCAGGTCCTGCGTGCCCTGAGCAATCTGGGAGCTGGCGGTCGCGACGCTTTCGGCACTCTGACGCACGCCCGTCACCACGAGCGCCAGGCTGTCCTGCATCTTCTTCAACTGCGTCATCATGCTGGTGCTGTCGTTCCGGGCCAGGTCGACCGGCGTGCCCAGGCGGCCGGCGGCGATGTGCCGGGCCAATTCCGCCGCCTGCTGAGGCTCGCCGCCCAGCTGCCTCGCAACCGTGCGCACGATCAGATAGGCCAGCAATGCCGCCACGGCGATCGACACCAACACGACGCTGAAGGTCAGCAGGCGTGCCTGCGCAAAGGTGGACTGCGATGCGGCATACGCCGCGGCCCCGCCCTTGCTGTTGATGGTGACCAGGGTGTGGACCTCGCCCAGCAGCGCACTGAAGGCCGCATTCGACTCGCGACCGTAGAGCGTCCGAACTTGCGCGCCGCTGTCCTCGCCTGCACGCGCTGCCTGGAGCACCCTGGCCAATTGCGCGAAATAGGCGTTTTCGTCCTGCGTGTAGCGTTCGTAACCAGCACGCTCGGCGCCGGGCGTGATCATGGGCTCATAGATGCCCTGCAATTTCATCAGTTCGCCGCGCATGAGCTCGATGCGCTTCGCAAAGGCGTCGAACTGCCGCGCATCGCCTGCGATGACCAGATCGGCCTCGGTGCGCCGAATCTCGTTCAGCTTGGCGCGCAGGTTTCCCAGCACTTCGATGCTGGGCATCCAATTCGTGGCGAGGTCTTCCGTGTTGGCGTGGATCCGGGTGAGCTGATCAATCATCAGGCCGCCAAGCAGGGCGACCAGCACGACCATGACGCAAAAGGCCGTTGCCAGCTTGGTGCGCAATTTCATTCCAGCGAGATTCATGACGGGTGGCGCGGCAAACGCGGAGCTTGAAAAAGCGCCAGTCTGGCCGCGGCCTTCGCCGCAGATTGTTCTGGCGGAGACAAAGTCCGCCAATTTCGAGGTCGCAAGGTGCTCGTCGGGCCGCCGTGCTAAACCGGCATCGCATCGGCTCCCGCGGCCTCGCGGAGCTGCGCCAAGCCGTTCATCGCTGCGAGCGGCGTGGGAAAAGCCCATTCACCCATCGGCGCCATCAAGCCGCTACGCGCTCGCATGCAGTCGATCGGCCACCAGCACGATGGCATCGTGGTTGACGACGTAAACGCAGCCATCGATGCTCGCGTGGACCCCCGCGCCCAAGGCGCCATCGACGATCCGGGCCAGCAATTCGCCCTGGCGCACGTGCTGCCCCACCTCGACCACCGGCAGCGCGGCGACGCCGATGTGTTGGCGTAAAGGCAGCGTGACCTGCGGCGGATGCCACTCGTCTTCCAGCAGAGGCGCCTTGAAGGCCATGCCGGCAATGCGAATCTTCTCCACCAGGCGGTGCGAGGGCAGCAGTCGCTCCTTGCCCAGCGGGTCCGCCGCGTGCAGCACGCCTTCATAGCGCTGGCCTTCGGCGCGAAGCACCGTCTTGAGCGCCATGTTGATGCGCATCGGCGAGATGTCGACCGGGCAGGCGTAAGCCTCGCAGACGCCGCATTCGGAGCAGGTCAGCGCCGTGGTACGGATGCGCGGCGCGCCGACATTGCGGAAATTGCTGGAACGCACCAGCAGGTGCGGAGACAGCTCATGGCCGACCACATGGCGTGGGCACAGGTCGGTGCACAGATTGCATTGCACGCAATTGGTTTCGGCGATGCGCACCACCTGCGCCTGCGGCACCGTGCGGCGCTGGATGAGCAGATGATCGTCAGGGAACACCAGCAAGCCGCCCGTGGTCTTGGTGACTGGCCGCTCCAGGTCCGTCACCAGCTTGCCCATCATCGGGCCGCCTTCAAGGTAGGCCGGATTGGCGATCGTCGCTCCACCCGCCTTCTCCAGCACCTCGCGCAAGGGCGTGCCCAGCGGCACCGTGAACGTTGCCGGCCGTGCCACCGCGCCGCTGACGGTCAGCGTGCGCGTGGTCACCGGCTGGCCCTGGTCGACGGCACGCGCCACATTGATGAGCGTGAGCGGGTTGTTCACCACCACGCCGATGCTCAGCGGGATCTGCCCCGGCGGCACGCGCCGACCCGTGGCCATCCAGATCGTGATGACCTCGTCGCCGGCCGGATAGACATCGCGCAGGATGTGCAGGCGCATGTCCGGCTCCAGCAAGGGCTTGATCGCGGCAATGGCCTCGCCGTATTTCTCCTTCAGGCAGATGACGCCTTCGCGCGCGCCGGTGGCGATCATCCCCAGGCGCAGCCCGCGCACCATCTCCTGCGGGTACTTGGCGACCAGCTGCTGGTCGACCTTGAGCATGGGCTCGCACTCGGCCCCGTTGACCAGGAAGATCTCGGCCGAGGCGGCGAGCTTGACGTGCGTGGGAAAGCCCGCGCCGCCGGCGCCGACCACGCCGGCCTCGCGGACCCGCTCGACAATATGCTGTGCCGTCGGCATGGATAAGGCTCCAGACACGATGTCAGACCAGCTGCGCGAGCATCTCGCCGTGCGGACGCGGAATCACCACGCGCTGCACCAGCATGCCCTTCTCGCCCGCCAGCTCGGCCCCGGCCTTGACGGCGGCATCCACCGACGCCACGTTGCCGGTGAACAAGCCATAGCACTTGCCGCCAATGCCGAAGGCCAGGTGCAGGCGCAGGCAGGTGACGTCGGCCGCCTTCACCGCGACATCGGCTGCGTCGATCATGGTGGCCACCGAGAAGGTTTCCAGGATGCCCAGGGCCTGGACCTGGTCGACCACCGTGACCCCGCTGATGGCCGGCAGGATGGACGCATGGATGTTGGCGATGACGAAGCGGTCGACCAGCGTCGAGCCTGCCGTAGCCTCGCCCTGCGCGACGGAGGCGTTCACCGCGGCCACTTCTCCGCCGACCATGACGATGTACTTGCCCGGACAGATGGTCTTGGCGGTCAGGATGCTCACGTTGGCCGTCTTGGCCATGGTGTCGCCAACCTCTATGCCTTTGGCGATGCTGCTGGTTTCGATGAGTCCGATGGAGTGCATGGCAATTCCTGGTGAAAAGCGTGTTCAGGTTCGAAGGGTGATGGCGCTGGCGCTGATGGATTCCACCGTGCCGGCCACGCTGGCATGAATGGCCGCGCCCAGTTGGCCGTCCGGCATATGCGCCAGCAGCTGCCCGGCGCGCACGCGCTCGCCCGGCGCCACCAGCGCCTGCGCCGGCTTGCCGACATGCTGCTGCAAAGGCAGCACGACCCGCGCAGGCATCCAGCTCGATTCGTCGAGCGGCGCCGGCAGCACATAGGGATCGACGGCGATGCGCGCCGCCATCTTCTTGGACGGAATCAGGCGGTACTCGGCCATCTCGTCCGCGGGCCCCAGCTCCCCGACGTAGCGCATCCCCTCCGCGCGGAATTTGGCCTTGAGCGCCTTGTTCAAGCGCATCGGCGAGATGTCGCAGGGGCAGGCGTAGAGCTCGCAGATGGCGCACTCGGAGCAGGTCAGCGCCGACAGAGGGATGGACGGCTTGGCGTCGCCCTGGTTGACCGCGCGCACGATCAGATGCGGCGGCAGCTCGTGCCCGATCAGGTGGCGCGGGCACAGGTCGGTGCACAGCGCGCATTGATCGCAGGTGGTGCGCGCAATCTGCAGGATGCGCTCCATCGGCGTGCGCTGGTTGACGATCAGGCGATGGGTGTCCGGAAACACCAGGAGGCCGCTGGTGGTTTTGGTGACAGGCTGGTCCAGATCGTCGAGGACCTTGCCCATGATCGGCCCGCCCTCCATGTAGGCCGGGTTGGCGATCGTCGCTCCGCCCGCCTTCTCCAGCACCTCGCGCAAGGGCGTGCCCAGCGGCACCGTGAACGTTGCCGGCCGTGCCACCGCGCCGCTGACGGTCAGCGTGCGCGTGGTCACCGGCTGGCCCTGGTCGACGGCACGCG
>Ga0213872_10000313_pt1 | contig 41306 bp, 45 predicted proteins | sample VelepicomBERX_R2_FD_160071 | JGI IMG/M metagenome (GOLD analysis project Ga0213872, IMG submission 160071) | Rhizosphere microbial communities from Vellozia epidendroides in rupestrian grasslands, the National Park of Serra do Cipo, Brazil - RX_R2 | ecosystem: Host-associated > Plants > Roots >... | reverse complement strand
AGTTCACTTAACGTTATTGTTATATTTTCTACATGAACATTTCAGGCCAATCGCCCAACTGGTTGCTGCTGGTGATCTCGCTGCCGACTTCCAGCACGGCAGCACGCATGCGCGTCTGGCGTGCCCTCAAGGCGCTTGGCTGCATAGCGCTTCGCGATGGGACCTACCTGCTTCCCGCAGATGCCGAGCGCGAACAGGCTCTCCAGGCGATCGCGGACGATTGCGTTGGCGACGGCGGCACAGCCTGGCTGATGGTCGTTCACGCGCGCAACGAGGCCGAACACGACGCCTATCGGCAGCAGTTCGACCGCAGCTCGGACTACGCCGAGCTTCGCCGCAGCTGGAAGGAAGCGAGCGGCACGTTCAAGCGCCTGTCTGTGGGCGAGCTCACTCGGCTGCAGCGCCGGCTCCTGAAAGACTTCGAGGCGCTGCGCGCGATCGACTTCTTCCCCGGCGACGCGGGCGCGGAGGCCGGGGCGGCATGGATCGAGTTGAACAAGCGCCTGGATGCGCTGATCTCGCCGGACGAGCCGCACGAGATTGCCGGCGGCGTCGCCAGGCTCGATCCGTCGAAGTACCAGGGGCGCACCTGGGCCACGCGCAAGCGCCTCTGGGTCGACCGCGTGGCCAGCGCTTGGCTGATTCGGCGCTTCATCGACCCCGGGGCCAAGTTCCGCTGGCTCGCGAAGCCCGCCGACTGCCCGAAAAGCGCACTGGGCTTCGACTTCGACGGGGCGACCTTCACGCATGTTGGCGAGCGCGTGACCTTCGAGACGCTGCTAGCGAGCTTCGGCCTCGAGGGCGACCTCGCGTTGATGCGCGTGGCGGCGATCGCGCATCACCTCGACGTGGGCGGCACGCCAGTACCTGAAGCTGCCGGTTTCGAGGCCGTCATGGCCGGCGCCCGGGAGCGGTTTGACGACGACGACGCACTTCTGGCCGAAATGTCGACCGTGCTCGACTCCTTCTACGCGCATTTCCAGCGCAGCAAAGCTTGAACGCAAAAACGCCATGGAAGAGACGAATCCGAACCAGATCAGGTACACCTTGTGGCAACTGGTGCGCTACATGCTCGCGCTGGGCACCTGGGGATTTGGCGGTCCGGTCGCGCTGGTGGGTTATATGTACCGCGACCTCGTCGAACAGCGCGGCTGGATCGCCGAGAGTGACTACAAGGAGGGCATGACCCTGGCCCAGCTGATGCCGGGTCCGCTCGCCGCCCAACTGGCCATCTACCTCGGCTACGTCCACTTCCGCGTGCTCGGCGCCACGCTGGTCGGGGTGGCCTTTGTCCTGCCGTCCTTCCTGATGGTCGTCGCCATCGGCGCGGCATATCAGGCTTACGGCGGCATCGCGTGGATGCAGGCGGTGTTTTACGGCGTCGGGGCCGCGGTCATCGGCATCATCGCCATGAGCGCCTTCAAGCTCACGAGCAAGAATATCGGCAAAGACAAGCTGCTCTGGGCGATCTTCGCGGTCAGCGCCGCGGTGACCGTGATCACCAAGTCAGAAATCGTCTGGATCTTCCTCGGTGCCGGCTTGCTCGTGTGGCTGCTGCGCGCGCCGCCCAAGTTCCTGCGCGGCGGCAGGGTGAACGGTCTTGCTGGTCCCATCCTCGCGGCCGTCGCGTTCGACACGGTGGATTGGCACAAGCTCGGGCAAATTGGCGCCTACTTTGCCTACGCGGGCAGCTTCGTGTTCGGCAGCGGCCTGGCGATCGTGCCCTTTCTCTACGGTGGCGTCGTGCAGCAGTACCACTGGCTGACCGACCGGCAGTTCGTCGACGCTGTGGCAGTGGCCATGATTACGCCCGGTCCGGTCGTCATCACGACGGGGTTCATCGGTTTTCTGGTCGCTGGCTTCTGGGGTGCCGTCGTGGCTGCCGCGGGCACTTTCATTCCCTGCTACCTGTTCACGATCCTGCCCGCACCGTACTTCAAGAAGCATGGCAAGCGGCCGGGAATCGTGGCGTTCGTTGATGGCGTGACGGCCGCGGCCATCGGCGCGATCACGGGCGCTGTGGTCGTCGTCGGGCAGCGCTCGATCGTCGACATCCCGACGGCGGTGCTCGCCCTGACCACGGTAGGCGTCCTGTGGCGCTTCAAAAAGACGCCGGAGCCGCTGGTCGTTGCGGTCGCTGCCGTAGCGGGCCTCGTGCTCTATCCACTGGTGCACCACGCTTGATCGAAAGGAGTTCCCGTGTACCAAGACCGCAGCGCGTCATGTCGTGACTTCCTCGCAACCACCTCTGAAGCTGGCGCGGCTTGAAGCGAACCAGCCCACGGGGACGACATAGGGACAAGGCCATGGAATCCACCCGCACGCTGACCGTGGCACTGCTCTATCCGGGCGACCGCGCCATGCGTGATCGCCGCGATCCCGCCGAGAGCCGCTTCGTGCCGCTGTTCGACGCTTTCGCCGATGCCGGCGTGATGGCCGTGCCAGCGGTCTATCACGATGAGTTCGCTGACGAGGTCGCGGCACAGCTGCGCGGCGTCGACGGGGTGCTGGTCTGGTGCAACCCCATCGAGGGCGGGCGCCGGCGCGACCGGCTCGATGCCGTGCTGCGAGACGTGGCCGACGCCGGAGTGTTCGTCAGTACCCATCCTGACGTCATCTTGAAGCTGGGCACCAAAGACGTGCTGGTAGAGGTACGCGGTCTTCCCTTCGGCAGCGACGTTGTTTGCGTGGGGAATCTTGCCCAGCTCGCCGATGAACTGCCGTCGCGACTCGAGCGCGGTCCCCGGGTCCTGAAGCAGCACCGAGGGCACAGCGGCATCGGCGTCTGGCGCGTCGAGCGAGTCGCCAGCTCGGCGCTGCTCAAGGTTCGCCACGCACAGCGCGGTTGCGTTGAAGAAGAGATCGATCTGCCAGCGCTGCTTGCTCGGCTGGCCCCGTACTTCGAACCGGAGAACGGCGGCCACATGATCGACCAGGCCTGGCAGCCCCGGCTCGTCGACGGCACGGTTCGTGCCTACCTCGTCGAAGACCGCGTGGTTGGCTTTGGGCACCAGGACATCAATGCGTTGTACCCAGCCGCTCCAGGAGAGGCGGCCCCTTCGCCAGGGCCGCGCCTCTACTACCCGGCGGAGCTACCGCAATTCCAGAGGCTCAGGCGCCTGCTCGAGACGCAGTGGATCGGCCAGCTGCTGCAGCGCGTCGATCTAACGCCTGATCAACTGCCGATGCTATGGGACTGCGATTTCATGTTTGGCGAGCCTGCGGACGGAGAGCCCGAGGGCTTCGTCCTCTGCGAGATCAACGTAAGCAGCGTGTCGCCCTTCCCGCCGTCGGCCATGGCGCCTCTGGTGGCCGCCGTCAAGGCAAGGCTCGCCAGCTATAGGGCCAGCTGCTAGTGCTCGTGGGCGTGATGCGCATCCGGAACGTGCGCATGGCTATGTCGCATCGGTTCGTGCCGATGGGCGTGGCTGTGCGGCCCTGCCGGCATGGGGTCATGCGTGTGCTTGTGATGCCCATCGTCGTGGGCATGAGCATGTTCGTGTTCGAGCGGCTCGTGCTCGTGCTCATGGGGCGTGGTCCTCGATCAAATATGGCTAGCCAGCTTTCAGGCGAATTGCCCATGGCCTTGGAGAGGCGCAGCGCCATCAGAGGCGAGACGCTGCACGAACCCTGCAGCAAGCGGCACGCCATCGACAGCGACACACCCAGCATTGCTGCGAGCGCGCGTCCTTCGATGCCGTGGGCCTCGAGGTACGCGGGCGGTGATGAACTCACCCAGGTGAAGAGGCAGAGTCATAGGTCGCAAGGGAATGACGCGTTCAAGGGCTTGGGAAGGTGAAGTTCACCTGTGCGATGGTGCGCATCAACCAAGACGTCCCACAGCACCCTGCCGTGTTCAAAGCGCATGCATGCTGATTCCCGCAAGACCCCGTATCCTCACTTTTTCGCGGCGAACTCTTCGGCTGTGCCGATGACCATCACTTCGCCGCGCATGCGCTTCACGAGGCCCTTGGAACTCAGCACGGCGTCGAGCGCTTGGTCCCAGGGCAGGTCGGGCAGGTTCACCGTGATCTTCCCGGCCACCTTGTCACTGATGAGAATGTTGCGATGACTGAAGTCAGCAATGGATTTCAGGACCACGCGGATGTCGGTGTCCTTGAAGCGCACGGTCATGCGTTCGCCGGTGTAGGCCGGAGCCTGTTGCGCCGTTGCAGTCGAGGGCGCGAGAGTCGCCGCCGGAGCGCTCGTTGCGGCCACCAGCCGCATTGGCATCACACCGATCGCAGCCACCGCACTCAAGAGCGCGATGGAGCTTGCGCGAGGCAGGAACGAGTTGATCTTAAGCATGGTCAATCTCCTTTTCAGCACATGGAACGTGGATGAGGTCACTGCAAGACGGGTGCCGCCGCCGGCGCTGGCGCCGAGTCGCAGCAGCAGCTGACCATATTCATGGCGCGAGTGGCGTTCCGCAGCCACCACGGCCGCATCGCAATCGGCTTCGCGCGCGATGGCATATTCGCGCAGCGCGAAGTGCACGAGTGGATGGAAGAAGAGCAGATGCCGGGCCAGTGCCGGAATGCAGCCCAGCCACAAATCGCCGCGCCGCAGGTGCATCAGTTCATGGGCAAGCGCCATGTCCAGCTCGCGGGAATCCAGTGGCGTCGCCGCGGGCAGCAACAGCACGGGGCGGAAATGCCCGACCACGGCTGGCGAGTCGAAGTGATTTGACATGCGCAGCTGCGGAGCGCGGCGCAGTCCCACGGCCGCGCAGGCACGATGCAGCGACTGCAACAGCAAGGCATCGTTGCAAGCCAAGGAGTTCGTCAAAAGTTTGCGGGCGCCCCCCCATTGACGCATTGTCAGGATGCCCATGACGACAATGCCGAGCACCCACAGCGCGAAAACCACGTTGGGCCAGGAAGATATCTCGCTGGCCGGTGGCGGTCGCGCCGCCGCCATGCCGAGCGTGGCCGGCTCCAGGTAAGCCGATGACGTGGGATCGCTGGCCGTTGCCGGCAGCCACGACAGCCTGATGGGGTCGATACACAGGCCGACAACGGCCTGCAACCCCACGATCCACCACAGCCAGCACTGCGCAGCCGGCGCGAGTCGCGGCAGGATGCGACAGACGGTCCAGACCAGCGCCGTGAGCGCCACCGTGTGAATGCTGGTCGAGAGCAGTCGTAGCAGTGCGACATGGATGAATGCTTCCATGCTCAACTTCCCTTGCGCTTGGAATTCAGCTTCTCGACCAGCGCCTCAAGTTCCTGCAGCTCCTCGTCGCTGACCTTGCCGCGGCGGGACATCCACGCCACGAAGGGGCTGACCGACCCCTGCAGCGTCCTCTCTACGAAGGCCCCCACCGCGCCCTGCATCACGTCCTCACCATCGGTGGTGGAGTAGCGGAACACGCCCTCCACGCGGCGGCGCTTCAGGTACTGCTTGGCGCGCAGCCTTTCCATCATGGTGAGCACGGTGGATCGGGCAAGACCATGCGGCTCAGCGAACTGGGTGGTGGCCTCCCCCACCGAAATCTCACCTTGCTGCCCGATGTGGTGGAGCAATGCGAGTTCCTGGTCACCGATGCTCTTGCGCCGCATGAGAAATGCCTCCTCGTAACTACATTTGTAGTCAATGTACCAATGCCTACAGGTGTAGTCAATACTTGGGCGGAATCGGCCGCGCAAGTTATTGCTACTTCACTCAACTCCGAGGAATGCGCGCGGATTTTGAGGAAGAGGCAAGCGTCGTCGCGGAACTTGTATGCCGCACGGTGAACGATTCGCCTTCGCCCGGATCGCGTGCACGATCAGATTGGGCCGTTTAACCCTCCAGACCGGCCGTTTGCGCAACCAACGGGCATCGCCCTACGACGACCGCCATACGTCGGGCATCGTGAGTAGATCGGCAGGCGCCGACGCACGGCGTCGCTGCAATCCAGCCGATCGCTGAGCTCGGCGGCTTCAAGCTGATCTCAGTCGTTCGACGTCGACCAGGAAGTGGCTGCGGCTACACGAAGCTTTCGTTGGGTCGGTCCAGAGATGTTGCATTGGCAGAACGAAGCATTAATGCGCTTCTTTCTGCGCCCCATTCTTCGGTCGCCACAATCCGCATATCGATTCACGAAAATCTTGGTTTTTCCGCAGCAAGGTGCTGGCTATCGTGCCGACCATGCCTACGCCGAACACTTCTTTGATCGCCGCCATCTCCGGCAGCCCATCGCTCCGGTCGCGGTCGACCGCGTTGCTGCAGATCGCGCTGGCGCGGCTGGAAGATGCCCAACAGCAGACCGTCCACGTGCGCGAGCTGCCTCCGGCCGCGCTGCTGGCCGCAGATGCTCAGGTGCCGCAGATCCGCGCCGCTCTTGCTGTCGTCGAGGCCGCCGATCTGGTGATCGTCGCCACGCCCATCTACAAGGCCGCCTACAGCGGCTTGCTCAAGGTCTTTCTTGACCTGCTGCCGCAGGACGCCCTGCGCGGCAAGACGGTGCTGCCCCTGGCCACCGGCGGCAGCACGGCGCATCTGCTGGCGCTCGACTACGCGCTCAAGCCCGTGCTGACGGCGCTGGGCGCGCGCCACATCCTCGACGGCGTGTTCGCCACCGACGCACAGCTGCAGCCGCACGAGGCCGGTTACCTGCCCGATGCGGCGCTACTGCGCCGCATCGACCGCGCGCTACAAGGCCTGGACGAAGTGCCGGCGCCGCGATGTCGACCCGCACTCGCAAGGGCTGCGTGATGTAGCGCTAATGTGCTGACCCGGTCTGTCTCCTCACCCCCTCTCGGGGTGATTCATCCCCGGCAACTGCGTTGCGACTCTGCGCCTCGGAGTCGCCGGGGACCCTTTTTCCAAATTCCCGAAGACACCCGCCATGCTGACTCCGACCCGCCGCGCGCTGACGCACTGGTTCAGCGCCTTGCTCCTCGCCACCGCCCTGCCGGCCGCCCATGCCGACGACAAGCAGTTGCGCATCGGCTTCCAGAAATCCGCCAGCCTGCTGACGCTGCAGAAGTCGCAGGGCTCGCTCGAAAAACGGCTCGCGCCGCTGGGTGTGAGCGTCAAATGGGTGGAGTTCCCCGCCGGGCCGCAGTTGCTCGAGGGCCTCAACGTCGGCGCCGTGGATGTGGGCTATGTCGGCGAAGCGCCGCCGATCTTTGCGCAGGCGGCTGGCGCGCGTTTCGCCTACATCGGCTACGACCCAGCGGCGCCTGAGGCCGAGGCCATCGTCGTTCCCAAGGATTCGCCGATCCGGACCGTGGCCGGGCTCAAGGGCAAGAAGGTGGTGCTGAACAAGGGCAGCAATGTGCACTACCTGCTGCTGCGCGCGCTGGAGAAGGCCGGCCTTGCCTACAGCGACATCCAGCCGGTCTTCCTGCCTCCGGCCGATGCGCGCGCCGCCTTCGAGCGCGGCGCGGTCGATGCCTGGGTGATCTGGGATCCCTTCCTCGCCGCCGTCGAGAAGCAGAGCCAGGCGCGCCAGCTCGCCGATGGGCGCGAGCTCGTCCACAACTATTCCTACTACTTGGCCGAGCGCGGCTATGCCGCCCGGAACCCGCAGGTCATCCAGGCGCTGTTCGAAGACACCGCCGCGCAGGCGCAATGGCTCAAGAGCAATGTCCCGCAGGCCGCGGCCCTGATCGCGCCGCTGCAGGGGCTGGACCCGGCCGTGGTCGAACGCGCGCTGCAACGCTACCAGTTTGGCGTCAAGCCGGTGACGTTGGCCGTCGCCGGCGATCAGCAGAAAATTGCCGACGCCTTCGCCAGCTTGGGCCTGATCCCCAAGCCCATCCGCATTGCCGACGCCCTGCCGGTTCAGTGAGGCGATGCCACGATGAGCAAGCCCCTGCATGTCAGCGAACGGCGCAAGGCGCTGCGCTTGCTTGCGCTGACGGCGGCCGGCTGCTTCGGCGCCGTGCCGGGCCGCGCGCAAGGCCAGCCGCTGCGCATCGGTTTCCAGAAGGGCTCGATCAGCCTCGTGCTGCTCAAGTGCCTGGGCCTGCTGGAGAAGCAGCACGCCGGCACCATCAGCTGGATTGAGTTCCCGGCCGGCCCACAGCTGCTCGAAGCGCTGGCAGTGGGCAGCGTGGATTTCGGCGCCACCGGCGAATCGCCGCCGGTGTTCGCTCAGGCAGCCGGCAAGAACCTCGTCTATGTCGGCGCCGAACCGCCCAAGCCCGACAGCTCGGCCCTGCTCGTCAAGCCCGATGCACCGCTCAAGACCCTGGCCGACCTGAAGGGTCGGCGCATCGCGCTGCAAAGAGGATCGAGCGCGCATTTCCTGACCGTCAACGCCGTAAAGCGCGGCGGCCTGCAGTGGAGCGACATCCAGCCGGTCTACCTCGCGCCGGCCGATGCGCGCGCCGCCTTCGAACGCGGCAGCGTCGATGCCTGGGCGATCTGGGATCCGTATTACGCCGCGGCCGAACTCGATGGCCATGTGCGTGTGCTGTCCACCAGCCGCGGCCTCAGCAGCAACAACAGCTTCTACCTCACCTCGCGCGGCCTCGCCGCCAACGAGCCTCTGCTGCGTACCCTGTTCGCCGCCCTGGGCGAGGCCGACGCCTATCTGCAGAAGCATCGCCAGGACGCCGCGCAGCGCTTCGCGCAGTTCTCGGGCCTGGCGCCGGCCACGGTACAGCGCGTGCTGGAGCGCCGGCCACCGTCACCCGTCGCGCCGCTCACGCCGGCCTTGATCGCCGAACAGCAGCAAGTGGCCGATGCCTTCGCCCAGCTGGGCCTGATTCCCAAATCCCTGCAAGTGGCCGAGATCGTCTGGCGTCCCGGCCAGCAGCTCGCCGCCTTGCGCTGAAAGCCTCCTCATGAAGATCCTCTGGTTCATCCCCACCCACGGCGATTCGCGCTACCTCGGCACGAGCAAAGGCGCGCGAGCCGCAAGTTTCGACTACTTCAAGCAGGTCGCCATCGCGGCCGACAGCCTCGGCTATGAAGGCGTACTCCTGCCCACCGGCCGCTCCTGCGAAGACTCGTGGATCACCGCCGCGAGCCTGATCGACACGACGCGGCAGCTGAAGTTCCTCGTCGCACTGAGGCCGGGGCTGGTCCAGCCCTCGCAATCGGCGCGCATGGCGGCCACGCTTGACCGGCTCTCGGGCGGGCGGCTGATCGTCAACCTGGTGACCGGCGGCGATGCCGACGAGCTGGCCGGCGACGGCCAGTTCCTGCCGCACGGCGAGCGCTACGCGCAGTCCGCCGAATTTCTGCGCATCTGGCGCGAGCTGTTGGCACGCTCGCACGAGAACGAGGGCTTCGATTTCGACGGCGACCATCTGCGGGTCAAGGGCGGCAAGCTGCTCTATCCGCCGGTGAGCCGGCCCTATCCGCAAGTCTTCTTCGGCGGCTCTTCCGAGGCCGCGCACGAGCTGGCCGCCGAGCAGGTGGACACCTACCTGACCTGGGGCGAGCCGCCCGAGGCCGTGGCCGCCAAGGTGGCCGACATCCGTGAGCGTGCCGCCAAACATGGCCGTACCTTGAGCTTCGGCATCCGCTTGCACGTGATCGTGCGCGAGACGGAAGACGAGGCCTGGCACGCCGCCGCGGAGCTGGTCTCCGAACTGGACGAGGCGACGGTGAGCGCCGCGCAGCGCAAGTTCGCGCAGATGGATTCTGTCGGCCAGCGCCGAATGGCCCAGCTGCACGCGGGCAAGTTCAACAAGGCCAATATCCGCGAAGGCCTGGAGATCGCGCCCAACCTCTGGGCCGGCGTGGGGCTGGTGCGCGGCGGCGCGGGTACGGCCCTTGTCGGCAACCCGCAGCAGGTGGCTGACCGCATCCAGGAATACGCGGCACTCGGGCTCGAATACTTCGTGCTCTCCGGCTATCCGCATCTGGAAGAGGCACACCGCTTTGCCGAACTCGTCTTCCCACTGCTGCCGCTGGTCCTGCGCGAGAAGCTCGTCGGCCAGCATCTGACGGGGCCCTTCGGCGAGGTGGTGGCCAACACCTACATCCCGCAGCATCTGCGCACAGCGGCGAGCTGAGCATGACGAAACGCACTAACGCCCGAATCACGCGCAGGCTGCTGCCCTGGCTGCTGCCCGTCGCCGTGCTCGCCATCTGGGAGATCGCCTCGGTGCGGGGTTGGCTTTCCAGCCGTGTGCTGCCTGAGCCGCTGGCCGTGCTGCAGGCCTTCGACAGACTGCTGCGCTCTGGCGAGCTGTGGCATCACACGCTGGTGAGTACCGGTCGCGCGCTCGGCGGGCTGGCCCTCGGCGGCGGCCTGGGCCTGCTGCTAGGCTTGCTAACCGGCAGCCTGCGCATCGCCGAGACCCTGCTCGACACCAGCCTGCAGATGCTGCGCAACATCCCCGCGCTGGCGCTGATTCCGCTCGTCATCCTCTGGTTCGGCATCGACGAGAGCGCCAAGATCTTCCTCGTCGCGGTGGGCGTGTTCTTCCCGATCTACCTGAACACCTTCCACGGCATCCGTTCGGTGGACGCAGGCCTGATCGAGATGGCGCGCAGCTACGGCCTCTCGGGCTGGCAGCTCTACCGCCAAGTCATCCTGCCCGGCGCCCTGCCCTCGATCCTCGTGGGGCTGCGCTTCGCGCTCGGGCTCATGTGGGTGCTCCTGATCGTGGCGGAAACCATCTCCGCGCAATCGGGCATCGGCTACCTGACCATGAATGCCCGCGAATTCCTGCAGACCGACGTGGTGCTCGTCGGTATCGGGCTCTACGCCCTGCTCGGCAAGGCCGCCGACGTGGTGGCGCGCGGGCTCGAGCACTGGTGGCTGCAGTGGCACCCAGGCTATCGCGGTACGGGCTCGCACTAGGAGATGGAATACATGCTGCTGTTCAACGACTTTCAGGAGCGTCGCGGCTGGTTTCGCGAAGCCACCCTGGTGGACGAAGGGCCGGGCACTCGCACCCGGTTCGCGCCTCAGGCGGGGCTGCCCGTCGAGATCGAGAGCTTGGGCAAGCGCTTTAGAGAACGCGAGGTGCTGCGCGAGGTGAACCTTCGGATTCGCCCCGGCGAATTCATCGCCGTCGTGGGCCGCAGCGGCTGCGGCAAGAGCACGCTGTTGCGCCTGCTGGCGGGGCTGGAGCAGGCCAGCGCGGGCGAACTGCGCTCGGGCGTTGACGCACTGGATGCGCACCGCGACGAGGTGCGCATCATGTATCAGGACTCGCGCTTGCTGCCCTGGAAGCGGGTGCTCGACAACGTGGCGCTGGGGCTCGCGGGTGAGGGCGTGCGCGAACGTGCGCTCGCCGCGCTGGCCCAGGTCGGCCTGGCCGAGCGCGCGAACGACTGGCCGGCTGTGCTTTCCGGTGGCCAATGCCAGCGCGTGGCCCTGGCCCGCGCGCTCGTGCACACGCCGCGCCTGCTGCTGCTCGACGAGCCGCTAGGCGCGCTCGACGCACTGACGCGCCTTGAGATGCACGGCCTGATCGAAGCGCTGTGGCGCCGCCAGCGCTTTACCGCACTGCTCGTCACCCACGACGTGGCTGAGGCCGTGGCGCTGGCCGACCGTGTGCTGCTGATCGAGGACGGCCGCATCGCGCTCGACGAGCCCGTGCCGCAGCCGCATCCGCGCCGCCGCGGCGACCCGCGCGCCGCCGAAATCGAGACGCGCGTCCTTCAGCGTCTACTGCGCACGTCGCCCACCGAAACCGCCGGGACGCCCGAGAGCGTCTGGCCCGAGGAGCCGCTGCGCGTCCAAGCGCTGCGTTTTGCCATCTGACCTTTCCCCCGTCCGCACAAGGAATTTCGCAATGAGCATCGCCGCCGTCAACGTCCGCAACCAGTTCCGCGGCTTCGTCCAGGAAATCATCGAAGGCCCCGTGGTCAGTGAGGTCGACGTGCTGACGCCCGAGGGCCTCGTCGTCACCTCGGTCATCACTACGCGTTCCGTCAAGGAGCTGGGTCTGGCCCCGGGCCGGCCCGTAGTCGCGCTTGTGAAGTCCACCGAAGTCTCTATTGCCGTGCTGTAGCCGACTGCCCCCTACTGCATTCATCCGTTCGATCGATCGCCAGCTCTCGTCTTGCGATGGCACGGCTGATTCTCAATCGCCTACATAGACAAACGGAGCCCAGAAGTAGGGGTGTCCGTGAGATTGACGGTTCTTATCCACCTGCACCGTACTTGTTCGTACCATCGTGCGTGCGGCTTCGAGTGCCGTCAAGTGATCGTCTCCCGAACGCAGGCGACGGAAGGTTTCCGTCATCAACTGCTGTGTCGATTTGCTATCGACGCTCCAGTGGCTGACGATCAGCCCCTGCGCTCCTGCGAACATGAATGCCCGAGTGAGGCCGGCAAATCCTTCCCCTTCGCGTGCAGCCGAGCCTTCCCCGGCCGTGTTACAGGCTGACAGCACGACGAGTTCAGCATTGAGATTGATCTGACCGACTACTTCACTCATGGTCAGGAGTCCATCCTCACCTTGCATATCGCCCGTCAGTGACAGTAGCAGGGCCGGCTCGCCGCGTTGCGATTCCTCGATCGCTGGAGCTGCGTTATCAGGTTCAATGAGATCGAAAATTGGCATTGCGCCCGCGTTGCTTTCGGCGATTCCCGCATTTCTACGCTCACCTGACTTGGTTGCACCCTTTACAGAGGCTGCAGCTATGGCGGCCTTTAGTTGTACAAAATCACCGCCCAGTAGTCCGTGCGTGGCGAAATGCACATAGCGCGTCCTGTCCAGGCCCAGCGTCTTGACCGCGTGTTCCTGGGCCTTTTGACCCAGAAAAATCTGAGTTGATCCTCCAACAATCTGCGCGATATCACGGGCTTCATCAGCTGTTTCGGGCAGGCTTGGAATGCCAAGACTAGAACTACCACCTCGCAATCGCAGGGCGATTTCTTGAGCCAGCGCTCGTGTCGGTCCAGTAGCAGCAGCGTTGAAATCAGGATCGGCGAAGGAAACAAAGTCACGGTTGTAGGTGACCGCAGGACGACGGTACAGGCGCGCTGACTCCAAAGCTGCGAGGCTCGGTAGATAGGCGAAGTGGTACCGCTCACCCAAATAGGACAAGCCGGCGTACTCGCTCAGTTGTGGCGCCTTGCCTGCCCTTGACTGAGACCTGGCCAGCTGAAACGCCTGTTGCTCGAGAGGTCCCCACTTCGTGATGAGCATTTCCATTGGCAGGGTGTGAAGTGGTCCGTCGCCAACGAACAGCACCCGATGACCGGGACGCAACCACGGCTCTGCTGGCGCAATAAGTGTTTCGTATAAATGGAACAGGAGCGCTGGATCTAGTTGCCCAAGCGCTTGCGCATCCTGGCCGGCCTGCTCTGACGGTCTGCGCGCTGCTTCGATCCAGCTTGCCAATTCGTCGCGATCGATGGGCCTCTGAATCAGATGGAATTCGTGTGGATCGACAACAAAGATGAGCACGGAGCTCGGGAGCAGATAGAAGCTGATTAGCGATTCTTCCGGATGCAGCAGTCTTCCCTGTAGTTGCTCGACTGTGACCGGTCGAGGCTGAACCAGTTCCATGTATCGGGGGTAGCGCGTCCAGAGCTCACGTTCGACCGCTGTCAGCGTTGCCGTGGCTTCGTGCAAATCTTGATCAAGACGTTGCCGCTGAGCTTCGATACGAGCTCTCACCAGCGCATCGTTTACACCAATCTCCACGGCCTCGTCGTTATCGTCATCATCGCTCGACGCGTTTGCAGGAATTTGATCAGACACTCGAAAGGCGAGCGTGCGCGAGCGCCGAAGGCGAGAGACTTCATCGCTAGCTCTTTGCTGGCGCTGCCGAAGCGCGCTAAATGTCGAATCGTTGGCAAAGGCACTGAAATCCGAACGGCGCAGGAGCTCCGTGAAAATGCGGCTTTGCGTTCGCGATACGACCGACAAAGCTAATCTGTCATATCCAGCTGACGGCTGGGCCTCATGGAGCGTAGCAAGCAGGTCGAGGGCTTCGACATACATTGCACCAAACTGCTGAATGAAGCTTTCTCTTGTCTGGTCAGATGCACCCTGAGTGAATACAAAGAGCTTGTCCACATCGTCCAGAGAACGCTTGTAATGTTCCCAAGCTTCGACCATTTTTGCGGGACTACGTTGTTGCAAGAGAACCTTGGCAAGCAAACGCTCAAACATGGCCTTCTGGTGAAGAGAGTCTGCCTTCGACACGACTGCAACGCTTTGTCTAAGCAGCACCTCCGCTTCTTCGAGGTGCCCACGCCAAAGCATCAGTGCCCCCAAAGTTGCTGCCGCCATGGCTGCGTCCCTGGACTTGTACCCCGTTTGCCATCCATTCTGTTCCAGCGCCTTGCGAAGATGCGCTTCAGCGGCGTCGGACTTGCCCAGACGAATTTCGGCAAGTCCTAGGGTTGTGTAGAGCTCTATAGAGTTCCTCGGATCCCTGGAACTCTCAGTTGCATCTTCGGCCAAGGCCCGTTCCACGGCACCAATGGCTTCGCTGTAATGTCCCTGTTGAAGCTGCACGCGGGCAAGGATGGTCTCACTGTTTCGCCGGTGCCTTTTTAACCATCCTTGGGCAGTTGGGACCGGAAGCGGAACCTTGCCTTGGGTTGCCGCGCGGGACGTTGACGGATCGACAGGCACCTTTTGCGCCAGCTCGACGAGGCGCTGCGCCTCCGCAACGTGGTCGAGGTTGAGTTCGACGACGGCCAGTTGGTTGTACTCGCTGACAGTGTCCAAGTCGTTCGGGGCGACAGCAAGTTGACGCTTGAGTACGTCCTTCAACAATAACTCGGCTTGAACATAGCGCCCCTGCGACGCCCGTACCTCCGCCAATTCGGTCAATGCCGCGACTGTGTGGTGACCTCCCTTTCCTTCTTGGTCCTCGAGCAATGGAATCGCCTTGCCAAGCATGAGCTCCGCATCATCCAATCTGCCGCGAAGCTCCAAGACCCGGCCCAACTCGTAGTAGGCACGACCCAGCCGGTGCGCCTGGCCTGTCCGCCCGGCAAGCATTAGTCTTTCTCGAGCAATACTCTCTGCTCTGGGGAGGTCACCAGCAAGCATGGCTTCGCTGAGTACAGGGCCAAGATTCCGAAATTGCTGACCTGCTCCGTCACGTCCACTGGCGACTGACAGATCTGGAATCAAGCTGCCTACAAGCGCCATGACCAATGCCAGAACGACGCGCAAATTCGCCAACGCGCCACCTTCGTTCATGGAACGACCTCCAAAAGGACGCACGCACGATTCGGCTGCTGGCCGATTAACACAGACCCGCAACGGACCATCCGCAGCAAGCCAATAGAGAATCCGTGCAACCAAGAAGACGCGCGATGTGCAGGAGCAGATACACAGACACGCAGATCATTCAATTCATCAAGCATGCCGCCGCCAGCGTGTGCGTAGCGGACCCGTGCCGAGAGGGCTTCTGGGGCAAGGCAACTGTACGCCACGCCAACGCACACAACACGTCCACACAGCGCGCGTGCTGCGAAGCGTCGAATTCGCCTGCACGTGGGCATCGAGTACGACGACGTCGGTGGCAGTGGCATCAATCTGCGCCCCGCGCTGATCTACGGGCACGACGTGAGCGGCTGGTCCTGCGACTACGCGTTCATCCAAGGGCGCCAGTCGGTTCTCTTTTCGCTAGATGCCGACTTCACCCGCCAGCTGTACGCGAACCTGACCTACTCGCAGAGCCGCGGCGGCCAGTTCAATATCCGCCCGGGATATGGACTTCGTCCTCGCAAGCGTCGGCTACAAGTTCTGAAGCCAAGGCGGCCCGAGCGATATTTCCCCGGCCGCCTCCAACCTGACATCGCTCGCAACGGCGGGGACCTTGCTCAGCCGCCTTCGCCGTGAAGGTCGGAGGTGATCGGCCCGACCGCCCGCTCACCCGATCGAGCCCTCAGACGGCGACACACCTGTTCGACGAGGCTGAAGAAGACCGGCGCCAGCAACAAGCTCAGTGCCGTCGAGGTAACCAGTTGCCGCTGTCGTCATGCCACTCGTAGGCGAAACGGACGGCCACCCGGTTCTCACGGAAACCCCAAAGTTCCTTGACAAGCCGGTAGTCCAGCTCGCGCTGCCACTTGCGCCTGAGGAAGCCGACGATCGCTTCACGGCCCTGCAGGAATTCGGCGCGGTTTCGCCAGTAGCTGTCGACCGTATACGCGAGAGCCACTTTTTGTGGATCTCGGCTGTTCCACCCATCTTCTGCCAGGCGGACCTTTTCGGTCGCGGTTTGCACGGTGAAAGGTGGCAAGGGGGGACGCTGAGTGCTCATCGGACATCTCCATGATTGGCAAGGCGGGCGCGCAGCTCGGCGTTTTCGGTTTCGAGCCAGGTCAGCCGATCGCGAAGCGGGCGAACGGCCTCGCCGACTTCCTGCTCGGTGAAGCGCGGGGTGATGTGTTGCGGGCAGTTCCAGTCGAAGCTCGCGAGGCGCAGCCGGAAGATGCGTTCTAGCTTTGCTCGGTAGCCGGGCACGGAGACGAGTTCAGCCAGCTCCGGGGCCGCTTCGAGCGCCAGAGCTTCGACATGGACATACATCTTGAGCCGTGCGCGGCGTGCGTAGTCCATGAGGAAGAGACAAACGCGATCGTCAGCCACGAGGTTGCCAGTGCTGATGTACTGGCGGTTGCCGCGATAGTCTGCGAAGGCAAGCGTGCGGTCGTCAACCACCTTGAGGAAGCCGCGCGGGCCGCCCCGATGCTGGACATAGGGCCAGCCGGTCTCCGAAACAGTCGCCATATAGAAGCTGTCACGATCGGCGATGAAAGCCGCTTCGTTGTCGGTGAATCGATCGAACTCGCGGTGCCCCTTGAAGTCTTGCCACACATGATCGACGCCCATCTCGGCCTGCACGGCTCGGACACTGGGCGTCACGGCAATATCGAGAAAACCATAAGACATAGCGGCCTGCGCTGGTGAGAAGGCGGACCAGGACGTTGGATGTCCTGGCCCAATTGGCATCACGCCGCTTCGGCGGCACGCACCATGGGGAAATCGATCTCTGTCTTTGCGACTTCGTTCAGCAAGTTGGTGAAGGTGTTCTCGGCGATCAGTCCGACGATCTCCACGATTTGCGCATCGGTGATACCGGCGTCACGCACGGCCTTGATGTCGGCCTCGCTGACGTGTCCGCGGTCCTTGGCGACCTTGCTCGCGAACGCGACGATTGCGTTGGCCTTGGCGTCACCCGAGGCGCCCTTGCGGTTCAGCGCGATCTCTTGCGCGCTGAGCTTGGCCAGGTTCAGGCTGAGGTAGGTGTGGGCGGACAGGCAGTAGTCGCAACCGTTGACCTGGGCGACGGCCAGCGCGATGCGCTCGCGGGTCTTCACGTCGAAGGTCTTCGACAGGGCGCCCTGGAAGCTGGCGAAACCGGTCAGGGCCGCCGGGCTGCTGCCGATCAGACGGAACAGGTTCGGCACGACGCCGAGTTGCTTGTGGACGGCGTCCAGGGTGGTCTTGGAGCCTTCAGGCACGGCGTCGAGGGCGGGAATGGAAAGGCGGGACATGACGATTCTCCAGCGGGTTGAAAGCCGAAATGGCTTGGGCGGATCGCATGGTGTTCCTTTCCATATCGGATGAGAATACAGGAGAAGTTGGAATCTGATTTCCAATATTTGGAAGACCGGTATGGATCGATTCGAAGCGATGTCTCTGCTGGTGGCCGTCACCGAGCGCGGCAGCCTCTCGGCGGCCGGGCGTGCACTGCAAATGCCGCTGGCCACGCTCAGCCGCAAGATTTCCGAGCTGGAGGCCTTGCTGGGGACGCGGCTGCTCATCCGCACGACGCGCAAGCTGACGCTGACCGACGCTGGCGTCACCTACCTGGCGGCGGCGCGGCGCATCATCGAGCAGGTGGAGGAGGCCGAACGGGAGGCTGCCGGCGAGTTCACGATACCCAAGGGTGAGCTCGCAGTCACGGCGCCGATGATGTTCGGCCGCCTGCACGTGCTCCCGGTGGTGGCCGATTTCCTTGCCACGTTTCCCGAGATCTCCGTGCAACTCATCCTCGCGGACCGCAACGTGGATCTTGTCGACGATCACGTGGACATGGCGCTGCGAATCGGGCGGCTGCCCGATAGCTCGATGGTGGCGACGAAGGTCGGGACGCTTCGCACGGTCACCTGCGCCGCGCCTTCGCTGCTGGCTGATCGAGGCAAGCCCCGCAGCCCGGACGACCTCCAAGGATTTCCATGCGTGGCGGTCGACACGCCCATGCCATCTCCGTCATGGCGGTTTCGCAATCCACGCTCGACTGCCGAGCGGGATGTCACGGTCGTGCCCCGCCTGACCGTGACGAATCCGGAAGCCGCGGCGCAGGCCGCGATTCGTGGCGTGGGCTTCGCTCGGCTGCTGCACTACCAGGTCGTCGACGCGGTACGCCGCGGCGACTTGGAAATCGTCCTCGACGAGTACGAACTCGAGCCTTCGCCTGTCCACCTCGTCCACGCATCACGCGGACAGATGCCACTAAAGATGCGGCGCTTCCTCGACTATGCGGCTCCTCGGCTCAGACGCGCCCTTGATGACATTGCCTCACCTCTGCCGAAATTGACAGTGACGAAAACGTCGCCCGATCCGCGGCCGATCAGGCGTTCATTGACACGCCCCTGAACAACTGGCCAGGAAGCCTCGATCTGCGAGCGGTCGAATCGCTTATCCACAGGATGCGGGGATAACGCTGTGCGCATCTTGTGGAAAAGCTCTAGGGGGCAGGCAGCGCCAACCAAATATCGGTCGTGCTGAAAAAATAAGCAGCAAATTCGAGCCGAGCGCTCGGATAGCCGCTACCGAATGTCTTCGACAAGCCCCAAATTCAGTAAATGTGACGCCGCGGGGATCAGGGCGCCCCTATCCTCAAGTCCTAGCTGAACGAAAACATGCAGTTCAGTAAAGCCGTTGACCCTCGCGAGCAGCTTTAGCGCTGTATCGGGCAAGTCGCTAGACGCGCGCAGAACGGCACTATCCGCCAACGTCGATGCTGGGTCTTCCATGACGTCGCCCCTCCTTGTTCGATTCAAGGCGGCAGACGCTGAACAAATCCTGCAGGAGCTTGCCAATAGCCCGCCGTAAGCGTTCCACGGCAAGCCGACGGGGGCTCGGTCATGATGAGCGCAGCGGCTCGGACGCCGTCACCCAAGTTGCTATCGGGACTACATCAGCTCCGATTCGCAGCTTGTCCAAGTAGTCAGCCCTGTGCTGCAGCATCTCGGTACGCTCTTCCAAGTGCGTAGCCGGCCATAGGCTCCGCTGTGGGTGATCTTGCGTCTGTCAGTGCCATCCATGCTCCCACATACAGTACTTTGACGGCGATTGCGGCACTTTTGAAGAGTACCGTCAAAATCTCAAGACGGCATGCTATCCAGGAGTCCTAGTGAGGCAAGAAAAAACCCGCGACGCTGGGGAGCGTGCGGGCTTTTGAACTGTCATGTGATGATCTGAAACCATCAAATGGTGCCGGCTATCGGATTCGAACTGATGACCTACCGCTTACAAGGCGGTTGCTCTACCAACTGAGCTAAGCCGGCGACACGAGCGCGCATTGTAAGGGCTCGCGCGGTGCGTCGAGCCGAAGCGTTGCTTGGATCGCTACTTGATGCGCTTGAGGGCCGGGCGGCCGCCACCGCTGCCGGGACCGTCGTCCTCGGGCGTGTCGTCGGCCGCGGTGGGAGCCGGCGCGAGGTGCAAGCCGCGCGACGCGGCAGGTGCCGGCGCCGCCGCTTCGGGCACGGCGGCCGGGGCCGCTGCACCGGTGGGCGCGGGGAAGGCCATGCCCTGCCCGTTCTCACGGGCGTAGATGGCGACCACGTGATCCACCGGCACGACGATCTCGCGCGCCACTCCGCCGAAACGGGCCTTGAAGCTGATCACTTCGTTGCCGATTTCCAGCGCACTGGTCGCCTCGAAGCCGACGTTGAGCACGATCTCGTTGTTGGAGACGTACTCCATCGGTACTTGCACGTGCCGGTCCACGTGGACAGCGACGTAGGGCGTGAAGCCGTTGTCGCTGCACCATTCGTGCAGGGCGCGGATCAGGTAGGGGCGCGTAGAGGTGCCGCCCTTGTCGCTGCTGGAATCCATGTCTTCTGTATCGGCCAAGGCGGCGCGCCCTTTACTTGCGCATCACCTTCTCGGAAGGCGTCAGCGCCTCGATGTAGGCCGGACGCGAGAAGATACGCTCGGCGTACTTGAGCAGGGGAAGCGCGTTCTTGGACATGTCGATGCCATAGTAGTCCAGGCGCCACAGCAGCGGGGCGATGGCCACGTCGAGCATGGAGAAGTCGTCGCCGAGCATGTACTTGTTCTTCAGAAAGATCGGCGCCAGCTGGGTGAGGCGGTCGCGAATCTGCGCGCGGGCCTTCTCGAGCTGCTTCTCCGTGGCCTTGGCGGCCTGGCTGCGGCCTTCGAGCACGTTAACGTGGGCGAAAAGCTCCTTCTCGAAGTTCAGCAGGAACAGGCGCACGCGGGCTCGGGCAACCGGGTCGCCGGGCATCAGCTGCGGGTGCGGGAAGCGCTCGTCGATGTACTCGTTGATGATGTGCGATTCGTACAGGATGAGATCACGTTCGACGAGGATGGGCACCTCGTTGTACGGGTTCATCAGGGCGATGTCCTCTGGCTTGGCGAAGAGGTCCACATCGCGAATCTCGAAGTCCATGCCTTTCTCGAACAGCACAAAGCGGCAGCGGTGCGAGTAGGGGCAGGTGGTTCCAGAGTAAAGCACCATCATGGTGGCGGGCTCCCGGGGGTGTTGAATCGGTTTTGGGGCGCTTTACGGCGCGAAGTCCGCAAGTGTGACGGATTCGCAGCACAAAAAGCAAACGCAGCGGGGCGCGAGCACCCGCTGCGTGGCTATGGAAGGCCTTCTTGGGCCGGATTTTACTTGATGTCCTTCCAATAGGCCGCGTTGAGCCTCCAGGCGCAGAAAGTCAGCACCGACAGGAAGAGCAAGACGATGACGCCGAGCTGGTAGCGACGGGCCTGGGCGGGCTCACCCATCCATTGCAAATAGGCGACGAGGTCGGCCACGGCTTCGTCGTACTGGCGCTCGTTCAGCAGGCCGGGCTTGGTCTGCTGAAAGCTCTTGAAGACCTCGACCGTCTTGCCGTGCTCGTGCGGATCTTCCTCCTCAGCGAAGACCGCCGTGCGTTCCCCTTGCAGCTCCCACAGCGCGTGCGGCATGGCCACACTCGGGAAGGCAAGGTTGTTCCAGCCGGTCGCCTTGGTGGGATCGCGGTAGAACGTGCGCAAGTAGGTGTAGAGGTAGTCGGCTCCCGAGCCCTTGGCGCCGTCGGCCCGCGAGCGGGCGATGACGGTGAGGTCGGGCGGCGCGGCGCCGAAGAATTCCTTGGCCTGGTGCGGGTCGAGCGAGACCTTCATCACGTCGCCGATCTTCTCGGTCGTGAACATCAAGTTGCCCTTGATCTGCTCGTCCGTGAGGCTCAGCTGGCGCAGGGTGCTGTAGCGCATCATGCTGGCGCCATGGCAGTTGAGGCAGTAGTTGACGAAGAGCTTGGCGCCGTTTTGCAGGGACGCCATGTCCTGCAGCTTGTCGGCCGGGAAAGTGTCCCAGTGGATGCCGCCCTCGTTGGCCTGCGCACCCTGCAGCGACAGGCCCAGACCGAGAACCAGCGTGGCAATGAGTTTCTTCATGTCTTGTGTCTCCGCTCGTTCAGTGGGCGTGGAAGGTCACGCGCTCGGGCACGGCACTGGCCTCGCCCTTGGCGCTCCACCAGGGCATCAGCAAGAAGAAGCCGAAATACACCAGGGTGCCGATCTGAGAGAGCAGACCACCGACCGGCGACGGCGGCTTGATGCCCAGGTAGCCCAGCACGGCGAAGAAGATGACGAAGACGATGTAGAGGTAGAGATGCCAGCTCGGACGGTAGCGGATTGACTTGACCGGGCTCGCGTCCAGCCAGGGCAGGAAGAACAGGATGATGACGGCGCCGCCCATCACGACAACACCCCAGAACTTGGCGTCAAAGCCAGTCAGCAGGGCGGTCTGGGGCGCGTTCATGCCGACCCAGCCCATGAGGACCGCCGGCACGCCGAAGGCGAAGAACAGGAAGGCCAGCAGACCGACGAAGCCCGTCTTTATCCAGGCCGGCGCATTGGCGCGGCGCACCACGAGCAGGTGCACGGAGACCAAGAAGGCCCAGAGGATGGGCATCATGTCGGAGGTGGTGGCACGCAGCATCGAGTAGAAGGGCGTGAAGTACCAGACCGGCGCGATGTGCTGCGGCGTCTTCAGCGGGTCGGCCGGGATGAAGTTATTGGCTTCGAGGAAGTAGCCACCCATCTCCGGCGCGAAGAACACGATGGCGCTGAAGACCATCAGAAACAGGCACAGGCCGTAGAGGTCGTGCACCGTGTAGTACGGATGGAAGGGGATGCCGTCAAGCGGGCGGCCCAGGACGTCCTTCTTGGCCTTGATCTCCACACCATCGGGGTTGTTGGAGCCGACTTCGTGCAGGGCGAAGATGTGCGCCACGACCAGGCCCAGCAACACCAGGGGCACGGCGATGACGTGGAAGCTGAAGAAGCGGTTCAGCGTGGCGTCGCCCACCACGTAGTCGCCGCGGATCAGCAGGGCCAGGTCCGGGCCGACGAAGGGGATGGCCGAGAACAGGTTGACGATCACCTGTGCGCCCCAGTAGCTCATCTGGCCCCAGGGCAGCAAGTAGCCCATGAAGGCCTCAGCCATCAGGCACAGGAAGATCGCGCAGCCGAAGATCCAGACCAGCTCGCGCGGCTTGCGGTACGAACCGTAGATCATGCCGCGGAACATGTGCAGGTAGACCACGATGAAGAAGGCCGACGCGCCCGTGCTGTGCAGGTAGCGGATCAACCAGCCCGAGGGCACGTCGCGCATGATGGAGAGTTCCACCGAGGCGAAGGCCAGACCCGCGTCGGGCTTGTAGTTCATCACGAGGAAGATGCCCGTGACGATCTGGATCACCAGCACCACCAAGGCCAGCGAACCGAAGATGTACCACCAGTTGAAGTTCTTGGGGGCGTAGTACTCGGACAGATGGTCCTTGTAGAACTTGGTGACCGGGAAGCGGTTGTCCACCCAGGTCAGCAGTTTCTCGCCGGCGCCTGCGCCCGCGGGCGCTTCTTTGAATTCAGCCATGTCTCGTCCTGTGTGCTTCTAGTGTGCTCAGGCCTTCTTGTCTTCACCAATGAGGATCTTGGTGTCGGACAAGAACATATGGGGTGGCACCTCGAGGTTGTCCGGCGCGGGCTTGTTCTTGAACACGCGGCCGGCCACGTCGAAGGTAGAACCGTGGCAGGGGCACAGGAAGCCGCCGCTCCAGTTGTCCGGCAGCGAGGGCTGCGGGCCGGCGGTGAGCTTGTCGGACGGCGAGCAGCCCAGATGGGTGCAGATACCGATGACGACGAGGTATTCCTTCTTGATCGAGCGCCACTCGTTCTGGGCGTACTCGGGCGTCGGATAAGCGGTGCGTCTGGATTGCGGGTCGGCCATTTCCGGGTCCAGCTTGGCCAGCGAGTCCAGCATCTCCGGCGTACGGCGCAGGATCCACACGGGTTTGCCGCGCCATTCCACGGTCATCTTCTCGCCCGGCTTGAGGGCGGAGATGTCGGCTTCAACGGCCGCGCCAGCGGCCTTGGCCCGCTCCGATGGCTGGAAGGTGCTGACAAACGGCACGGCGGTCGCCACGCCACCGGCTGCTCCGACGCAGCCCGTGGTGATGAGCCACATGCGTTTGCCTTGGTCTACTTGCTGGTCACTCATGAGGGTCCTTGAGACTTCTGTTCGCACTAGTGTTGCTAGGAGTCCGGGGAGTCTTGTCTCCCTCCCCGGCCCAGTGAAGACGACGCAACAAAAGATTCTAGGGCCGCACCGAGCACCCCTTGCCGCCCGCGACCTGAGGGCTTGCCCGGGGTTGTACCCCAGCTTCAGCGGGCAGAATCCTGCGACCAATGACAGGACAGGTGGGGCAAGCAATGAGCTTTTTCTCAGAATTCAAAGAATTTGCGGTCAAGGGCAATGTGGTCGATCTGGCGGTGGGCGTCATCATCGGCGGCGCCTTCGGCAAGATCGTGGACTCCATAGTCAAAGACCTGATCATGCCCGTCGTCGGGCGAATCATCGGCGGCTTGGATTTCTCCAGCCACTTCATTGCCCTGGCTGACCCGCCCAGCGGGTACACAGGCGCGATGACGGCCGAGGCCCTGTCCAAGGCGGGCGTGCCCGTGCTGGCCTACGGCAGCTTCCTCACGGTGCTGATCAACTTCATCATCCTGGCCTTTATCATCTTCATGATGGTGCGCGCCATCAACAAACTGCGCCGCGAACCGGCGCCGGTCCCCGAGCAAGCCCCGGCCACACCGGAGGACGTGCTGCTCCTGCGCGAGATCCGCGACGCCCTGCGCAAGTGACTGCGGGCCGCCACAGCCGTCCGTAAGCAAAGGTTTCGTGGCGCCTGACTGTTAGCTTTTTGGCATCCGGACGGGGCTCCGGCTGCCTCTCTCACCCGGCAGCGCCGCCTATTGGCGCGATACTTGGTCCGTATCCAACGCCAGCCCGGACTCGTGGCTAACGTGCCCCGGACATGAACGCCTCCGACCGTCAACTGAACCCCCACCTGGATGCTGCCATCCAGCGCATGCGCGCTGCCGCCGAGCAGGCCGCGGAGCGTTGCGCCGAAGGTCTGGGCATGGCTGCGCTATCGGCGGGCAATATGAAGAAGCGCGACAACTTGATGTCCGCGCAGTTCGTGTTCCGCAAGCAGCAGATGCTGTTCAGCCAGCAGTTCTACGTTGCGCTGCGCAACCAGATTGCCGCCGAGCAAGGCGGCGCCGTCGCGCACAGCGCCCCGACCCAGAAGAAGAGGGACTGGAACGAGCTTTCCTTGATGGATGACGAGCAGGTGGACGCCCTGGTCGCCGCCGATCGCATTGGCCTGGCCCTGGGCCACAACAGCGAGTGGGAATTGCGCGAGGTCGAGTCCTATGTCTTCGGCCTCACCCAGGGGGAGCGCAATCCTTTGCGTCCCGAGCTCGTCGGAGGCGCCCTGCTCGAAGGCGTCCACGCCGTCAGCGACGATCCCATCACGCGTGAGACCCTGATCGACGAGATGACGCGTGCGCTCGCCCAGGAGATGCGTGCCTGCTACGCAGACATCGCCGAGTTGTTCCGCAACCGCGGCCTTCGCCCGCAGGACCTGCGCGTGCGCGGTACTGACGGCCAGTCCTCGCGCAACACGCCTTTGGGCGCAAGTGCGGGCGGCCCGCCCAGCGGGCAGGGCGAGTTCGACCCACGCGGCCATAGCGGTCATGGTGGCCATAGCGGCCATGGTGGCTATGGTGGTGGTCAGCCCGGCCATCCCGGAGGCTACAGCGGTGGCCCGGGTGGCCATCCGGGCGCCTATGGCGGTGGCCAGAGTGGCCACCACGGCGGCTACGGGGGCGGCCACGGAGGCCACGGAGGCTACAGCGGTCGCGGGGGTGCAGGCGGTTTCGGCGCCGTCGATCCCCAGATGATGGATCTGCTGCGACGCCTGGCGCAGGCGCCGCTGGGCGGTGGTTTCCACCCGAGCCAGGCTGGCAGCTTCGAACCCTCCGGCTTCGGCGACGGCCCCGGCGTGGACTGGTCCGCCGTGCCCCTGCCGCCCAACCTGATTCACCAGCACCGAGACGAGCTTCGCCAGGCCTCCACCGGCCGGATCGACCACATGGTCATCGACGTGGTGGGCAGCCTCTTCGACCAGATCCTCTCGGACAACAAGGTGCCGCCGCAGATGGCGCGCCTGGTAGCCCGGCTGCAACTGCCCGTACTTCGGGTGGCGCTGGGAGACCCGAGCTTCTTCTCCTCGCGCCGACACCCGGTGCGCCGCTTCGTCAACCGCATGGCCTCGCTGGCCTGTGCCTACGACGACTTCTCCGAGGAGCCGGGCCGGGGCTTCCTCGCCCATGTGCGCGAGCTGGTTCAGGACGTGACCGAGGGTGACTTCGACCGCATCGACGTCTACGAATCCAAGCTCGACGAGCTCGAAGCCTTCATTGCCGAGCAGACCGCCGCGACCCTCAAGGCCCAGGGCGACGCCGCCAGTCTCGTCGAGCGCAAGGAAGTCGACCTGCGGCTGCAGCAGAAATATATGCAGCAGCTCAAGGTGGCACTGGGTCCGGTTCCCGTGGCCCCCTTCCTGCGCGAGTTCCTCTCGCAAGTGTGGAGCCAGGCCATCGTGCTGGCCTCGCGCGAAGGTGCGCCCGAGCGTGAGCAGCGCCTGCGCAGCTTTGGTCGCGACCTGGTGATGAGCGTGCAGCCCAAGAGCGGCACGGCAGCACGCCAGGCCTTCCTCGGCCAGTTGCCCACGCTGATGCGCACGCTCAACGAAGGCCTGGACCTGATCCAGTGGCCCGAGAGCGCCCGCAAGAGCTTCTTCGGCGAGCTGCTGCCCGCACACGCCGAATCGCTCAAGGGCCAGGCCATGTCGGCCCTTGAGATCAATCTGCTGTCCAAGCAGCTCGAACAGGTGTTCGGCTGCGCCCCGCCGAGCGAGAAGGACCTTCCCGCCAGCTCCGGAAGCACCGTGAGCGAAGACCTGGACCTCGGCAAGCGCCTCACGCCTGCCGAGGCCAAGAGCCTGGGCCTGATGGAAGAGACGGGCGTGGACTGGAACGGCCAGGTCGACTTCGAGATCATCACCCCGCCCGGCGAGCAGGCCGACGTGCCGCTGCTGTCCGAGGAAATCAGCATCGAGGGCCTGCCGGCCATTCAGGAAGAGCCCGAGCCCGTCGAGGGCGAGGTGCTCATCGACCACCTGCAGTTGGGCTTCGCCTACCGCATGAACGTCGGCGATGAATGGAAGAAGGTGCGCCTGGCCCATATCAGCGCCGGCCGCAGCTTCTTCATCTTCACCCAGGGCACCAAGCACCAGGAGACCGTGACCATGACCGCGCGCATGCTCAAGCGCATGTGCGAAGCGGGCCGCCTGCGCGCCTTCGAGAACGCGTATCTGCTGGAACGCGCTACTGCGCGAGCGCGCAAGCAGCTCGCCGCGCTGAACTCACAGCATTGAATCCCCCCGTCGGCGAGGAATTCACTGTGCTTGCGCGAGCCGGCGGGCCATGCGGATCGCTGCCAACATGCTGTTCGCGTCCGCCCGGCCCTTGCCTGCGATATCGAAGGCCGTGCCGTGATCGGGGCTCGTGCGCACAAAAGGCAGGCCCAGCGTCACGTTGACCCCGTTTTCCACACCGAGGTACTTCACCGGGATCAGGCCCTGGTCGTGGGTCATGGCAATGACCGCGTCGAACTCGCCCTTGCGAGCGCGCATGAAGACCGTGTCGGGCGCAAAAGGCCCACGAGCATCGACGCCATCGCCGCGCGCGGCCTTGATTGCCGGCTCGATATGGTCGATCTCCTCGCTGCCGAAAAGCCCGCCCTCCCCTGCGTGCGGATTGAGGCCCGAGACGGCGATGCGCGGCCGCACGAGCCCGAAGCGCCGCAGCGCCGCGTCGGCGATGCGGATGGTCTGCAGCACCGATTCGAAGCTGACCTGCTCCACTGCCTGGCGCAGCGAGCAATGGATGGTGACGAGCACCACCCGCAGCTCCTCGTTGGCCAGCATCATGCGCACCGGGCGCAGCACGCCACTGCCCTGCGCCGCCAGCTCCTGCAGCATCTCGGTATGGCCCGGATGCGCGATGCCCGCCGCGTGCAAGGCCTCCTTGTGGATGGGCGCGGTGACCATGGCTCGTCCCTCCCCTTGCTGAATGGCGCGCACGGCCGCCGAGACACAGCGTGCAGCCGCGAGACCCGCGCGCGCATCGATCAGGCCGCGCGGCAGCTCGAGCAGGCCCTTGGGCAAGTCCACCGGCTGCCACACCGGCAGGCAATGCGGCGGCGCGAGATCCATCGGCGAGGCCAGGCGTGCCACCGGCATGCTCGCGCCGAGCTCGCGCTGCATCAGCTCGGCGTCTCCGACGACGCAAAGATCGGTGCCGCCATCCTGCACAAAGGCCTTGGCGACGATCTCCGGGCCGATGCCGCAGGCATCGCCCATGGTGAGGAGGACGGGTGGCTGGTTCATGCAGGGTTGTCGATGTCGATGAACTGGTGGCTGAGCCCCAAAGCCGCTGCGGCCTGTGCGGCCAAGGCCTGCACGCCATAGCGCTCGGTCGCATGATGACCGGCAGCGATGAAGGCCACCCCGGTTTCGCGCGCGTAATGTGCCTGCGGCTCGGAGATCTCACCGGTCAGGAACACATCGGCGCCGGCGGCGATCGCCGCTTCGAAGAAGCCTTGCGCCCCGCCCGTGCACCAGGCCGCGCGGCGCAGGGGCCGACCGTCGCCCGGCACGGCGGTCGTGCTGCGCCCCAGGCGCTGTTCGACGTGCGGCCGCAAAACCTCAAACTCCGTATCGATCGAGCCGATGAAGCCCAGATCCTGCTCGCCGAAACGCGCGTCGGCCACCCAGCCGAGTTGCAGTCCGAGCTGTGCGTTGTTGCCAAGCTCGGCATGCGCGTCAAGCGGCAGGTGGTAGGCGTAGAGATTGATGTCGTGGGCCAGCAGGCGCGAGAGGCGCTGCTTCATCCAGCCGGTGATGCGGCCATCCTGCCCGCGCCAGAACAGCCCGTGGTGGACGAGGATGGCGTCGGCGCGCGCCTCGATCGCGGCGTCGATCAGCGCCTGGCTGGCCGTGACCGCGCTGACGATGTGGCCCACCTGCTCACGGCCCTCGACCTGCAGGCCATTCGGCCCATAATCCTTGAATCGGGCGGCATCGAGCACGCTGTCGAGATGGCGTAGCAGTTGCTGTCGGTGAACCATGTGGCGGAGATGTTGTGCGCAAACTCTGGCTGATTTTCGCCCAGGCCACGACCATCGCGCTGGCCTGTCTGATGGTGCTTGCTGCGGTCAAACCCGGATGGCTATACGGCCCGCAACGGGCGGTGTTGTTGACGCCGCCGTTCAGCGCCGCCAGCGCTGCAGCACCCCATCCCGGTTTCGCCCTCGCGGCACGCCGCGCTGCACCCGCCGTGGTGGCCGTCACGGCCAGCAAGCCGCCCCCTCAGCAACGCGGGCGGGAGCCCTGGTCACGGCTGTTCGGCGTGCCCGACGTGCTCCAACAGGGCCTGGGCTCGGGCGTGATCGTCTCGGGTGAAGGGTATCTGCTGACGAACAGCCACGTGGTGGCCGGCGCCACCGACATCGAGGTGCAGCTCGCCGACGGCCGACAAGCGCGCGCGCGGCTGGTCGGGCTCGATCCCGAGAGCGACTTGGCCGTGCTCAAGATCGAGCTGGACCGCCTGCCCGTGATCGCCTTCGGCAATGCCGAAAACCTTCAGGTCGGCGACGCCGTACTGGCCATCGGCAACCCCTTCAACGTGGGCCAGACCGTGACCTCGGGCATCGTCTCCGCCCTGGGCCGCAACCAGCTGGGCATCAACACCTTTGAGAATTTCATCCAGACCGATGCGGCCATCAACCCGGGCAACTCCGGTGGCGCGCTGGTGGATGCCGAAGGCAATCTGGTGGGCATCAACACGGCCATCTTCTCGCGCGGCGGCGGCTCGCTGGGCATCGGCTTCGCGATTCCGACGGGTACGGCGCGGCAGGTGATGGCCGAGCTGCTGGCCCATGGACGCGTGCAGCGCGGCTGGATCGGCGTGCAGACACGCGAGCTGACGCCTGAACTTGTGGAAATGCTGGACCTGGGCACCCAAGAGGGCCTGCTGGTGAGCCGCGTCGTGGACGGCTCGCCGGCCGAGGCCGCGGGCATGCGGCCCGGAGACGTGCTGCAGCGCGTGGCCGGCCAGGCCGTCCACAAACCGCCAGAGCTGCTTGCTGTGGTGTCGCGGCTCAAGCCCGGCAGCACGGCCAATGCCGGCCTCGTGCGTGCCGGCAAGCCGATCGAATTGCACCTGCGGGTCGCGCAGCGCCCGCCGCCCGATCAGGAGCCGGACTGAGTCTCTTCTTCGGGCGCCTTGGAGTAGCGAACGAAGTAGGCCGCGGCAAGCAACCCCACCTCGTAAAGCAGGCACATGGGAACGGCCAGCGAGAGCTGAGAGACGATGTCCGGCGGCGTGATGATGGCCGCGACGATGAACGCGACGACGATGAAGTAGCCGCGCCATTCGCGCAGCTTGGCCACGCTGACGATGCCCATGCGCGCGAGCAGTACCACGACCACCGGCACCTCGAAGGCGGCCCCGAAGGCGATGAACATGTTCATCACGAAGCCCAGATAGGCCTCGATATCTGGCGCCGCCGTGATGCTCTTGGGCGCGAACTGCTGGATGAAGGTGAAGACCTTGCCGAAGACGAAGAAGTAGCAAAAGCCCACGCCGGCGAAGAACAGCAGCGTGCTGGAGACCACCAGGGGCAGCACCAGGCGCTTTTCGTGGGAATACAGGCCCGGCGCCACGAAGGCCCAAACCTGGTACAGCACGACGGGCAGGGCCAGCAAGAAGCCCGCCAGCAGCGTGATCTTCATCGGCACCATGAACGGCGCGATCACATTGGTGGCGATCATCTTGGAGCCGGCCGGCAGATGCGCCACCAGCGGCGCGGCCAGCAGGTCGTACAGGCCCGAGGGCCCCGGGAAGATGCACAGCGCGATGAACATCACCAGCACGGCCAGCGAGGCGCGCACGATGCGGTCGCGCAACTCGATCAGGTGCGAGATGAATGGCGCTTCGGTGCCGGCGAGTTCGTCGTCGGAATCAGGAGAGGATGGCATGTTCAACGCGGGCGGAAGCGCGCAACCCGTGCCGCGCCGGACTGTGCATGGCGGCGCACATGGTTCTGCTGCTTGTACCACTGCGGCGTGGCACCGCGCTTGAGACGCCAGTTCTTCTTCGGATGCTTGTACATCGGCGGCAGCGGATCCACCGAGCCGTAGCCGAGGGCGTCGGCTTCGCCGCCCCAGCTTTTGCCGATCTCGCCGAAAGCCGCATTGGCGCTGTCGACCTGCTCGCGCACCGTGTTCTGGACGTCGCGGGCAGCATCCTCCACATGGGTCTTCATCTTCTTGAGCTCTTCGAGCTCGATGGAGCGGTTCACCTCGGCCTTGACGTCCGCCACATAGCGCTGCGCCTTGCCTAGCAGGTGGCCCACGGTGCGGGCCACGCGCGGCAGCTTCTCGGGGCCGAGCACCACGAGGGCCACGGCGCCGATGAGGGCGATCTTGTCGATGCCGAAATCAAGCATGCGGAATTACTGCTTGTGCTTGGCTTCGACGTCGATCGTCTGCGAGTCGGACTTAGCGGACGCGATCTGCTGCGAGGGCGCGGCCGGAGTGTCAGCGGAAGCCGTGCCGTCCTTCATGCCGTCCTTGAAGCCCTTGACCGCAGCGCCGAGGTCGGTACCGACGTTCTTGAGCTTCTTGGTGCCAAAGACCATCACGACGATCAGCAAAACGATCAGCCAATGCCAGATGCTGAACGAACCCATGGTGTTCTCCTGAAATGGAATCGTAGATTTTAGTAGGGGACGATCAACCCTTGAGCCAAGGTCGCGGACCGCCCATGGCGTGAATGTGGAGGTGGTAGACCTCCTGCCCGCCATCGGGACCGCAGTTGATCATCGTGCGGAATCCGTTCGTGACGCCCAGCTCCCTCATCAGCCGCGGCACCAGAGTGCTCATGTGCCCCATGAGGCCGGCATGTTCGGGCGTGATGTCGGCCAGGGTGGCGATGTGGATCTTGGGAATCAAGAGGATGTGGACGGGGGCCCAGGGATGGATGTCGTGGAAGGCGAGCACCTGATCGTCTTCGTAGGCCTTCTTGGCCGGAATCTGCCCCGCGACGATCTTGCAGAAGATGCAGTTCGGATCATGACTCATGATTGTTTCCTGTTCGCAAATTCCTCGAGCCCCGAGACGCCTTCGCGCCGCGCCAGTTCGGCCAGCACGGCCTCGGGCTTGATGCCGAAGTGGGCCAGAGCCACGAGGCTGTGGAACCAGAGGTCGGCGGTCTCGTAGACGATCTTGTCGGGCGCACCGTCTTTGGCCGCCATGACAAGCTCGGTCGCTTCCTCGCCGACCTTCTTGAGCGTCGCGTCCAGGCCCTTGTTCAGCAGCTTGGCGACATAGCTGCCAGAAGGATCCGCGCCCTTGCGCGATTCGATCAGCTCGCCCAGGCGCTTGAGGATGTCATCATTCATTTGTAAATCGCCTCCGGGTCCTTGAGCACCGGCTCCACGGCGCGCCAGACGCCGTTGTCCAAGCGCTGGAAGAAGCAGCTGTGGCGGCCCGTGTGGCAAGCGATGCCGGGCTCGTGCCCATTTTGCGTGATGCTCAGCAGGACCACGTCGTTATCGCAGTCCAGGCGTATCGAATGCACGGTCTGGGTGTGGCCCGATTCCTCGCCCTTGTGCCAGAGCTTGTGGCGTGAGCGGCTCCAGTACACGGCTTGGCCCTTCTGCGCCGTGAGGGCCAGGGCCTCGCGGTTCATCCAGGCGAACATCAGCACATCACCGCTACCCCGCTCCTGGGCGATCACGGGCACGAGGCCGTCGGCGTCCCACTTCACCTCGTCGAGCCAGCTGCGGAAAGTCGGGCCCTGGTAGCCGCGCTCCTGCGCGAACCATTCGAGCACGGGGATGGTGCCGGGCAGCACGGGTTGCGCCTGCACGGGCAAGTTCTCCCAGCACATGCTCTGCTGCTCGCGCATCTCGAACTCGCCGCTCCACTCGTAGACCTTACAGAAATGCAGGCGCACGAGCGCGTGCGGGTAGTCCATCATCTCGATCTTCCAGGGATGGACGGCGCCGATGGTGATGCCCAGCTCCTCGTGCAGCTCGCGCCGCAGGGCTTGCTCGACCGTCTCACCCGCCTCGAGCTTGCCACCCGGAAACTCCCAGTAGCCGGCGTAGACCTTGCCCTCGGGGCGCGAGGTCAGCAGAAAACGGCCATCTGGCGCGACCAGCACCCCCACGGCCACGTCGACGGGCGTGCGCTCAGACATGGTCAAGCCCCTTCATGCCGGCCTGCCCGGCCAGGTCGCGCGCGAACTGGTGCGCCACCCGGCCCGAGCGCGAGCCGCGCTCCAGGGCCCAGATCAGCGCCGGCTGGCGCGCCTCGGCAATGGCCGCTTCGTCCAGGCCGTAGAAGCGCAGCCACTGCGCGCAGATGGCAAGGTATTCATCCTGGCTGAACGGATAGAAAGACAGCCACAGGCCGAAACGCTCGGACAGGGAGATCTTCTCCTCCACTGCCTCACCCGGATGCAGTTCTCCGTTCTCGTCATATTTGGCGGCCAGGTTGTCGCGCATCTGCTCGGGCAGCAAGTGGCGACGGTTGCTCGTGGCGTAGATCAGCACGTTGGGGCTTGACGCCGCAATGGAGCCGTCGAGCATAGATTTGAGCGCCTTGTAGCCGGCCTCACCCTCGTCGAAGCTGAGATCGTCGCAGAAAATGACGAAGCGCTCGGGGCGCATGGCGATCAGCTCCACGATGTCGGGCAGGTCGACGAGCTCGCTCTTGTCCACCTCGATCAGGCGCAGGCCTCGGGAGGCGAACTCCTGCAGGCAGGCGCGGATCAGCGAGCTCTTGCCCGTGCCGCGCGCGCCGGTCAGCAGCACGTTGTTGGCGGGCTTGCCGGCCACGAACTGGGCGGTGTTGCGCAGCAGGCGCTCCTTCTGTGCCTCGACCTCCTTCAGGTCGGCCAATCGGATCAGGGCCAGGTGCCGGACCGGCTCCACCACGGCACCGCGGCCGTGACGACGGCGATAGCGATAGGCCACGGAGGCTGACCAGTCAGGTTCGGCCAGGGCCTGCGGCAGCAAGGCCTCCAGGCGCCCGATCAGCGCCTCGGCGCGCTTGAGAAGCGAGTCAAACATGGGAAGAAACTCAGGAGCCCAGCATGCGCAGGGCGGCGTCGAGCTGCTCGCCCGGCAGGCGCTTGAAGCCCGAGCGCGCGTAGCGCTGCAGGCGGCCGATCACGAAGCTGACCATGACTGAGGCCTGAGCATTGGCCTCGACGGTCGGCGTCGTGGAGCCGCGGCTCTCGGCAGCGCTGCGCAGCACCTGGCGCAGGGAAGACTCGATGCGGTCGAAGAACTGGTTCATGCGGGCGACCAGGCGCTCGTTCTCGTAGACGAGGGCGTCACCCACCATCACGCGCGTCATGCCGGGGTTGCGCTCACCGAATTGCAGGAGCACCGCCACGATGCGCTGGGCCTGCGCCAGGCCACCACCCTCGCGCTCGGTGATCTGGTTCACCAAGGTGAAGACGCTCTGTTCGATGAACTCGATGAGCCCCTCAAACATCTGGGCCTTGCTGGCAAAGTGACGGTAGAGCGCCGCCTCGCTGACGTCAAGCTTGGCGGCCAGGGCAGCGGTCGTGACGCGGTCAGCGCCTGGCTGTTCCAGCATACTGGCCAGGGTCTGCAGGATCTGGACGCGCCGCTCGCCCGGACGAGGGCGCTTGCGGGGCGTGGAAGCAGCAGTCTCGGCGGCCTCCGGCTCGGCGGCGGCGTTGAGTTCGTCGGTCATCGGGCGAAGCGGTCAGCGGCGGATTCGGGCCATTCTGGCATAGCCGCGTGACGCCGCCCCGCTCGCGCAGGCCCGCAGCCGGCCGAGCCTTCTTGCCTCATTGATAGCCTCGACCTTGGAGCGCACGTGCAGCCTGCGGCAAATCCGCTTCACACGGGTCATCACGGTGTGCGGCGACACGTGCAAGAACTGGACGCGATCTCGTCGCAGGCGAAGCTTTTGGCGACCAGGTGGGGCACGCAGAGCGTGGACGAAGACGTCGCGAAAGCGCTGTTGGTCTTCGACGACCAGGACAGGAAAACCTCGTCCTGTACAAGCTCGCAGCCGCTCGGGTTGATTCTGTGCGCCGTCCTCTCAGGGGACACCGCAGGTGGCACAAGACTTGCGCGAACCGATCCCCCACGTAATTGGGATCAGTCCGGCATTGAGTCACGCATTTGCTGCGAAAGCTCAGTGCGAGCGGATCATGGTGCCGTAGGCCTGCTCGGTCAGTACTTCGAGCAGCATGGCATGCGGCACGCGGCCGTCGATGATGTGGACGGCGTTGACGCCACTCTTGGCCGCGTCGATGGCGCCGGCAATCTTGGGGATCATGCCGCCGCTGATCGTGCCGTCGTCCACCAGCTCGTCGATGCGGCGCGGTGTGAGTTCGGTCAGCAGCTCGCCGTTCTTATCGAGCACGCCACGGATGTTGGTCAGCATGAGCAGCTTCTCAGCCTTGAGCACGGTGGCCAGCTTGGCGGCCACCACATCGGCATTGATGTTGTAGCTCTCGTTGTGCTCGCCAAAACCGATGGGACTGACGACCGGGATGAACTGGTCGTCCTGCAGGGCTTTCACCACGCTGGGGTCGATGGAGACGATGTCGCCGACCTGGCCCACGTCGTGCTCCTTGGCCGGATCATCTCTGTCCACCATCTTGAGCTTGCGGGCGCGGATCATGCCGCCGTCGCGGCCCGTAAGGCCCACAGCCTTGCCGCCCGCGGCATTGATCAGCCCCACCACGTCCTGTTGCACCTCTCCGGCCAGCACCCACTCGACCACGCTCATGGTCTCCTCGTCGGTGACGCGCATGCCCTGGATGAAGTGGCCCTTCTTGCCGAGCTTGTTCAGCGCCTCCTCGATCTGCGGGCCGCCCCCGTGCACGACGACGGGGTTCAGGCCCACGAGCTTGAGCAGCACGACGTCCTCAGCGAAATCCTGCTGCAGGGCCGGATCGGTCATGGCATTGCCGCCGTACTTGATGACGATGGTCTTGCCGTGGAACTTGCGGATGTAGGGCAAGGCCTGCGAGAGGATCTCGGCCTTCTCGCGTGGGGCGATGTGGGAGACGTCGGTGGTGTGCACGGCGGGCTGGGACATGGCAGGAGACTCCGGGAGCGAATGCGCGCGGATTGTAGGATCGCGCCACTCGGGAGACCCTATGCAAGCCAGTTCCTATCTGAAACTCTCCGTTGCCGTTGCCATCGCCACCATCGCACTCAAGGGTGCCGCCTGGTGGTGGACAGGATCCGTAGCCCTGGCGGCCGACGCGCTGGAGTCCCTTGTCAACCTGGCCGGCGCCCTCTTCGCCCTGGCCATGCTGACCCTGGCCGCGCGACCGCCCGACGAGGGCCATCCCTATGGCCACCACAAGGCCGAGTTCTTCTCGGGCGGCTTCGAAGGGGTGCTGATCGTTTTCGCGGCGCTGGGCATCATCTGGGGCGCCGCTCAGCGCCTCATTCATCCGGAGCCGGTTGAGGCGCTGGACCTGGGCGTGGGCTTGACGGTGCTGAGCACCGCGCTCAACGGCGGTCTGGCCTACGCCATGCTGCGCAAGGCGCGGGCCCTGAATTCCATGGCGCTGGAGGCCGACGCCCGGCACCTGTTCGCTGACGTCTGGACCTCCGTCGGCGTCGTGGTCGGACTGATCGGCGTGCGGCTCACGGGTTGGGGCTGGCTCGATGCGGCGGTTGCGATCGTGGTGGCACTGAACATCTTGCGCGAAGGCGTGCACCTCGTGATGCAGTCCTCCAGCGGCCTGATGGACGCGGCCATCGATCCGGCGGCGCTGGCCGCCATTCAGGCCGTGCTCGACCATTTTGCAGCGAAGAGCATCCGCTTCGATCACCTGGTCACCCGCAGCGCCGGCCAGCGCCGCTTCGCGGACCTGCACATGCACGCACCGGCCGACTGGACGCTGGGCCGCGCCGCCGCCATGCGCGGCGAGGTCGAGGCCGCCATGCTCCTGGCCGTGCCCGGGCTGCGCGTCACCATCCAGTTGCTGCCCACTGACATGGAAGCTCAGTCGTGATCGCTGTCCTGCAGCGCGTGCGCCAAGCGCGTGTGGACATTGCCGGGCAGACCCGCAGCGCCATTCAGGCCGGTTTGCTGGTGCTCGTCTGCGCAGAGCCAGCCGACACCGCAGCCATCGCCGAGAAATTCGTGGACAAGATCCTCAAGCTGCGCGTCTTTGCCGACGATGCGGGCAAGATGAACCGCAGCGTGCAGGACGTGAACGGCGGGCTGCTGATCGTCTCCCAATTCACCCTGGCCGCCGACGCCTCGGGCGGCAACCGCCCGAGCTTCACGGGTGCCGCGCCGCCCGAGTTGGGCCGCCAGCTGTACGAGCATGTGCTGCGTTATGCGCGCAGCCGCCACCCGCTGGTGGAACAGGGCGAATTTGGCGCCGACATGCAGGTCAGCCTCGTCAACGACGGGCCGGTGACGATCCCGCTGCGCATAGCGTGAACGAGAAAGCCCGCTCAAAGCGAGCTTTCTCTCGGTCCCAGCGTCTTGGGCACTCAATCGGCGTATTGCCCCGCCGCCTTGATGATGGGGCCCCACTTGTTGATCTCGACCTCCACGTACTTCTTGTGCTCGGCCGGGTTCACGCGGTTGTCGTTGATCACCACGGCGCCGAGGGCCGTCATATGCTTGACGAACTCCGGATCCTTGAGCGCCACCTTGAGAGCGGCGTTGATCTTGTCGAGCGCGGCCTTGGGTGTGCCCTTGGGGGCGTACATGGCGTGCCAGATCGTCACGTCGAAACCCTTGAGACCCTGCTCATCGAGCGTCGGCAGCTTGGCCAGCGACGGGGGCGCTGGCAAGCGGTGCAGGGTCGTCACGCCGAAGGTCCTGACCTTGCCGGCCTCGATCTGACCCGTGGTGTTGGTCGTCTGGTCGCACATGAGGTCGACCTGTCCGCCGAGCAAGTCGGTCATGGCCGGCGCCGTGCCCTTGTAGGGAACCGTGGTCATCTCCATCTTCAGCGCACTCTGAAACAGCAGGCCGCACAGGTGCGAGGCGGCGCCCAGGCCGGCGTGGGCGAGGTTGACCTTACCCTTGTTGGCGTTGAGCCACTTGAGGAGTTCGGGGAAGTTGCTGGCTGGCAGCGTGGGGCGCCCGATCAGGGTCATGGGCACCTCGTTGATCATGCCCAGATACTCGAAGTCGTCCAGCGTCTTGTATTGCAGATTGCGATAGAGGGCCGGCGCGGTGGACATGCCGATGTGATGCAGCAGCAAGGTGTAGCCGTCCGCCTGGGCGCGAGCCACCTTGGTCACGCCCAGCGTGCCGCCCGCGCCGCCGACGTTCTCGATCACGATGGTGGCGCCCAAGGGCTTGCGCATGGACTCCGCCAAGTCGCGTGCGACCTTGTCGGTCGGGCCGCCGGCCGCGAAGGGCACAACGATGGTCACGGTCTTGTCCGGATACTCGGCGCGGGCCAGGTCGCACGCGCACAGCAGGGCCAGGGTGGCGAGCTTTGCCAGCTTCTTCATTGCATGTCTCCTTCGTGTCTCGTGGGCCGGATCGCTGTGTCCGGCGGCGCCACGGTAATCGCTGCAAGACAGCCGAGCAATCGTGGACGTCCACATGCTTATTTCGGGGCCGAATAAGCATTCTGCGACTCTGTATTGGACGCCTTGGGGGGCCTTGCCTACAGTGGCGCCCACCATGAAGACTTGCACCGCTCTCGCCGCACTTCTGGCCCTTTTCTCGGCCCTTGCCCATGCCGACAATCTGAGCGCCCCCGCCGCCGAAGCCGCCCTGGCCCAGGGCGCCCTGGCCTGGGATGTCCGTAGCGCGGCCGCTTCGGGCCTGCCTGGTGCTCGGCGTGCCGATGCTGGCCAGATCGACGCCTGGCTGGCGCGCGGCGACCTGCAAGCCCTCCAGGCTGCCGTATCCCAGGCCGGCCTCGATCTTTCCCGCGACGTGGTCGTCTACGGCGATGCGGGCGACGAGCGCGCCCGCGCGCTCGTGGACTCGCTCCAGGCCGTGAGTCCCGGCCGCGTGCATTGGTTGGTCGGCGGTGCTGCCGAATGGTCACAGTCGGGCCGCCGGCTGGACTCGCTGAGCGCCCACGCCCCGGTGCCGCAGCATCTGGTGCTCTTGGGCACCGAAACCGGCCGCATGGCTGGGGCCGCCCTGCGCGGCGTGGCGCTTGAACAGGTTCTGGCGCTGCGCTGAGAGTGACCGTTATCGCGCCGGCACCAGCAGGCGCATCAGGCCCCAGGCCAGCAAGTAGGCGCAGCCGCAGAACATGAAGAGCAGGCCGTAGCCCTGCTCGATCCGCCCCTGGGCCGCGAAATGCGAGAGCAACTCACCGGCCAGCCGCGCGAAGGCGATGCCGCCCAGCGCACCGGCCATGCCGCCGATGCCCGTCACCGAGGCCACGGCGTTCTTGGGGAAGAGGTCCGACACGGTGGTGAACAGATTGGCCGACCAGGCCTGGTGGGCCGCACAGGCCAGCGAGATCACCGCCACGGCATACCAGGTGTCAATCTCACCCAGCCGCCCGGCCAGCAGCACGGACAGCGGCAACACCGCAATCGCCAGCATCGCGCGGCTGCGCGCCTGGTGCGGCGCCATGCCACGCTGCATCAGCCGCTTGGGCAGCCAGCCCCCGCACACCGAGCCGATCGTGGCCACGCTGTAGACCACGGCCAGGGCCACGGGCCAGTTGATGAGGCCCGGCGCGAGCACCGCGTCAGCACCCGGGTGCGCGGCGAGGAAGGCTTTCGTCTTGCGCGCGTTCTCCCCGTTGAGAAAGGCCGGCAGCCAGAACAGGTAGAACCACCAGACCGGATCGGTCAGCAGCTTGCCCAAGATGAAGGCCCAGGTCTGGCGCAGGCGCAGCACACGCCCCCAGGACCAAGCCTGGCCCGACGGCGTGCGCACCTCCTCCCGGTCCGAATGGATGTGCGCGTACTCGGCCTCTGAAATGCCACCGCTTGCGCGCAGGGCCGAGGGGCTGTCGTACATGCGCCACCAGAAGATCAGCCAGATCAAGCCCACGGCGCCGGTGGCGACGAAGGCCCATTCCCAGCCCCATGCCGCTGCGATGAAGGGCACAAACAGCGGCGCGACGATGGCGCCCACATTGGCCCCCGAGTTGTACAGGCCCGTGGCCAGGGCGCGTTCGCGCAAGGGGAACCACTCGGCCACGATGCGGTTGGCCGCGGGGAAGTTGCCGGCCTCGGCCAGGCCCAGCGCGGCACGCCAAAAGCCAAAGCTCCAGGTGTGGTGGCCGAAGGCATGGCCGATGGCGGCAACGCACCAGGCCAGCAGCGCCGAGGCATAGCCGCGCTTGGGACCCACGCGGTCGATCCAGCGGCCGGCCATCAGCATGCCCAGCGCATAGGCGAACTGGAAGCAGATGACCACCGTGGAGTAGTTCAGCTCCTGGCTGGCCGGGTCCGCGCCGAACACACCTTTGGCTTCCAGCGTGGGCTTGAGCAGGCCCAGCACGTTGCGGTCGAGGTAGTTGACCGTCGTGGCGAAGAACACGAGGGCGCAGATGGTCCAGCGGTAGCGGCTGACGGGCGGTTGGCTCATGGCTTGAAGCGGTGCAAGGTGCTGGAGTGAAAGAGCTGGCCCGGGCGCAGCACGGTGCTGGGCCAGTCCGGCCCGGGGAGGCGGTTGGGCGAATCGGGGCTGTGCTGGGTCTCCAGGCAGATGCCGGTGCCTTGCCGGGCGCCGGGCAGGTGTGCTCCGGCGTAGAACTGCAGAGCGGGCTCGGTGGTGAGCACTTCCATGCTGCGGCCGCTGGCCGGGTCGCGCAGCTGCGCCGCGGAATGCAGACCGCGGTCGCGAGCGGCGTCGAGCAGCCAGCAATGGTCATAGGCCATGGCCTGGCCGATGGGGCGGGTCTCGCGGAAGTCGAAGGCCGTGCCGGCCACGGCGCGGTGCGCCACGGGGATGCCTCCCGCGTCGACCTCGACATAGCGGCTCGCCGGGATGCAGAGCTCCTGCCCCAGCGCAGTCCCGGAACCGACGCCGGCAAGGTTGAAGTAGGCGTGCGAGGTGAGGTTGATCACTGTGGCGCGGTCGCAGCGGGCCTCGTAGTCGACGCGCCAGCTCATGTCGGGGCCGACCGTGTAGCGAACGAGAACCTCCAGCGCACCCGGGAAGCCCATCTCGCCGTCCGGACTCAGCAGGTACAGATCAAGCGCGGCGCCCTCCTCCACCTCGACCGCCTGCGCCCGCCACAGGCGCGTGCCAAATCCGGCGGGCCCGCCGTGCAGGCAGTTCAGGCCGTCATTCGCTACGAGCGTGTGGCGCTGCCCGTCCAGCACGAAGCTGGCCCCGGCGATGCGGTTGGCGTAGCGGCCGGCCACGACGCCCATGAAGGCCGTGTCGCGCAGATAGCCTTCGAGATCCGGATAGCCGAGCACGACGTTCACGCCTGCGCCATGCGGCTCGGGCAGCCAGAGGCCGGCGACGATGGCGCCGTAGTCGAGCACTCGCAGCCGCAGCCCCAAGCCGTTGTCGAGCGTGAACGCGTGCACCGCGCGGCCATCAGGCAGCCGCCCGAACTGCTGCGCGCTGACGCCGGCCTTCACAACTCGTCGCCGAAAGGCCCGATCAGCACGAAGCCGCCGCCCTGGAAACGAATCTCCGGCCGGCTCGGGTCGACCTGCGAATGACGCTCCTCCACCGCCGCGCGGAAGGACTCCGAGCTGTCTTTCGCGCGGTAGCCCAGGTGGCT
>Ga0213872_10000312_pt1 | contig 41328 bp, 35 predicted proteins | sample VelepicomBERX_R2_FD_160071 | JGI IMG/M metagenome (GOLD analysis project Ga0213872, IMG submission 160071) | Rhizosphere microbial communities from Vellozia epidendroides in rupestrian grasslands, the National Park of Serra do Cipo, Brazil - RX_R2 | ecosystem: Host-associated > Plants > Roots >... | reverse complement strand
CGAGCAATTCGACCGCCACACCAAGGCGCCGCGCAAGGTGTTCGACACCATCGCCGACAACGCGGCCAATGCCGGCATCGTGCTGGGTGGCCGACCGGTGCGCCCCGATGCGGTGGACCTGCGCTGGGTCAGCGCCCTGCTGTTCAAGAACGGCGTCATCGAGGAGTCTGGCGTGGCGGCTGCGGTGCTCAACCACCCGGCCCAGGGCGTGGCCTGGCTGGCCAACAAGCTGGCGCCCTGGGGCGAAAGCCTGCAGGCCGGCGAGGTGGTGCTCGGCGGCTCGTTCACCCGCCCCACGCCGGCCGTGCCGGGCGATACCTTCCATGCCGACTACGGCCCGCTCGGGTCGATCGCCTTCCGCATGATCTGAGCAGAAACATCCTGGAGACCACCATGAACACCCCCGAACTGCCCCCCGTGCCTGCCGGCATGCACCCCGAGGAATGGGCCGCCCGCGCCCAGTTGGCCGCCTGCTACCGCATCTTCGATCACCTGGGCTGGACCGAGATGATCTACAACCACATCACGCTGCGCCTGCCCGACAGCGTGAGCGGTGGCGAGAAGCACTTTCTCATCAACCCCTTCGGCCTGCACTACAGCGAGGTCACCGCGCGCAATCTGGTGAAGATCGATGTGCACGGACGGGTGCTCGACGGCTCGCCGCACCCGGTCAACCCGGCCGGCTTCGTGATCCACGGCGCCATCCACGAACACCTGTCCGAGGCGCACTGCGTGATGCACACCCACACCACCGCCGGGGTGTCGGTGGCCTGCCTGCAGGGCGGCCTGCAGCAGACCAACTTCTACAGCGCCCAGCTGCACGGCATGGTCGGCTACCACGATTTCGAAGGCATCACGGTGCACGCCGAGGAAGGGCCCCGCATCGCCCGGGCCATCCGCAGCACCCCGGCGGTGATCCTGCGCAACCACGGCCTCCTGAGCTGGGGCCAGACGCTGCCGCAGACCTTCGCCATCCTCTGGACCCTGCAGCGGGCCTGCGAGATCCAGCTGGCCACCCTGTCGATGGGCGCGCCGATCCCCATCGGCGAGGCCATCGCCGCCCGCTGCACGCGCGACTCGCTGCAGTTCAGCCCGGCGCATGGCGCGGGCCAGGATGTCTTCGATGCCCTGGTGCGCCAGGTGCACCGCAAGGACAGCAGCTACCTGGCCTGATGCTTGCCCCCGGCTCAGCAGAGTCGGCACCGATTCCCTATGATGCCGGTGGCGCAGAGCGCCCAGGAAGACCCAGATGAAGACATGTATTTACGGTGCCGGCGCCATCGGCGGCTGGATCGGCGCCGGCCTGGCCCGGGCCGGCAGCGCGGTCAGCGTGGTGGCGCGTGGCGAGACCCTGCAGGCCTTGCAGGGCCATGGCCTGCGGCTGGAGCAGGGCGGGCGCAACGAGGCGGTGCCGGTGCAGGCCAGCGCCGACCCGGCCGAACTGGGGGAGCAGGACCTGGTGGTGATCGCGGTCAAGGCGGCGGCCCTGCTCGAGGTGGCGCGCCGCATCGGCCCCCTGATCGGGCCGCAGACCCGTGTGCTGACCGCCATGAATGGCGTGCCCTGGTGGTTTCTGCAGGGTTTCGGCGGCTCCCTGGCCGGCAGCCGGCTGCACAGCGTCGACGCGACGGGCGAGATCGCGGCGGCGATTCCCGCCGCCCAGGTCATCGGCTGCGTGGTGCATGCCAGTTGCTCGCTCAACGGTCCGGGCCAGGTCAAACACCATTTCGGCAACGGCCTCATCATCGGCGAGCCGGCCGGCGGGCGCAGTGAAGCGGTCCAGTCCGTCGGCAAGCTGCTGGCCCGCGCCGGCTTCGACACCACGGTCTCCGAGCAGATCCAGAAGGACACCTGGTACAAGCTCTGGGGCAATATGACGGTCAACCCGGTCAGCGCCCTGACCGGGGCCACCACCGACCGGATCATGGGCGACGAGCTGGTGCGCCAGTTCATCTCGAGCGTGATGCTCGAAGCCCGCGAGATCGGCGCGCGCATCGGCATCCCGATCACGCAGAGCCCCGAAGACCGGCACCAGATCACGCTCAAGCTGGGGGCCTTCAAGACCTCGATGCTGCAGGACGTGGAGGCCGGCCGCAGCGTCGAACTCGACGCCCTGGTCGGCGCGGTGCGCGAGCTGGGCCAGCTGACCGGCGTGCCCAGCCCCTTCACCGATGCGCTGCTGGGCCTGGCCCGATTGCAGGCCCGTGTCAAAGGACTCTATCCCGCATGAAGCCCATCACCCGCTGGATCCCTGTCCTGGCGCTGCTGGGGCTTTTGTCCGTCGCCCAAACGGTGTCCGCCAAGGATGAGGATGCCCCCAATCGCTGGCCCGTGCAGGCGGTGGGCGACCAGCGCCTGCGGGTGGATGTGGGTGCGGGCCAGGGATCGCTGGCGCTGTACGCCTCGCGCCCGCTCGACGATGGTGCGGTGCAGGCCGACATCGATCGGGCGGTGCTGGTCTTCCACGGCCGCCTGCGCGATGCCGATGTCTATTGGCGTTCGGCCCGGCAGGCGGCTGCGGCTGCCCCCGAAGCCTCCAGGCACACCCTGCTGATCGTGCCCCAGTTCCTGGCCGAGCGCGACGTGAGCGCGCATGCCCTGGCCGCCGACACCCTGCGCTGGAGCCTTGAGGGCTGGATGGGGGGCGACAAGGCCCTGGGCCCGGCGCCGGTCAGTTCCTTCGAGGCCATCGATGCGGTGCTGGGCCTGCTGGCCGACCGTCAGCGTTTTCCAAGGCTGCGTCAGGTGGTGGTGGCCGGGCATTCGGGCGGCGGCCAGGTGGTGCAGCGCTATGCGGTGGTGGGCCAGGGCGAGGCCGCGCTGGCCGCCGCCGGCGTGGCGGTGCGCTATGTGGTGGCCAACCCCTCGTCCTACCTTTACTTCAGTGCCGAGCGGCCGCTGCCGGCGGGGGGCTTCAGCCCGGCCGACGCCCAGGCCTGCCCCGGCTTCAACAGCTGGAAATACGGCTGGACCGAGGCCCCGCCCTATGCCCGCCAACTCAGTCCCGAGGCCTACGAGGCCCGCTATGTGCAGCGCGATGTGGTCTATCTGCTGGGAGGGGCCGACACCAATCCGCAGCACCCGGCGCTGGACCGCTCCTGCGCCGCCGAGACCCAGGGGCTTTATCGGCTCTACCGGGGCCAGCACTACCTGGCCTACCTGCAGCAGCGCCATGCCGAACTGCGCCAGCAGGCGCATGTGGTGCCGGGCGTGGGGCATGAGGGCGATCGCATGCTCGGGTCGGCCTGCGGTCTGGCCGCCCTGTTCGATGACCCCGCCGGCCGCTCGGCCTGCGACAGGCCTTAGTACACCAGCCCGGAGACAACGAAACATGAAATCGCGTCTTCGCACGCAGGGCGGCGTTGCAAATCCTCGCGATAGCTTCGGCTATCGCTGCGGTTTGCGCCTTGCCCCGCGCGCGAATCCATCGATTTCATGGTGTTCCGCTATCTTCGGGCTGGCGTACCAGGGCCTGTTAACACTCATTTCTCCGGTGCGAAGCCTGCCGCCCAAGCGCCCATCAAGGCGCGTGGCGCAGCCCAGACTGGGCGTCTGGGCAAGGCACGCAACGCCGAGGGGCGCTTGGGCGGCAGGCTTCCCTTCGGGTTGGAGCCCAAAAGGCCCACCGCGGCGTTGCAAATCCTCGCTGGGTCACCGACCCAGCTGCGGTTTGCGCCTGGCGCTGGGCCTTATGGATCTCCAACGCATCCGGAGAAATGAGTGTTAACAGGCCCTAGACTGCGCTGCGGCGCCACGGTGGCGCCGTTCCATCCGACCTTCTGGAGATCCCATGTCCCGCCTCAAGCTCTACCTGGCCCCCGGCACCTGCGCCCTGGCCGTCCACATCGCCCTGCACGAAGCCGGGGTGGACCATGAGGTCGTCAAGCTGAATTTCGCCGCCGGCGAACAGCGCAGTCCCGAGTACCTGGCGATCAACCCCAAGGGCCGCGTGCCGGCCCTGGTCACCCCCGAGGGCGTGCTCACCGAGACCCCGGCCCTGCTGCTCTATGTGGCCCAATCGTTTCCGCAGGCCGGCCTGGCGCCGCTCGATTCGCCCTTCGCCCTGGCGCGTCTGCAGGAGTTCAACAGCTACCTGTCCTCGACGGTGCACATCAACCACGCCCACCGCCCGCGTGCCACCCGCTGGGCCGACGAGCCCGAGGCGATCGCCGGCATGCAGCGCAAGGTGGCGCAGAACATGACCGAGAACTTCCGCTACATCGAGCAGGTCTGGCTGCACCAGGGGCCCTGGGTGCTGGGAGACCATTATTCGGTGGCCGACGGCTATCTCTACACCGTGGGCGAGTGGCTGGCCGGTGACAGCGTGGACATCCAGCAGTTTCCGCGCGTGGTGGCGCACCGCGAGCGCCTGCTGCAGCGCCCGGCCGTGCAGCGGGCCCTGGCCACGGCCAAGGCCTGAGGCCTCGGGGGAGGGCGCCGCGGGTGCGGCCCCTTCGCCGTTTCTCAGCTGCCGCTGCCGTCCACCACCATGTTCACGCGCGGCGCCACCGCGCACATCAGCTCGTAGCCGACGGTGCCCGCGCAGCGGGCCACCTCGTCGATGGCCAGCACCTCGCCTTTGGCGGCGCGGCCCCACAGCGTGACCTCGCTGCCGAAGCCGAAGGGGACGCCTGCTTTTTCAAGCGGGCCCAGATCGACGGTGACCATGTCCATGCTGACGCGGCCCACCAGCCGGGTGCGCACGCCATTGACCAGCACCGGCGTGCCGGTGTCGCACAGGCGCGGGTAGCCGTCGGCATAGCCGCAGGCCGCCACGCCGATGGGCATGGCCTGCTCGGCCTGGAAGCGCGAGCCGTAGCCCACGGTGTCGCCCGCAGCCAGGTGCTGCACGCCCAGCAGGCGGGTCGACAGCGTCATGGTCGGCTGCAGGCCCCAGCCGGCGGCCGTCTGCTCGGGGAAATCGGGGGCGCTGCCATAGAGCACGATGCCGGGGCGCACCCAGTCGCTCTTGATGCGGGCCTGGCTGGCATGGCGCAGGGTGGCCGCGCTGTTGGCCAGGCTACGTTCGCCGGGCAGGTCGGCGGTGGCCTGGCCAAACACCTCTTCCTGGTAGGCGATGCCGCGTGGGCCGTCGGCATCGCTGAAGTGCGTCATCAGCGAGATCTCGTCGACCTGGGGCAGGGCGTTGAGCCGGGTCCAGGCGGCGCGGTAGCGCCCGGGCGTGAAGCCCAGGCGGTTCATGCCCGAGTTCATCTTCAGGAACACCCGGTGCGGCACCTGGGTCTTGTGCGCGGCCAGCATGTCGATCTGCTCGTCGCAGTGCACCGCATGCCACAGGTCGAGCCGCGAGCACAGCTCGAGGTCGCGTGCCTCGAACACCCCTTCGAGCAGCAGCACCGGACCGCGCCAGCCCAGGCGGCGCACGCGCTCGGCCTCGGCCAGGTCGAGCAGCGCAAAACCATCGGCCCCGCGCAGGCCCTCGAAGGCGCGCTCGATGCCATGGCCGTAGGCATTGGCCTTGACCACGGCCCACAGCCTGGCATCCGGAACCGACTGGCGCACGCGGGCCAGGTTGTGCTGCAGCGCAGCAGTGTGAACAGTGGCCAGAATCGGGCGTGGCATGGGCGGGGCACAGAGTTGAACTGAGGGGATTTTGGCATTTGGCCCCGGAAGTCGCGTGATATAACCGTCTGCCTTTCTGAGGCAGTGACCAACATTACCCAGGCATCAGTTTTGCTGATGCTCGAAGCACCCACTCGATGAAGCGCGGTTTCTATACCATCATGTCGGCCCAGTTCTTCAGCTCGCTGGCCGACAATGCAATTTTCGTGGCGGCGGTGGAGTTGTTGAAGAGCCAGGGAGCCCCCGAATGGGAACGGGCCGCCCTGGTGCCCATGTTCGCCCTGTTCTATGTGGTGCTCGCGCCTTTCGTGGGCGCCTTCGCCGACGCCCAGCCCAAGGGCAAGGTGATGTTCATCAGCAATGCCATCAAGGTGCTGGGCTGCCTGATGATGCTGTTCGGCACCCATCCGCTGATGGCCTATGCCGTCGTCGGCCTGGGGGCTGCGGCCTATTCGCCGGCCAAGTACGGCATCCTCACCGAGCTGCTGCCGCCGTCCCAACTGGTCAAGGCCAATGGCTGGATCGAGGGCCTGACCATCGCCTCGATCATCCTCGGCGTGCTGCTCGGCGGGCAACTGGTCGGGCATTCGGTCTCGCGCCTGCTGCTGTCCTTTGACTTTCCCATCATCGACACCGGCATCAACACCCCGCCGCAGGCGGCGATCTCGGTGCTGATCTTCGTCTATGCGGTGGCCGCTTGGTTCAACACCCGCATCCCCCGCACCGGCGTCGAGATGCGGCCGATGCGCCAGGACCCGGAACTCAGCGTCCTGCGCAATACCCTGAACCTGCTGCCCGATTTCTGGCAATGCAACAGCCGTCTGTGGACCGACAAGCTCGGACAGATCTCGCTGGCCACCACCACCCTGTTCTGGGGCGTGAGCGGCAATCTGCGCTACATCGTGCTGGCCTGGAGCGCTGCGGCACTCGGCTACAGCACCACCCAGGCCTCGTCGCTGGTCGGGGTGGTGGCCATCGGCACCGCCGTCGGTGCGGTGCTGGCCTCGATGCGCATGCGGCTCGACCAGGCCACCAGCGTGATGCCGCTGGGCATTGCGATGGGCGTGCTGGTGATCCTGATGAACTTCATCGGCAACGTCTGGGTGGCGGCGCCCTTCCTGATCCTGCTCGGCGGTCTGGGCGGTTTCCTGGTGGTGCCGATGAATGCACTGCTGCAGCACCGCGGCCACAACCTCATGGGTTCGGGCCGCTCGATCGCGGTGCAGAACTTCAATGAGCAGGCCTGCATCCTGGCCCTGGGCGCGCTCTACAGCCTGTCGACCAAATTCGGGCTCTCGGCCTTCGGCGCCATCACCTGCTTCGGCCTGGTCGTGGCCCTGGCGATGTGGCTGATCAAGCGCTGGCACCGCCACAACACGGTGCAGCATGCGGCCGAGCTGCAGCAACTGCTGGCCCAGGCCCGCAACGACAAGGGGCACTGAGCCCCGCGCGCGCGCCCGGGGCCGATGGCCCCGTGCCTGCAGGCCGGCGCGGCAGGCGCTACCATGCGCCAACCCACCCGAGCCGCCAGGAGCGCCCATGTCCAGTCTCTACGATTTCGAAGCCCAGCAGATCAACGGCCAGACCGTGCCCCTGAAGCAGTTCCAGGGGCAGGTCCTGCTGATCGTCAACACTGCGAGCGCCTGCGGTTTCACGCCGCAATTCGAAGGCCTGGAAGCCCTGCACCAGCGCTATGGCGCCGAGGGGCTGGTGGTGCTGGGTTTCCCGTGCAACCAGTTCGGCCGCCAGGACCCGGGCAGCGACGCCGAGATCGCCAGCTTCTGCCAGCTCAACTACGGCGTGAGCTTTTCGATGATGCACAAGATCGAGGTGAACGGCGCCGACGCCCATCCGCTGTACCGCTGGCTCACCACCGAGGCCCCCGGCCTGCTGGGCATCAAGGCCATCAAGTGGAATTTCACCAAGTTCCTGGTCGGCCGTGACGGCCAGGTGATCCGGCGCTACGCCCCGCAGGATGCACCGGCGCGGCTGGCCGGCGACATCGAGGCCGCGCTGTCGGCCTGAGGTTTTCACCGCCCCGGCGTCAGGCCAGGGCCGGCAGCATCAGCTCGCGCAACTGCTTGATGATCAACTGCTCGAGCTGCAGGATCTCCACCGTGTCGACCTGCCCGATGTCGGCCGATTCGCTCAGCACCTCCTCGCGCTTGGCCCTCGGCAGGCAGGCCAGGATGCGGTCGCGGATCGCGCTCACCTCGATGGTGCTCATGAGCTTGGCCAGGTCGAAGGCGTCCACCCGCGCCAATGCACTGACCAGCGCCTTCTGGGTGGCGAACTCGATGTCGAGGATGTCGGTGAACTCGCTGGGCGTCTTGATCTTGCGGTCGGCAAAGAAGCGGCGCCCCTTGGCGTCCAGCAGCCGCACCACCTCGCTTTTCCTGAAGGTGATGAGCTCGTCGGAGAACTCGGATTGCGCCAGCTTGCTCAACAGGGTGTGGCGGTCCACGTTGACCATCGTCGACAGCTCGTCGACGCTGAGGTACTCGAAGTCGAGCTTGCCGCGATGCGGGTCGGACTCGGTCAGCTTGCGGGCCTGATCGACGATGTTCTTCGGCAAGAACACCAGCTTTCTGTCCCGCGCCCGGTCGCCCTCGTGGTGCAGCAGGTGCAGGCTTTCGAGCCGGCCCAGCACCTGCCGGATGTGCGGGTCCGAATGCCCCAGCAGCGCCCGTGCATGCCCCTGGAACTCGCTCAGCAGGACATGCGCGACCGTGGCCGGCTCGCCGCGCCGCTGCGCTTCGCCGGCGCGGCCGGCGAGGTCTGCCTGTCCCAGGATCTGCAGCAGATGGGCATAGGCCTGCAGCTCGGGCTGGTAGTTCACCTTGGTGGCGATCAGCTCGTTGGCGCGGTCGATCCGCGCCGCCTGGGTGTGCAGCAGTGATTCGATGAGCTGCGGCGTCGCCTTCAGATGGCGCTCCAGGGTGGCGCCATCGACCACATAGAACTCGCTGTAGGTCCTGGCCATGGCATGGGTGGGCCGCCTGCAGTGCAACAGCCTCGAGTTCATGCCGAAGCATTGGCCCTTGCCCAGGGTGTCGACCACCACGCGGCGCTCTTCGCGCATCAGGTAGAGATCGACCTGGCCTTCCTTGATCAGGTAGACCTGGTTGCCCGCCATCTTCTCGGTGAACAGCACGTCGCCGGCGTAGGCCCGCAACTGGGTGAATTCGTCCACCCCGTCCATCAGATCCAAAAGATTGGATGTATCAATTTCCACCATGGAAATCCGCCCTGAAATGCCGATGAATTCGCCTTAATTGATCTTTGTGAATTTCAATTGCTGCGAATAATGATCAAAATGACATGATAGAGCAAGTTGTATCTTGTTGCAACAGCGGCGGCGGGTGGGGCGTCAGTGGCCGCCGGCAGCTTGGCCGAGCGCCGCGCCGGTCTGGGCCGCCGCCGGCCGTGGACCGAATGCCGCCACGCCCATCGCCACCCCGCCGACCAGGAGTGCGATGCCGGCCCCGGTGGTCCAGCCGGGCAGTTCGCCGCGCTGGGCAAAACCGTAGGCCAGGGCCGACAGGGTCTCGAACACGATCAGTTGCCCGGTCAACGAGGTCGGCAACAGCTTGCTGGCCCGGCTCCAGGCCAGGGTGCCCAGCCAGGAGGCGAACAGCCCCATGGCCAGCATGAGCAGGCTGAACAGGGCCGGACGCGGCCCCAGCCCCCAGGCCCCTGCCTGGGCGGACGGGGCCAGTCCGCGCCACAGCACATAGCCGGCCCAGCCCAGGGCGGCCAGCGGCAGGGTGGCCAGGCCCTGGGCCGTGGTCCAGGTGGTGGCCGACAGGCCGGGGTGCGCCTTCAGCCAACGGGCGTTGCGGATCGGGTACCAGGTCCAGGCGGCCACCGCCACCGCAGTCAGGGCAGCGCCCAGCGCGTAGGCCGGCCCCTGGCCGGGCGCCAGCAGCGCCATCTCGGCCCGGTTCACGCAGGCGATGCCAGCGCCGATCAGCAGCAGCGAAGGCGCCAGCCGCCGCCAGGGCAGGGAGCGGTCGTGCCAGTTGGCGCAGACCGCGATCACCACCGGCAGGGTGCCGATGAGCACGCTGGCCAGCGGCACACCGGCGGCCTGGATGCCGCCCGAGAGAAACAGGTAGTAGATGATGTTGCCCACCGCCGCGAGCTTCAGCGCCTCGACCCAGTCGGCCCGGCGCAAGGCCCGCAGCCGCTGGCGGTCGGGCAGGGCCAGCAGCAGCGCCACCAGCCCGAAGGCCAGGTAGCGCCCGAAGGCCAGGGCCACCGGCGGGTAGTCGGGCAGCAGGGCCGGCGCCACGAACACCAGGCCCCACATCAGGCCCGCGCCGAGGGCGTAGAGCACCCCCTTGATCAAATCTCCTGCTGCCATGCGCTGTCTTTCCTGCGGGTCCTGAGCGTTGAAAGCGGCGAGTTTGGCGCAGTTGCAGGGGGCTGTCTTGGACAGGATTGCGCCCTGGCAGCGGGGCAAGGTCTGCCATGGCCCCGGCGAGACCGTGGGCAGATTCTCAGCGCCGCGTGCCGACGCCCAGCTGCCCCTGGTAGGCCCCGGGCGTGATGCCGTAGAGGCGGCGCAACAGGCGGTTCAGATGCGGTTGGTCGCACAGGCCGACGCTGGCCGCCACCTCGGCCGGCGCCAGCCCCTGGGCCAGCAGCGCCTTGGCACGCGCGCCACGCCGCGCCTGCAGGAAGACCTGGGGCGTGTGGCGTGTGGCCTGCTTGAAGCGGCGCAGGAAGTGGAACGGCGACAGGTCCGCCTGCGCCGCCAGTTCTTCCAGGCGCAGGCTTTCGTGCAGATGGGCCTCGATGTAGTCGCGCACCCGGGCGAGGGCGGTTCCGGACAGGCCGGCGCGCGGCGGCGGCTCGGATCCACCGGCCCGGCCGTGGCGCTGCACCATCTCGCCGGCCAGCGTCTGCAGCAGGCTGTCAAAGGCCAGCGGCTCCTCGGCTGCGGCCCACAGCGCATCGAGCAGATGCGTCACCTGCCCGCCCAAGGCCGGGTCATCGACCGCCGGCTGACCGAAGCGCTGCACCGGGCGGCCGCTGAGTTCGGCCAGCAGGCCCGATTCGACATAGACCATGCGGTAGCGCCATCCCCCCTGGGTGTCGGCCCGTCCGGTGTGCAGCTCGTCCTCGTCCATCAGCACCAGCGAGCCCGGCCCGGCCAGGTGCTCGCTGCCCCGGTAGCGGAAGCGCTCGACGCCCCATTCGACCGCGCCCATGCCGAAGGCGTCGTGCGCATGGGGGGCGAAGGCGTGGTCCACGATCTCGGCCCGGTACAGCTCCACGCCGGCGCGGTGCGGCACGCGGCGGTACAGCGCCCGGTCGCGTGGCGAATCGAATTGCTGGGGTATGCCGGCGGGTCGTGGGGACGGGCTCATGAGGCCCGCATGGTAGCGAATCCCGGCGACAGACGGCGACAATGCGCCATGAACCTTCGCTTCGTCGAGGCCTTTCACTGGGCCGCCTCCCTGAAAAGCATCACGCGCGCCGCGGAAAAGCTGCACATCACCCAGTCGGCGATGTCCAGCCGCATCGCTTCGCTCGAAGAGGAGCTGGGCGTGGTCCTGCTGGATCGGCGCGAGAAGCAGTTCCGGCTCACGGTCGCCGGTCAGCGCTTCCAGTTGCTGGCCGTGAAACTGCTGGAGCTGCAGCGCCACGTCAAGCAGGAGATGGGCAGCAACACGGGTGGGCCGATGGCCCTGCGCATCGGCGCCATCGAGTCGGTGGTGCACAGCTGGCTGCCGGGCTGGCTGCAGCAGATGCGGGCGCAACATCCTGATTTCGAACTCGAACTGACCGTGGAGACCTCGCCGGTGCTGATCGATCAGATCCGGCGCGGCGCCCAGGACCTGGTCTTCACCTCGATCGCCGGCACCGACAGCGAGGTGCGCACCCGGCTGCTGCCGCCGATGGAGATGGTCTTCGTCGGCCACCGCAGCCACCATGGCGCCCAGGACTACAGCCTCGAGGAACTGGGCGCGCTCGACCTCATCACCTTCCAGCGCGGCTCGCAGCCGCACCAGGCCCTGCTGCAGCTGTTCCAGGAGGCCGGCCGGACGGCACCGCGCATCCATGCCATCTCGTCGATCTCGGCCATGGTCCAGCTGGTCGAGGGCGGCTTCGGCGTCGCCACCCTGCCGCGTGCCGCCACCCAGCGCCTGTCGGAGCGCCTGCCCCTGCGCATCCTGCGCACCGACATCCGCCTGGCGCCCCTGCCCATCCATGCGGGCTACCGTGAAGACCCGGGCGCCGGGGTGACCGAATCGGTGCTCGAATCGGCGGTGGCCTTTGCCACGCGCCCCACGATGGCGCGCAGGAAGCGTGCAACCCCCTAGGGTGCACCAGAAGGCGTCAGAAATCCCCGGGAAACTACCAATGGCGATGGCATGGAATTCGCTATATCGAAAATCCAGTTTTCCTCATCGAAAATTTCGATGAGGAAATGCGGAAATTTCTCGTTGGATTCCTTTTCACACGGCTTTCACAATCCGCAGCAGACCTTGCACCGACGATCTGCCACTGCCGTTCTGAAGCCATCCGATGACCCCCTCCGCATCTCCCCTGTCGAGCCAGTCGACCGCCCTGCAAGTCAGGCTGGCGGCCCGTGAGGGCCTCTTCAGCGGTCATACCAGCGGCCTGGCCAGCGCCCATGTGCAGGTCAATCTGGTCCTGTTGCCGGCGGCCCTGGCCGACGATTTCGGGCAGTTCTGCGAGCGCAACCCGGTGGCCTGCCCGCTGCTGGCGGTGACGCGGCCCGGGCAGACCGACTGGCCGGCGCTGGGCCAGGATCTGGACCTGCGCAGCGATGTTCCGCGCTACCACCTGTGGCGCCGTGGCGAGCGGGTGGCCGAACTGACCGACCTGAGCGAGATCTGGCGCGATGACCTGGTGAGCTTCGCCCTGGGCTGCTCCTTCACCTTCGAGCATGCGCTGCTGGCCGCCGGCATCCCGCTGCGCCATGTGCAGCAGGGCCGCAACGTGGCCATGTACCGCAGCACGCTGGCCACCGTGCCGGCCGGCCCGTTTGCCGGGCCGGTGGTGGTGTCGATGCGGCCCCTGCGGGCGGCCGATGCCATCCGTGCCATCCAGATCACCTCGGCCCTGCCGCAGGCGCATGGCGCGCCGGTGCACCTGGGCGATCCGTCCCTGATCGGCATCGCCGACCTGGCCCGGCCCGACTATGGCGACGCAGTCGAACTGCGCTCCGATGAACTGCCGGTGTTCTGGGCCTGCGGGGTCACGCCCCAGGCTGCGCTCCAGGCGGCGCGCCCCGATTTCTGCATCACCCACGCCCCCGGGCACATGCTGGTCACCGACCTGCTGCACCGGGCCCCGACGACGCCCTGAACCCGGGCGACGCATTTTTCCGTTTCCATTCCACAAGCCATGACAAACCTGAGCACCTCCGCCCCCACCCCGGCCCGCTGGCAGTTCTGGATCGACCGCGGCGGCACCTTCACCGACCTGGTGGGCCGCGCCCCGGACGGCCAGTTCCACACCCTGAAGATGCTGTCCGAGAACCCCGAGCAGTACCGCGATGCGGCGGTCGAGGGCATCCGGCGCCTGCTGGGCCTGCGCGACGGCGAGGCCATCACGCCGCAGCAGGTGGAATGCGTGAAGATGGGCACCACCGTGGCCACCAACGCCCTGCTCGAGCGCAAGGGCGACCGCACCCTGCTGGTCACCACCCGGGGCTTCCGCGATGCGCTGCGCATCGCCAACCAGGCGCGTCCCAAGCTGTTCGAGCGCCACATCGTGCTGCCCGAGCTGCTCTATGAGCGCGTCATCGAGGCCGAGGAGCGCATGGCTGCCGACGGCGAGGAGATCCAGGCCCTGGACCTGGCGGCGTTGCGGCCGCAACTTCAGGCGGCCTTCGATGGTGGGCTGCGCTCCTGCGCCATCGTCTTCCTGCACGGCTACCGTTTCCAGGCCCATGAGCTGCAGGCCGAGGCGCTGGCCCGCGAGATCGGCTTCACCCAGGTGTCGGTCTCGCACAAGGTGAGCCCGCTGATCAAGTTCGTGCCGCGCGGCGACACCACCGTGGTCGACGCCTACCTCTCGCCCATCCTGCGCCGCTATGTCGACCAGGTGGCCCAGCAGATGCCGGGCGTGCGCCTGTTCTTCATGCAGAGCTCGGGCGGCCTGACCGAGGCGCAGCGCTTCCAGGGCAAGGACGCGATCCTGTCGGGCCCGGCCGGCGGCATCGTCGGCATGGTGCGCACCGCCGTGGCCGCCGGCCACCCGAAGGTGATCGGCTTCGACATGGGCGGCACCTCGACCGATGTGAGCCATTTCGCCGGCGAGTTCGAGCGCAGCTTCGACACCGAGGTGGCCGGGGTGCGCATGCGCGCGCCGATGATGAGCATCCACACGGTGGCCGCGGGCGGCGGCTCCATCATCCAGTTCGACGGCGCGCGGCTGCGCGTCGGCCCCGAGTCGGCCGGTGCCAATCCCGGCCCGGCCAGCTACCGGCGCGGCGGCCCCCTGGCCACCACCGACGCCAATGTGATGCTGGGCCGCATCCAGCCCGACTGGTTCCCCAAGGTCTTCGGCCCCCGCGCCGACGAGGCCCTCGACCGCGCGGTCGTGGTGCAGCGCTTCGAGACCCTGGCCAGTGCCATGTCCGCGTCCGGCGGCCAGCCGGTGAGCGCCGAAGAGGTGGCGGCCGGCGCGCTGCAGATCGCGGTGGGCAGCATGGCCAATGCGGTCAAGCGCATCTCGGTGGCGCGCGGCTACGACGTCACCCACTACACGCTGCAGTGTTTCGGCGGTGCCGGCGGCCAGCATGCCTGCCTGGTGGCCGATGCGCTGGGCATGACCCGGGTGCTGGCGCACCCCTTTGCCGGCGTGCTCTCGGCCTACGGCATGGGCCTGGCCGACCAGATCGCGCTGCGCGAGGCCTCGGTGGAACGCACCCTGGACGCCGAGGGGCTGGCGGTGGCCGCCGCCCAGGCGGCCGTCCTGCAGGCCGAGGCCGCATCGGAGCTGCAGGCCCAGGGCGTGGCCGCCGACCAGATCCAGAGCCGCTTCCAGCTGCAGCTGCGCTACCAGGGCACCGACACCGCGCTGCCCTGTTCCTACGACCCAACCCAGACCCCGGCCCAGGCCATCGCCGCGCTGCGCGACAGCTTCGAGACCGCCTACCGCCAGCGCTTCGCCTTCCTGATGCCCGACCGCGAGCTGGTCATCGAGGCCGCCAACGTGGAATGCGTGCTGCCCGGCGAGGGCACGCCCGAGGCGCAGGACCCCGCAGGGACGCCGGGCGAGCCCCATGCCGCCGCCGCCCGCTCCCGCGTGCAGATGTACTGCCTGGCCGACGCCCAGGGCGCCGGCTGGCGCGAGGCCGGCCTCTACATCCGTGAAGAGATGCAAGCTGGCGCCACCGTCGACGGCCCGGCGGTGATCGCCGAGCGCAATGCCACCACGGTGGTCGAACCCGGCTGGCAGGCCGTCATGGGGCCTTCAGGCTGTCTGGAGCTGACGCGGGTGCAGGCCCGGGTCAGCGGCCATGCGGTGGGCACCCAGGTCGATCCGGTGATGCTCGAGGTGTTCAACAACCTGTTCATGAACATCGCCGAGCAGATGGGCCTGCGCCTGCAGAACACCGCCTACTCGGTCAACATCAAGGAGCGGCTGGACTTCAGCTGCGCGCTGTTCGATGCCGAAGGCAACCTGATCGCCAACGCGCCCCACATCCCGGTGCACCTGGGCTCGATGAGCGAGTCGATCAAGACCGTGATGCAGCGCAACCCCGACATGCAGCCGGGCCATGTCTATGTGCTCAACGACCCCTACCACGGCGGCACCCACCTGCCCGACATCACCGTGGTCACCCCGGTCTACCTGAGCGACAGCGATGCGCGTCCGAGCTTCTTCGTCGCCTCGCGCGGCCACCATGCCGACATCGGCGGCATCACCCCGGGCTCGGTGCCGCCGTTCTCCACCTCCATCGACGAGGAGGGCGTGCTGATCGACAACTTCCTGCTGGTCGAACGCGGCCGGCTGCGTGAAGAGGAGATGGTGGCCCTGCTGCTCAGCGGGCCCCACCCGTCGCGCAACCCGGGCCAGAACATGGCCGACCTGCGGGCCCAGATCGCCGCCAACGAAAAGGGCGCCCAGGAACTGCGCGCCATGGTCGCCCACTACGGACAGGGCACGGTCAGTGCCTACATGCGGCATGTGCAGGACAACGCCGAGGAATCGGTGCGCCGCGTCATCACTGCCCTCAAGGACGGGCGCTACACCCTGCCGCTGGACAACGGCGCGCAGATCCAGGTGGCGGTCAGGGTCGATGCGGCCAAGCGCAGCGCGGTGCTCGACTTCAGCGGCACCAGCAGCCAGCTGCCGAACAACTTCAACGCGCCCAAGTCGATCACCATGGCGGCGGTGCTCTATGTGTTCCGCACCCTGGTGGACGACGCCATCCCGCTCAACGCGGGCTGCCTCAAGCCCATCGAGGTCATCGTGCCCGAGGCCTGCATGCTCAACCCGACCTACCCGGCGGCGGTGGTGGCCGGCAACGTCGAGACCTCCAGCTGCGTGACCAACGCGCTGTATGGCGCCCTCGGCGTGATGGCGGCGGCCCAGTGCACCATGAACAACTTCACCTTCGGCAACGCCAGCCACCAGTACTACGAGACCATCTCGGGCGGCTCGGGCGCCGGCCCCGGCTTCGACGGCACCAGCGTGGTCCAGACCCACATGACCAACTCGCGCCTGACCGACCCCGAGATCCTCGAGCTGCGCTACCCGGTGCGCCTGGACGCCTACGAGATCCGCCGTGGTTCGGGCGGTGCGGGCCGCTGGCACGGTGGCGACGGCGGCCAGCGCCGCATCCGCTTCCTGGCGCCGATGACCGCCTCCATCCTCAGCAACGGCCGCCACCACGGCGCCTTCGGTGCCGCCGGCGGCGCGGCCGGGGCGGTGGGCGAGAACCTGGTGCAGCGCGCCGACGGCCGCATCGAGGCACTGGACCACATCGGCCAGGTCGAGATGCAGCCCGGCGATGTGTTCGTCATCAACACCCCGGGCGGCGGCGGCTATGGCGCGCCCGAGCGTGGGAAGGCCGGCTGACGGACCCGCGGCCGTCCGGTGGGGTCACCGGGCGGCCTTTTTCCACTTCCACACTTTCACTTCCTCCTCCACCTCACCCCCCGGCCCGAACAACGCACGGCCACCAACCTCAGGAGAATCTTCCATGGACCTCAACGGACTGCTGCCCCTCATCGGCATCCCCATCGTGGTGGCCGGCTTCGCGCTGCGCTTCAACCCCCTGCTGGTCGTGACCGTGGCCGGCCTGTCCACCGGGCTGTCGGTGGGCATGGACCTGGGCACCCTGCTGGAGACCTTCGGCGAGAAGTTCGTCAACAGCCGCTCGCTGGCCACCTTCGTGCTGATCCTGCCGGTGATCGGCCTGCTGGAAAGCTTCGGCCTCAAGGAGCGCGCCCAGGACTGGATCGCCAGCATGGCCAGCGCCACCTCGGCGCGCATCCTGATGCTGTACTTCCTGGTGCGCCAGGGCGCGGGCGCCCTGGGCCTGACCTACATCGGCGGCCAGGCGCAGACGGTGCGGCCGCTGCTGGCGCCGATGGTGGAAGGCGCCGCGGTGGCCCGGCACGGCCCGCTGCCCGAGCCGATCCGCGACAAGCTCAAGGCGCATTCGGCGGCCTGCGACAACATCGCGGTCTTCTTCGGTGAAGACATCTTCATCGCCTTCGGCGCGGTGCTGCTGATCGATGCCTTCCTCAAGGAAAACGGCATCCAGGGGATCGAGCCGCTGACCCTGGGCCTGTGGGCCATCCCCACCGCCCTGGCCGCCCTGGTGATCCACATGGTGCGCCTGACCCGGCTCGACGCCAGCATCCGCCGCGATGTGGCCGAGTGGGAAGCCAGCCAATCCACGAACCGCAACCTGACCGACAACAAGGTGGCCGCATGAGCACGCTCCTGACCCTCAACGAGATCTACTACCTGATCGGCTTCATCGTGATGATGCTGGTCGGCATGACGCTGACCGACAAGGGCCATCCCAAGCGCCTGCCGACGGCGCTGTTCTGGTTCCTCTTCGGCGCCATCTTCCTGTTCGGCGACCTGATGGTCGACGCCCTGGGCAAGCACCTGGCCTACCGCCTCATCGGCGGCATGGTGGTGCTGATCTCGCTGATCGCGGGCAGCGGCCAACTGGCCATCGGCACCTACCGCCAGCGCAGCGCCGAAGAGCGCCAGGCCTCGGCCGACCGCATCGGCAACTGGATCTTCATGCCGGCGGTGCTGATCCCGGTGGTCACGGTGCTGTGCACCCTGGGCCTCAAAGGCGTGTCCTTGGGCGGCATGTTCCTGCTCGACCAGAAACAGCTCACGCTGGCCTCGCTGAGCGTGGCCTGCGTCTGCGCCATCCTGGCCGGCTGGAAGCTCACCGGCGGCACGCCGCTGGCCGCCGTGCGCGAATCGCGGCGCCTGGTCGACGCGATCGGCTGGGCCGCCATCCTGCCGCAGATGCTGGCCATGCTGGGCGGCGTGTTCGTGGCGGCGCAGACCGGCACCTCGGTGCAGAAGGTGGTGGCCCTCTTCGTCAACCCCGACAACCGCTTCCTGCTGGTGGTGATCTACTGCCTCGGCATGGCGCTGTTCACCATGGTCATGGGCAATGCCTTCGCGGCCTTCCCGGTGATGACCGCCGGCATCGCGCTGCCCTTCCTGATCCAGGGCCAGCACGCCGATCCGGCGCCCCTGGTCACCATCGGCATGCTGGCGGGCTACTGCGGCACCCTCATGACCCCGATGGCGGCCAACTACAACATCGTGCCGGCGGCGCTGCTCGAACTGAAGAACAAGTACGAGGTGATCAAGGTGCAGATCCCGACCGCGATCCCGCTGCTCACGGCCAACATCCTGCTGATGTATTTCATCGTCTTCCGCTGAAAGCCGAACGCCATGACCCTGACCCTGGAACAGGCCGCGATCTTCGCCGCCCTGCCGTTGCGCTCGCTGCGCCACGAATACCCCAACCACATCATGCATGTGCTCAACGGCCCGCAGGACGTGCTGTCGCCCAGGGCGCTGCACCCGGTGTTCTATGGCTGCTACGACTGGCACTCGGCGGTGCACGGCTTCTGGCTGCTGGCGCGCTGCGCCCAGGACTGGCCGACGCTGCCGCAGCGCGCCGAGATCGAGGCCCTGTTCGACGAGCACTTCACCGGGCCGCACATGGCCGCCGAGCTGGCGTATTTCGACGTCCCGGGCCGGGCCTCCTTCGAGCGCCCTTACGGCTATGCCTGGGTGCTGGCCCTGGCCCAGGCGCTGGCCGACTGGCAGCACCCGCGCGCGCCGCAGTGGCATGCCGCGCTCGAGCCGCTGGTGCAGGGCATCCGCAGCCGCACGCTGCGCTACTTTGCGTCGCTGAGCTACCCGATCCGTGTCGGCACCCACTACAACAGTGCCTTCGCGCTCAAGCTGGCGCTGGACTTCGCCCGCCACCGACACGACAGCGAGTTCGAAAGCGCTCTGCTGGCCACGGCCCGCCGCCACTACCTGGCCGACACCGACTACCCGGCGCGTTTCGAGCCCGGCGGCGACGAGTTCCTGTCGGCGGCCCTGACCGAGGCCCTGCTGATGGCCGACGTGCTGTCACCGGATCTCTTCCGGCCCTGGCTGGAGCGCTTCCTGCCCGATCTGGGCGGCACCGGGCGACTCATGCAGCCCGCCGAGGTCAGCGACCGCAGCGACCCGAAGATCGCCCACCTCGACGGCCTCAACCTGAGCCGGGCCTGGTGCATGAAGCACATCGCCCGGCGACTGCCGCCGGGCTCGGTGTTGCAGGCGCAACTGTCGGCGGCGGCCCAGGCCCACATCGAGGCCAGCCTGCCCCAGGTGACCAGCGGGCACTACGAAGGCGAGCACTGGCTGGCCACCTTCGGCCTGCTGGCCCTCGAGTGATCGGTCCAGGGAGGAGTAGGATCCCGAAGAAGCCTGGAAAAGGCTCCGGATCCCCAGCGGGGTTTCATCGAACCGTCGAGTGTTTCTGGTTGAATCCTTTTTTCCTGGGATGCCCTCATGAACAAGCTCACCTTGCGCCAGAAGCTCTGGCTGCCCCTTCTCCTGGCCTGGCTGGGCCTGCTGGCCCTGACCCTGGCGAACGCCTGGCAGACCCGCCAGCTCCAGTACGAGGCGCGCCGCTCGGCGCTCTCCGACATCACCGACATGGCGCTGACCGTGCTGGCCGACTATGAAAAGCAGGCCCAGGCCGGCAAGCTCTCGGTCGAGGAGGCGCGCAGCGCCGCCTTCGCGCGGCTGGCGTCGCAGCGCTACGGCAAGGACGGCTATGTCACCGTGATCGGCGCCGACTCGGTGATCGCCATGCACCCGATCAAGCCTGATCTCAATGGCAAGAACATGCTGGGCTTCAAGGACGCCAAGGGCAACGCCTTGTATGTCGACATCGCGGCGGTCGGCAGCTCGGCCGCCGGCCGCGGCTTCGTCGACTACTGGTGGCCGCGCCCGGGCAGCGACCAGCCCAGCCCGAAGATGGGCTATGTGATTCGCTTCCGGCCCTGGAACCTCGATCTGGTCGCGGGCGACTATGTCGACGACATCGAGCAGAGCTTCCACATCGCGCTGTACCGCTCGATCGGGCTGCTGGCCCTGCTCGGCCTGCTGATCTCGGGCCTGACCTTCTGGGTCGTGCGCGACATCGAGCGTGCGGTGGGCGGTGAACCCGGCGTCGCCGCCGCGCTGGCGCTGCGCATCGCCGAAGGCGATCTGCAGACCCGGGTGGCGGTGCGCCCGGGCGACCGGCTCAGTCTGCTGTACGCCATCGGTTTCATGCGCGACCAGCTCTCGGGCATCCTGACCCGCATCCAGCAGGCCACCGGCACCATTGCGCACGCTGCCGCCGAGATCGCCCAGGGCAACGGCGACCTGTCGAGCCGCACCGAGCAGCAGGCCTCGTCGCTGCAACAGACCGCCTCGAGCATGGAGCAGCTGACCGCCACCGTGCGGCAGAACGCCGACAACGCGCGCCAGGCCGCCGAGTATGTGTCGGGCACGGCCCGCACCGCCGTGCAGGGCGGCGAGGCGGTGGACCGGGTGGTGCAGACCATGCGGTCCATCAGCGCCAGTTCGCGCAAGATCAACGAGATCATCGGCGTCATCGACGGCATCGCCTTCCAGACCAACATCCTCGCGCTCAACGCCGCCGTCGAGGCGGCACGGGCCGGTGAGCAGGGCCGGGGCTTCGCGGTGGTGGCCGCCGAGGTGCGCGCGCTGGCCGGCCGCAGCGCGGCGGCGGCCAAGGAGATCAAGACCCTGATCAGCGAATCGGTGGACGAGGTCAACGCCGGCTCCGAGCTGGTCGAGCAGGCCGGCAAGACCATGGGCGAGGTGGTGGAATCGGTGCACCGCATCACCGGCCTCATGGAGGGCATTGCCGAGGCCAATCTGCAGCAGACCGCCGGCATCGAAGAGGTGAACCGGGCGGTCTCGCAGATGGACGGCATGACGCAGCAGAACGCCGCCATGGTGGAGCAGGCCAGTGCCGCCACTTCGGCCATGGCCTCCCAGGTGGCGGTGCTGCGCGAGGCCCTGGCGGTGTTCCGGCTCGAGGCCGAGTCCGGCACGGCGCAGACCCCGGTCCCGGCCCGCGCCGCGTCGGCGCGTCGCCTGAGCCGGCACTGACAACCTGCTCACGGTCTCGCCGCGCCGCCTTCAGCGCGTGAGGCCGGCGCAGGCGCCGCGCCCGGCCTCGATCTGGCGGAACAGATCGGCCAGGGTCTTGCCCGGCTCGTCGGCAAAGCGCTCGTCCAGCATCGCCAGTTCCTGGATGCGGTCCAGGCGGAAGCTGCGGAAGGCGGTCCGGGTCTCGCACCAGGCGGCCAGGGTCCAGACCCGGCCCCAGTAGAAGCAACCCAGCGGCCGCAGCACCCGCTCCGATGGCTGCTCTTCCAGCGAGAGGTACTGGACGCGGACCTTGCGCCGTCCCTGGGCGGCCTCGCGCAGGGTCTGCAGGGTCTGCTGCACCTCGGGCGCCAGGCCCACGGCGGGCGCATACAGGATCTGCGCCTCGGCCGCCACCCGGGCCGCGCCGGGCAGCACCGACAGCACCTTGCCCAGGGCCAGCTCGGCCTGGTGGGCCAGGGCGGGGTCCAGCCAGGCCTGGGCCAGGCGCACCGCCGCCACCAGGGCACCGGCCTCGCCCTGGCTGAACATCAGCGGCGGCAGCTCGAAGCCTTTGCCCAGGCGGTAGCCCACGCCGGCCTCGCCTTCCAGCGGCACCCCCTGGTGCTGCAGGTCGGCGATGTCGCGGTAGATGGTGCGCTCGGACACCTCCAGCCGCCCGGCGAGGAAGGCGGCGGTGCTGAGCCGGCGTCCTCGCACCAGCTGGACGATCTGGAACAGTCGGTCGGCACGGCGCATGGGTGGGTCCTTGTGGGTTCAGAAGCCGAGCGCCGACAGGTCGGCTGCCATGGCGTCGGCGATCAGGCGCATGTCGTGGTCGCCGATCTCGAACAGGCCGAAGCGAAAGCGCTGGCCCCAGTGTCGGCGGTCCTCGATGAACTCGAGCCGGTCCAGCAGCGGGGCGATGGGGATTTCGCGGCTGCTCAGATCGTAGCGGACATCGCGCCGGTGGGGCACGAAGCCGCCCCCCATGTCGAAGGCATAGGGCAGACCTGGCGCGACCCGGCCGAGCGAGACCCAGCTGCGCAGGCCGTCGACCTCGCCGGAGCGTGTCGATGGCGCGTAGTAGGCGACGCGGTCGCCGGGGCGCAGGCGCCTGAGCGGCGCCAGGCGGCCGTGGCAGACCTGCATGAAGCCCAGGGGCTGGTGTTCGCGGCCGCGGCGCGCATGTTCGGCACAGGCCACGGCCACCCAGTTGCGGGCCGGGGCGGCCGGCCGCTCGAACAGATCGGGCTGCATCAGCGGCTGCGGGCGTGCAGGCCCACGGTATTGCCTTCGGTGTCGAGCACATTGGCGATGAAGCCGATGTCCTGCGGCAGCTCGATGCAGGCGTCGATCACCCGCCCGCCGGCCGCCGCGACACGCGACACGGCGGTGTCGAGGCCGGGCGCGCAGTCGAGGTAGATGCGGGTGCCGTGGTCGGCGCTCGGGTGGCGGCCCGGTCCGCAGATCAGGCAGCCGCCGGTGGCCGGCAGGCTGTAGCTGAAGACCGCGATGGGGTCGCCGCCCATGTCGTCGCGGCGCAGCAGCGGGCGGCCCAGCACGGTTTCGTAGAAGGCCTGGGCGCGGGCCAGGTCGGTGCAGGGGATCTCGAACCAGTTGATGGCGCGCAGCGCCGGTGCAGGGGTGGCAGACATGAAAAGCTCCTGTTGGAATGGACAGGGCTCCATGCTGCCGGGGGGCTGCTGACAACGGGGTGTCAGCAGCCTCGCTTCAACGCCCGCGCCGTTGGCGGGCACGCTCCAGGGTGCGCGCGGTGTCGCGCGGGTCCAGCCCGTACATGTCGGCAAAGGCTTCCAGGGTCTGGCCGCTGGCCTCGAAGGCGCGCAGCCTCGCCTCGTCGCGGGCGGCCTGCTCGGCGACCTCGGCCAGGGCTGCGTCGAGCACCGCGTTGGCGGCCTCGTCGCGGCTGCGTACCCGCTCGGCATAGGCCTCGCGGCTGAGGCCCGAGGCTTCGAAGGCCAGCACGATGCGGCGGCGCAGCTTGGCGCCGAGGTCTTCGGGGCTGCGTTGCTGGCGGCGGCGGAAGACCTCGAGCAGGGCATGGTGCACATGCTCGGGCGCCAGCGCCTCGACCGCCTGCGCCTGCAGGTCGTGGCGCTGCTGGCCGGAGGCCAGGGCGCTCAGGTAGCGGCTGGAGCGGGTGTGCAGGGCCAGGGCAGCCTTCAGCGATTCGCGATCGAACAGCTCGGGGTGCGCCTCCAGCAGGTCCTGGAAGATGCCGCGCTTGAGCGGCAGGAAGTTCTCGCCGAACAGCGCCGGGTACAGGCCGGCCAGTTGCTCGAGCACCGGGTGGCTGCGCGGCGCACGCGGCGCCTGCGCCTCGGCCTGGGGTGCGGCGGCGGTGGCCGCCGCTGCCTCGCGTGGGCGGCGGGCGCCGCCGCGACGTCCGCGGGCCGGGCGCGGGCCACGGGCGTTCGGTTCCTGGCGCGGGGCTGCGGTCTGTTGTGGCACTTCGCCGGCTGGCTCGGCAGGGCGTTCGGCGGCGGGATTCTGTTCTTTTTCGGACACGGGCTCGGTCATGGCGTGACGGTCGGTTGGAGGGTCAAACCCTCCATCATGCCAGCCTTGGCGGGCGGCGGGGCCGCCGCCGCCCTGTGGTCAGTCGGCCAGGGCCTCGTCGAGCACCTCGACCCAGTGGCGCACCGGCGTGGCGGTGCCGCTTTGCAGGTGGGTGATGCAGCCGATGTTGGCGCTGACGATGCCCTCGGGCTGCAGGGCTTCGAGGTGGCCGATCTTGCGGTCGCGCAGCTCGTAGGAGATGTCGGGGTTGAGCACCGAGTAGGTGCCGGCCGAGCCGCAGCACAGATGGGCCTCGTTGCAGGCCAGATGGACGTCGAAGCCCAGCTCGCGCAGGCCGGCTTCGACGCCGCCGCGCAGCTTCTGCCCGTGCTGCAGGGTGCAGGGCGGGTGGTAGGCGAGCTTGCTGCGAGGCACCTCCTGCAGGCGCGGCTTGAGCAGCGGCACCAGCTCGGGCAGCAGCTCGCTGAGGTCGCGGGTGCGCTCGCTGACCAGGCGGGCCCGGTCGGCATAGGCCGGGTCGTCCTTGAGCAGGTGGCCGTATTCCTTGACCGTGACGCCGCAGCCCGAGGCATTCATCACCAGGCATTCGGCCTGGCCGGAGCTGAGCAGCGGCCACCAGGCGTCGACGTTGGCGCGCATCTGGGTCAGGCCGCCGCCCTGGTCGTTGAGGTGGAATTTCACCGCGCCACAGCAGCCGGCCTGCGGCACCGGCAGCAGGCTGATGCCGGCGGCATCGAGCACCCGGGCGGTGGCGTTGTTGATGTTGGGCGAGAGGGCCGGCTGCACGCAGCCCTCGAGCATCAGCATGCGGCGTGCGTGCCGGGCCTCGGGTCGACGGCCGGCTTGCTGGGGCAGCGGCACCTTGGCGCGCAGCTTGGGCGGCAGCGCGCCGCGCACCGCCTGGCCGAGCTTCAGGGCCGGCGCGAACAGAGGCGAAGGCAGGCCCTCCTTGAGCAGCCAGCGCAGCGCGCGCTCGCCCGCCGGGCGCGGCACCTGCTCCTCGACGATCTGGCGCCCGATGTCGACCAGGTGGCCGTACTGCACGCCGCTCGGGCAGGTCGATTCGCAGTTGCGGCAGGTCAGGCAGCGGTCCAGGTGCAGCTGGGTCTTGCGTGTCGGGGCCTGGCCCTCGAGCACCTGCTTGATCAGGTAGATGCGCCCGCGCGGGCCGTCGAGCTCGTCGCCCAGCAGCTGGTAGGTCGGGCAGGTGGCGGTGCAGAAGCCGCAGTGCACGCATTTGCGCAGGATGGCCTCGGCCTCGCGGCCCTGCGGGCTGTCCTGGTAGGGGGGGGCGAGATGGGTTTGCATGGTGGGACGGTCAACGGAAGGTGGGACAGGGGCTCAGTCGGTGTTCGGCGAGAGGGGGGCGCGTGCACCGAGCAGGCGCACGATGCGCCGGAAATCAGCCACCAGCGGTGGCAGGGACAGGGACAGCAGCACCATGGCCAGGGGCAGCACCCAGACGAAGCCGATGTGCTTGAAACCCGCCGCGCCCACCACCCCGCCCACGGTGAACAGGCCCAGCAGCGAGGCGAACAGCTTGAGCCGCACCGGGTTGGCATACACGCCGCCCTGGGCGCCGGTTTCGCGGCCGTTCCAGTACAGCATCTTGCCCAGCTCGATGCCCAGGTCGGTGACGATGCCGGTCATGTGGGTGGTGCGGATGGTGGCCGAGGAGATCTTGGTCACCAGCGCGTTCTGCAGCCCCATGATGAAGGCCAGCAGCAGCACGGTGCCCGGCACTGCGAACGGGGTCTGGCGGTTCAGCGTGCCGCCGATGACGCCGAAGACCAGCATCAGCAGGGCCTCGAGCAGCAAGGGGATGGCATAGCCGCTGCGCAGGTGGTGCACCCGCGCCCAGTTCACCAGGATGGCGGTCAGGGCCGCGCCGCTGGTGAAGGACAGCAGCACCCCGACCGAGGTCAGCACCAGCACCAGATGGCCCAGCACCAGGTTGTCGGCCAGCATGGAGACAAAGCCCGACATGTGCGAGGTGTACAGGCCCACCACCAGAAAGCCGCCGGCGTTGATGGCACCGGCATTGAAGGCCAGCAGGAAGCCGAGCATCCGGTTGGTGGCCGGCGTGCGGTGCTGGCTGGCAAGGTGGCGCAGGCGTCGCATGGTCGGGCGGCGTCACCAGCCGCGGTAGAGGCGGCCGTGGCCGAAGATGCCGACCGGGTCGAACTGCTGCTTGAGGCCGCGCTGGATGCGCTCGAGCGGGGCCGACAGCGGGGTGAACACCTCTTGCAGGGCATCGGGTCCGCGGAAGCGGGTGGCGTGGCCGCCCGCGCTGACCGCATGGTGGCGCAGGCGCTTGAGCTGGTCGGAAGGGGCCTTGAGCCAGCGCTGGGCGCCGCCCCATTCGATCAGGCTCTGGCCGAGCTGCAGCGGCGCGGCGGTGTCGGGCACCGACAGCCGCCACAGGCTCTCGTGCCTGTCGAGATCGAAGAAGGCATGGCTCTGTTCGCGCAGCGACTGCCAGAAAGCCTGGGCCTGGGATGGATCGAGGAGATCGCCGCCGAGCTTGCGGCAGGCGGCGTCGACCGCAGCGCGGGCCCCCCGCAGGCGCAGGGTGAGTTGGCCGTCGTGCCAGCAGGAGGCGTTCAGCGGCAGGGGCTGGGCGGCCCAGGTCTGCAAGCGCGTCAGGGCGTCGGCCTCGGCGGCCTCGAAGCGCAGGCTGGCTTCGGCCACCGGCAGGGGCAGCACCTTGAGCGAGACCGAGGTGATCAGGCCCAGCGTGCCCAGCGAACCGGCCAGCAGGCGCGACACGTCGTAGCCCGCGACATTCTTCATGACCTGGCCGCCGAAGCTCAGGGCCTCGCCCCGGCCGTTGACCAGTTCCAGGCCCAGCACATAGTCGCGCACGCTGCCCACGCTGGCCCGGGCCGGGCCGGCCAGGCCGGCCGCCACCATGCCGCCCAGGGTGGCGCCGGCACCGAAATGCGGGGGCTCGAAGGGCAGGCACTGGCCGCGCCCGGCCAGCGCCGCCTCGATGTCGGCCAGGCGCGTGCCCGCCCCGGCGGTGATCACCAGTTCGCTGGGCTCGTAGGCACTGATGCCGGCCAGTGCGGTGGTGTCGAGAATCTGGCCGTGCAAGGCCTGGCCATAGAAATCCTTGGTGCCGCCGCCCCGGATGCGCAGGGGGGTGGCAGCGTCGGCGGCGGCGCGGATGCGCTCGATCATCGAGGTGAGGGCGGTCTGCATCCTGACGATGGTAGCGGCAGCGCCCTCCGGCTGCCCAGCCCCCGGGCTTGATTTTTTTGACGCCCGGGCATGCAGAAATTTGACGGCGCGGCCCGGCGCCGCCTCAACGGCCTTCGAAGAAGTTGACCGGCAGACCCGGCACCTCGACACGGGCGGCGAGCACCCGGCCGTTGTCGGGCCAGCGTTCCAGCTCGCCTTGTGGCCGGCCGTGCGAGGCGGTGGTGACGTACAGGGTGCGGCCATCCGGGCCGCCGAAGCAGGGCATGGTGGGGCAGCGTGCCGGCAGCGGCACCTCGGCCACCAGGTCGCCGGTGGGGGACAGGCACAGCAGGCGGCCGCCCTCGAACTGGGCGCTCCAGTAGCGGCCTTGGGCATCGACGGCCGCGCCGTCGGGCCGGCCGCCGTAGCGCGAGGCCGCCTCGAGGTCGTCGGAGCGGAAGCCGGCCGGCTTGCCGGGCAGCTGCAACCAGGGCCGGTGGTGGCTCAGGGCGCCGCTGGCGGCGTCCCAGTCCCAGGCATGGATGCGGTGGTGCATGGTGTCGGCCCAATACAGGGTGCGCGCATCGGGCGACCAGGCCAGGCCGTTGGAGATCACGTTGTTGATGGCCTTGAGGCTGATCTCGGGCTTGCCGTCGCCACGCGCGTCGATGCAGAACAGCTCGCCCAGACGCCGGTCGCGCGGCTCGTACATGGTGCCGGCCCAGAAGCGGCCCAAGGGGTCGCATTTGCCGTCGTTGAAGCGGGTGGTGGCGGGGTCGTGGCTGAAGCGGGCCAGGCAGTCCAGCCCGCCTCCCCAGTTGGGCGCACGGTACACGCCGTCGCGCAGGGCGATGACCAGGCCACCCTGGCGCGCCGGGGCGATGCAGCCCGGCTCGGAGGGCATGGCCCAGCGCTCCAGCCCGTGCGCGCCATGGCGCAGGATCTCGCGGCCCGGGATGTCGACCCAGTACAGCGCCTGCTCCTGCGGGTGCCAGAACGGCGACTCGCCGAGCAGGCTGCGCTCGGGCGCCACGACCTGCCAGTCCAGCTTCAGCACGGTGCTCATGGGGTGTCTCCTTCGTCGTTGTGGATCTCGATGCTCATCGCCAGGCTCATGGACTCGCCCGGGGCCAGGGTGCGCATGCCCAGTTGTCGGGGGTCGAGGCCCAGGGCGTGTTGCAGGTTGACCGCGTTGTTGGCGTGGCTGACCGGTTCGATGGCGATGGCGTCGCGTCCGGGCTGGGTGCAGACCACCAGGTAGGGGGTGCGGCTGCGCACACGCACGCTCAGCACCGGGTCGCGCAGGAGGAGGTCGCCGTCCCAGCCTTCGAAGCAATGGTCCACGTCGAGCCCGGCGCAATCGGCATGCAGTCCGGTGGATGGCGTGCGGTGGGTGGGCAGCTTGTCGGGGCCCATCTCCCAGCGGGCACCGGCTTCGAAGGCGATGTGGCTGCCGGGCCGTTTGATGAACCAGGGGTGCCAGCCCAGGCCTGCCGGCACCGCCACCGGGGCCTGGTTGGTCATGGACAGCTGCAGCACCAGGGTGTCGCCCTGCAGCCCGATGATCTGCGAGGCATCGAAGGCGAAGGGCCAGGCGGCATCTGCGGCATGCTCGAAGGCCAGCATGAGCTGATCCGGGCGGTGCTCGAGCACCGTCCAGGGGCGCTGCCAGCCGACACCGTGGATGGCATGGGGTTCCGGGGCATTGTTCTGCACCAGCGGGTGGCCCGTGCCCTGCCAGTGCAGCAGCGCATGGCCGACCCGGTTGCTGAAGGGCACCAGCGGATAGCTGCCGGAATGGCGGGCGTTGTCCAGCCCGGCGGTCGGCGGCAGGCGCAGCACCGGCAGCTCACGCCACCACAGGCCGGCCAGGCAGGCCCCCAGATCGGGCCTGACCTCGCAGCGCAGGTGGCCGCCGAGGGCACGGTTGTCCAGGATCAGGGCGTCAGGGTGGTGCATGGGGACCTCACAGGGATGGCCCCGATTGTGCCTGCGGGCACCGGGCCGTCCAGGCACGTACCGGTTCCGTCGATGGCAAAAAAAGGGGCCCGCCAAGGCGGGCCCAATATCCAAGGGAGACTCTCAAAAAAAATCGCCTGCCTGGGACGGGTGGCCGCCCCAGGGTGCGCAACCGGCTCAGCGGTTGTAGGCGGTTTCGCCGTGGGACGAGATGTCCAGGCCTTCGCGCTCGTCTTCTTCGCTGACGCGCAGGCCGATGGTCAGGTCGACCAGCTTGTAGGCCACGATGGAGACCACGCCGGACCAGACGATGGTCACCAGCACGGCCTTGGCCTGCACCCAGACCTGGGCTGCGATGGAGTAGGCGTCAGCCGTCACCAGGGTGCCGCTGAACCAGTCGACCGGGAAGCTCGGGCCGCCCAGGCTGGGGGAGTTGAACACGCCGGTCAGCAGCGCGCCCAGGATACCGCCCACGCCGTGCACGCCGAACACGTCCAGGGTGTCGTCGGCGCCCAGGATCTTCTTCAGACCCGTCACGCCCCACAGGCAGACGAAGCCGGCGACCAGGCCGATGATCACGGCACCGGCGATGCCGACGTTGCCGGCGGCCGGGGTGATGGCCACCAGGCCGGCGACGGCGCCGGAAGCGGCACCCAGCATCGAGGCCTTGCCCTTGTGCAGGGCTTCACCCAGGGACCACGACAGCACGGCGGCGGCGGTGGCCAGGAAGGTGTTGATGAAGGCCAGGGCGGCGAAGCCGTTGGCTTCCAGGGCGGAGCCGGCGTTGAAGCCGAACCAGCCCACCCACAGCAGCGAGGCGCCGACCATGGTCAGGGTCAGGCTGTGAGGAGCCATCGACTCCTTGCCGTAGCCGATGCGCTTGCCGACCATGAAGGCGCCGACCAGACCGGCGACAGCGGCGTTGATGTGCACCACGGTGCCGCCGGCGAAGTCCAGCGCGCCCCATTGCCACAGCAGACCGGCCTTGGCGTTGGTGGCGTCGACGATTTCCTTGGTGGTGTAGGCGTCAGGACCTTCCCAGAACCAGACCATGTGGGCGATCGGGGCGTAGCTGAAGGTGAACCACAGGACCATGAAGGCCAGCACGGCGGAGAACTTGATGCGCTCGGCGAAGGAGCCCACGATCAGGCAGCAGGTGATGCCGGCGAAGGTGGCCTGGAAGGCGGCGTAGACGATCTCGGGAATCGCCACACCCTTGCTGAAGGTGGCGGCGTTCGCGAAGGTGCCGGCGGCGTTGTCCCAGATGCCCTTCATGAACAGGCGATCGAAGCCGCCGATGAAGGAGTTGCCTTCGGTGAAGGCCAGGCTGTAGCCGTAGACGAACCACAGCACGACGATCAGCGAGAAGGTGACCATCACCTGCATCAGCACCGACAGCATGTTCTTGCTGCGGACCAGGCCGCCGTAGAACAGGGCCAGGCCCGGCACGGTCATCAGGATCACCAGCAGCGTGGAGACCATCATCCAGGCGGTGTCGCCCTTGTTGGGCACCACCGGGGCGGGGGCTGCCGCAGCCGGTGCTGCAGCGGCGTCGGCCGGCGCAGCGGCCGCAGCGGCCGGGGCGGCAGCTGCAGCAGCCGGGGCCGCCGCAGCGTCAGGGGCCTTGGCGTCGGCGGCAGCCGGCGCGGCTGCGGCAGGCGCCGCAGGGGCGGCAGCGGTCTGGGCCAGCACGGCGGAGCCGCCGAGCATCAGCCCGAAACCCAGGGCAAGTGTTGCAAACAGTTTTTTCATGGTTGGGACTTTCTGTTGGGCACGACAGCGGTCTTGCTTTACAAGGCCTCTTTGCCGGTCTCGCCGGTGCGGATGCGCACGACCTGCTCGAGGTCGTACACGAAGATCTTGCCGTCGCCGATCTTGCCGGTGCGGGCAGCGGTCTCGACGGCTTCGATCACCCGTTCGACGAGGTCGTCGGAAACCGCCGCCTCGATCTTCACCTTGGGCAGGAAGTCGACGACATATTCGGCGCCGCGGTAGAGCTCGGTGTGGCCCTTCTGCCGGCCGAAGCCTTTCACCTCGGTCACGGTGATGCCTTGCACGCCCATGCCCGACAGCGCTTCGCGCACTTCGTCAAGCTTGAACGGTTTGATGATGGCGGTAACGAGTTTCATGCGTTCTCCAAGTGGGGTCGCTGGTTCAGAAGGTGTACTTGGCACCGAGCACCAGCGTGCTCTTGCCAAGGTTGTCGTTGAACGGAGAGGCGTAGCCGGCCAGCTTGGCGTTGGTGCCGATCAGGGCGGCCGAGACCGAGAAGCCGTTGCCGTAGTCCTTGCCCAGGGTCAGGGCGTAGTCGGTGTACGAGCCGATGTTGCCGTTGCCTGCCACGCTCTGGTGGCCCACGTGCGGCACCAGGCTCAGGCCGTCGCCCAGGTCGACGTTGGCCGACAGGTCGAGGTAGCCGCTGCCCGAGCTGTTCTGCCAGCCGAACAGGTTGGAGAAGCTGCGCGAGTACTTGGCGGTGTAGATCTTGTAGGTCAGGGCGCCGTACAGTTCGTCGGTGTTGGCGTTGGCGAAGACCTTGGTGTTGGCCAGCGAGTTGCCGGCGTATTGATAGCGCAGGTAGCCGACGTCGAAGCTCAGGTCGGTGACGATCTCACCGCGGTAGCCGCCATAGATGTCCCATTCGACCGGGCCCTTGACGTTGACGCCGGTGCTGATGCCGTCGTCCTTGATCCACTTGATGTTGGAGGCCCAGGTGCCGATGTACAGGCCGCTGGTGTGCGTGAAATCGATGCCGCCTTGCACGGCCGGCTGGAAGCGGGTCTGCGAAATGCCGCGGTAGCGGTATTCGGTGACCACGCCGACGTTGTAGGCCAGGGTGTTGGTCGGGGCCGGGGCGGCCTCGGCGGGCGCGGCCGCCGGAGCAGCCTCCTGGGCCGAAGCAGCAGCACCAGCGAGGGCCAGTGCAGCAAGGATCATTGTTTTCTTGGCATTGAATTTCACGGGGTTCTCCTGTTTACAAAAAATCATCGGGTGGATGCGGAACTAATGCACATTGCGTGCCAACACGGAATGCCCTCAGTCTGATCAGGGCCTGAATGGTCTGCACGCCCCAGAACGGCTCCTTTCTATGTGAATGAATGGTGACAAAGGCACCTGTTTGGTGCAGACCTGCCCAGCCTACGCCGAAGCCATTACAAATGCACTCTTCTGGTGAAGGTGTTGCGGGGAGCGATCTGGAGATGTGTCTTTCTTTGGTGCAAAGCCGGGCCCAGCTGGGTCTGGAGGCCGCCCCGGTGACGGTCGAGGTGCATCTGGCCAACGGGCTGCCCAGCTTCACCCTGGTCGGGCTGGCCGAGGTCGAGGTCAAGGAGGCGCGCGAGCGCGTGCGCTCGGCCCTGCAGAACTCGGGGCTCGACTTCCCACACAACAAGCGCATCACGGTCAACCTGGCGCCGGCCGATCTGCCCAAGGACTCGGGCCGCTTCGATCTGCCGATCGCGCTCGGCCTGCTGGCCGCCAGCGGCCAGATCGATGCCGCCCGCCTGGCCGGGCATGAGTTTGCCGGCGAGCTCTCGCTGTCGGGGGCCTTGCGCCCGGTGCGGGGTGCCCTGGCCATGAGCCTGGCCCTGCGCCGGCAGGGGCTTGCGGCCCGCCTGGTGCTGCCACCGGGCAGCGCCGAGGAGGCGGCCCTGGTCCCCGAAGCCCAGGTCTGGCGCGCCCGCCACCTGCTGGATGTGGTCCAGGCCTTTGCGCCGTCGGCCGAGGCGGCCCCGGTCGGGGCCGACGAGGGCTGGTGCCGGCTCGACAGCCCGGCGCGGCCGCGCCAGAGCGACTACCCGGACCTGGCCGAGGTCAAGGGCCAGGCGGCGGCCAAGCGCGCCCTGGAGATCGCGGCCGCCGGCGGCCACAGCCTGTTGATGTCGGGACCGCCCGGCTCGGGCAAATCGATGCTGGCGCAGCGCTTCGCCGGCCTGCTGCCCGACATGAGCCTGGACGAGGCCCTCGAATCGGCGGCACTGTTCAGCCTGGACGGCCGCTTTTCACCTGAGCAATGGGCGCTGCGGCCGACCCGGCAGCCGCACCACACCGCCAGCGCAGTGGCCCTGGTGGGTGGCGGCTCGCCGCCGCGCCCCGGCGAGATCTCGCTGGCGCACCATGGCGTGCTCTTCCTCGACGAGATCGCCGAGTTCCCGCGCAGCGCCCTCGAAGCCCTGCGCGAACCGCTGGAGACCCGCCGCATCACGATCTCGCGGGCGGCGCGCCGCAGCGAGTTCCCGGCCGCCTTCCAACTGGTGGCCGCGATGAACCCCTGTCCCTGCGGCTACCTGGGCTCGAGCCTGCGGGCCTGCCGTTGCACGCCCGAGCAGGTCACGCGCTACCAGGGCAAGCTCAGCGGGCCGCTGCTCGACCGCATCGACCTGCAGGTCGAGGTCAACGCACTGCCGCCGGAGCAACTGCTGCAGGCGCCGCCGGGGGCGGGCAGCGCTGCCATCCGGGCCCGGGTGCAGCAGGCGCGCGACCTGGCCCTGCAGCGCCAGGGCTGCAGCAACCAGGACCTGCAGGGCGCGGCGCTCGACGAGCAGGCCCGCCTGCAGCCCGAGGCCCTGGCCCTGCTGCAGGCGGTGGCGCTGAAGCTGGGCTGGTCGGCGCGCAGCATCCACCGGGTGCTCAAGGTGGCGCGCAGCGTGGCCGACCTGGCCGGCGGCGGCCCCATCGGCAGCCCGCATGTCGCCGAGGCGGTGCAGTACCGTCGCGGGGTGCTCGGCCGTCAGCGCTGAATCAGCCCTGGCCTCACATCAGTGGTCCAAGGCGCTGCGCGTCACCCGCGACGCATGAAACCGGCGCGCAGTCATCGGTTGCCAGGCTGCGGAGCAACGGGGTGGTCTCACACCACCTCGGCCGGGGCCCGGCGTTTGGCCACCGCGATCGGGGGCGCCCATTTCGAGTCCTTGGGTTTCTTGCCGGTCACCAGGGTGATCTCGGAGGGCTCGAAGACCTCGAGGTTGTGGGTGATCGGGGTGGTCAGCACGTACTGGGCCTGGGTGCTGCGCAGGAAATGGCCCACCAGCTGGATGTTGCGCACGTCCAGGTGGGCGAAGGGCTCGTCGATGAAGACGAAGCCGCCCGGGGTCTCGTCGTCCTTGAGCAGGCCCACCAGCAGGATCAGCGATTTGATGACCTGCTGGCCGCCCGAGGCCTCGCCGTCGTTGAGGCCGATGCTGCCCTTGCCGTCGAAGCTGAAATGCACCTTGAGGCCGGCCTGGGCCAGCACGCTGTCGTGGTTCTCGAGCACCGGCAGTTCGGCGGCGACGTCCACGCCGGCCAGCAGGCCGAGTTCGCGGATGTTGTTGCGGTAGCGGCGCACGGTGGCGCGCAGCACCTCGATGTAGCTCTCGCGGGCGTTGTGCACCGCAGTGGCGGCCTGGGCATTCTTCACCTGGTGGTCGTCCAGGTTGTAGCCCTGCTCGCGCACCGTGAGCTCCATGCGCTGGTAGCGTTCCTGCACGGTGGCATCGTGCTCCCAGCCTTCCTGCTGCAGGTCTTCCTCGACCGAGGCCAGGCGCAGCCGCGCCTGGGTGTCGTTCTGGTAGGTGTCGACGAGGCGGCTGACGGCCTCGGGGCGGGTCCAGCCGGGGGCGAAGGCGCTGCGGCGTTGGCGCGAGGCGGCGCTGTCGAGTCGCAGGCTGCGGCAGCGCTGGTCCAGCTCCTGGCGCAGGCGCTCGCCGTCCTCGACCCCGCGCCTGAGGGACACGCCCAGCGCGTTGTAGGCGTTCTCGGCCTGCACCAGGGTGGTCCGGGCGGCGGCATAGGCCTTGTCCAGGGTCTGCCAGCGCAGGCCCTGGCCGATGCGCTGCTGCTTGGCCGCGGGCAGGCTGGCGCGGGCCTGGGCGAATTCCTCGCTGCGCCGCGCCAGCTCTTCGGCGGCGCTGTGGCCGGCCAGCGACTGCTGCACGTCGCTGCGCAGGCGTTTGGTGGCCGCCAGTGCGGCGCCGAGTTCGCCCAGCTGGGCCTGCACCCGCTGCAGCTCCTGTTCGGCGGACGCCTGGCGCGATTGCAGGGCTGCGGTGCCGAACTGGTGGTCGCGCGGCTCGACGAAGACCGAACGGGCCCCGCGGCCGTCGTAGACATAGGCCTGGGGCGTGATCCAGGCCTCGCCCGATTGACGGCCGGCCTTCGGGCTGTCGACGCAGCGCAGGCGCTCCAGTTGCTGGAGCAGCCAGCGCGGCACCGGGGCGCTGAAGTGAAGCTGGGCCAGCAGGCTGTGGGCGGGGGCCTGGCCGGACGGGCGCTGGCATTCGGCCGGCGCCACGATGTAGTGGCGGTAGCGTTCGCGTTCGGCGAGTTCGTAGGCGGCCAGTTCGTCGGCGCCGTCCTCCAGCAGCACGATCCAGCGGTTGGGTCGCAGCACGCCTTCGATGGCGTGGCGCCAGGGCTCGTGACGCACCTCGACCACATCGGCCAGGAACTGGTGGGCGATGCCGGCCTGCTGCAGGCGCTGGCGCAGCTTGCGCGCCTCTTCGGGCGGCGGCGGGGCCTGGCGGTCCTGCAGACCGGCCAGGCTGGACCGGGCCTGGGCCTCGCGCTCGCGCAGCCGGGCCGACTGTTCCTGCAGGCCCTGCAGTTCGGCCTCGAGTTCGGCCAGGCGGGTGTGCAGGGCGGTGGTGTCGGTCTCGTCGGTGATCAGGGCCAGCAGTTCGGCTTCGCGCTTGACCAGGGCCTCGAGCGGGGCCTCGAGGTCGCGGGCCTGTTCGCGCAGTCGGTTGGCCTCGTCGCGTTCGGCCAGCAGGCGGGCCTCGTCGTCCTGCGCCCGGCTGCGTTCCTTGAGCAGGTCCAGCAGGCGGCCCTGCTGCTGCGTGCGTTCGGTCTGGGTGCTGCCGAGCTGCTGGCGCTGGCGCCGCAGTTCGCGGGCGCGCTCGGCCAGCCGGCGGCGGGCGCCATGCCATTCGAGCACCGGCAGCACCTCGCTGGCGAGTCGCTCGCGTTCCTGCACCTTGTGCTGCCAGCTCTGGTAGTTGCTGACCCGGTTCTGCAGTTCGGCCAGCTGGGCGCGGCTGTGGTCGAGTTCGTGTTCTGCCTGGCCCATCTCGCGGGCCAGTTGCTGCTGGTGCTCGCGCGCGGTGTCGTAGGCGTCGAGCACGTCCTGGTCGCCGAACACGTCGAAGACCAGGCGCAGCAGTTCCTTGGGGCTGAATTCGCACAGCCGGTCGGTCTGGCCCTGTTCGAGCGACAGCACCTTGCAGATGGCGGGCGACAGACCGGCGCTGGCGAGCAGCCGGTTCCAGGCCTCGATGCCCATGAGGCCGAGGTCCTTGTCGGCCATGGCGCTGAGCTGCTCGATGCTCAGGTCGCCTTCCTGCACCAGGTAGCGGCGCTGCCAGTCGCCGCCGTTGCGCTCGATGCGGCAGGCCAGGGTGACCTGGTCGCTGTAGAGCAGCCGGCGGGCGAAGGGCCGGCTGCTGCTCTGGCGGTTCAGCGGTCGGTTGTCGACCACCGCGCGCAGCCAGGCGGTCTGCGCGCCGGCGTGGCGCGCATAGGTCTTGAAGTCGCGCGGGTGCGAGCAGCGCAGGCCCAGCAGGGTGCGCATGGCGTCGAGCAGCGTGGTCTTGCCCGAGCCGTTGGGGCCGGCGATGGTGATGATGGAGGCGTCCAGCGGCAGGCTGACGCGTTGGCAGTAGTCCCAGTGGACCAGCTCCAGGCTTTGCAGGTGAAACATGGCTCAGAGCCCTTGGTCGGCGGCTTCGGTGGGGGTGGGGTGGGCGTCGGCGGGCGGGTTCAGGCGTTCGCGCTGCAGCACATCGGCCAGCGCCCCGTCGAGGATGCGCGGGGCCAGCACGTCGTAGTCGAGCAGCACGTCGAGCAGCGGGCCTTCGGTGATCTCGTCCTGGCGCCGGCCGATGAAGCCGTGGCGCTCCAGCAGCTTGAGGTTGGCGTCCAGGCGCATCTTCTTGCCGAGCTGGTTGCCGTAGTCCTCGAGCAGGGCCTTGTACGAGAGCACGGGGCTGACATCGCGCCCGCTGGGCAGGGGCTTGGCGCCGGCGAACATGTCGTCCTGCGGTGCCTCGGGGGCGGTGCGGCTGGTCTGGCGCTCGCGCTTGGGCAGGATGATCAACGCCCAGACCACGACCAGCAGGGCCACCGCGTCGCGCGGCAGCTCCAGGTTGTTGCTGGCGTTCAAGGCGCTTTCGCCGAGCACCGCGACCTGGGCGGCCGGCAGCAGGGCGAGGCTGACATGGTCGGCGTAGATGTTGTCCATCCAGCGCAGGCCGGACTGGGCCAGGCGTTGTTCGATCTGGGCGAACAGCTCGGCGTCGACCAGGGCACGTTTCACACGCGGGTGGCTGCGCGGCAGGTAGCGGCGGGCCAGCAGTTCGGCAATCAGGAGGGCAGCGTCGTCCATGGTGTCAGGGGGTCTTGTCGGGGGGCTGGCCGGGCGTGTCGGCGGCGGGCACGAGCTGGCCCTGGCTCAGCAGTTCGATCTCGTCGTGGTCGATGGCCTGGGTGGCGGCCTGCCACTGCACACGCCAGGGCTGGCGAGCCAGGGCGCCGGTGGCGCCCGGCAGCTCGCGCGCCTGGGCGTCGCCGAGCAGGGGCAGCAGCTGGGTCTTGTAGGCCACCTGGGCGTAGCGGCTGCGCGCCGGCTGGGGGCCGAGCAGGGCCTCGGCCACCGGGCGCGGCAGGCCGGCTTGGCCGCCCGTGGCCCAGGCGCCCAGCAGTTCGGCCAGATCGCCCAGCTCGCGCGGCAGCGCCACGGCGGCCAGGCTGCCCTGGGGGGCGCTGAGGGCGGGGGGCAGGCTTTCGGCCCGGCCGGCCTGGGGGCGGTCGCGTTCGAACTCGGCCTCGGTGACGTCCAGCAGGTCGTGCGGCGCCAGCGCCGCCGGGATCAGGCCGCTGGCCAGGGCGCCGTCGAGCAGGCGACCGGCCTGCGGCAGGGTCTGCAGCCAGCGCTTCACATCGGTGCTGGTGATGCCGGTGGTGCCCAGGGTGACGCGCTGGCGGTCGACCTGCTGCAGGGCCCGGTTGAACTGGCTGGCCATGGCCAGCAGGCGCGACTGGGCCTGGCCCAGGGCCCGGGCCGCCTTTTCGAGGCCGGCATGGCCGTCGGCCTGGTGGATGATGGCCGCGATGGTGTCGCTGGCGCGGTCGATCAGGGTGGCGGCGCGCTCGTAGCGCTTGCGCGCCTCGCGCAGGCGGAATTCGGAGCCGCTGGCGATGGCGTCCGAGAACTCGGCATGCAGACGCACCAGCTGGGCCTGCAGCATCTGGATCTGGTTCACGTCCAGGGTGCCCAGTTGCTCGGCGCCGATCACCTGGCCCAGCAGGCCGGCAAGTTCGCCGTCGGCGGGGCTGGCGGTCGCCAGGGGGCTGAGCACGGCGGTCAGCTGCTGGGCCAGCGGCGTGACCTGGTAGCGCCGCTGGGTGTCGTCCCAGGCCAGCAGGCCGCTTTCGCGCAGGCGTTTGAGCACCGTGTCCAGGGCGTCTGGGCGCAGCGCATGCAGCAGGGCGTCGATCTCGTCGCGGTTGAACAGGGCGTTGCCCTGTTCGACCAGGGTCATGAACACCCACAGGCGCAGGCGCACCAGGCCGGCCGGTCCGTGGAACAGCGCGCGCAGGGCGTCGATCAGGGCGCCATGGGCTTCGATGCGGCCGGCCCAGGGCGAATCGCCGGCGGCTTCGGTGTCGCGGAAATAGTCGGCCAGGCGGGCGTCGCCGGAGTCGTCGGCATCGGCGGGGCGGTCGGTCGGGGCTGCGGTCGCGAGATTGAGGTCCGGGAGATCGAGGTCTTGCAGCGAAAGGGCAGGGGTCATGTCGATGGGGTGTGGCGCGCCGCGTCGCCCTCGGTGCAGCAGAACAGGACGGCCAGCGGCGCGGTTTCGGCGCGCAGCACACGCGGCCCCAGGGTGACCGGCACGAAGCCGGCGGCGACGGCAGCGTCTTCCTCTTCGCGCTGCAGTCCGCCCTCGGGGCCATTGAGCACGGTGACCGGCCCGGTGCCGCCCGCCAGCAGCTCGGCCAGCGGCCGGCTGTCTTCGCGCAGCGACAGGAGCAGGCGGGTCTCACCGGGCGCGGCGGGGGGCGACTGGCGCAGCCAGTCGGCCAGGTCCTGGACCGGCCGCAGTTCGGGCACCCGGTTGCGCCCGCATTGCTCGCAGGCGCCGACGGCCACCGCCTGCCAGTGCGCGACCTTCTTGTCGGCGCGCTCGCCCTTGAGGCGCAGCACGCTGTGGGCGCTCATCAGCGGCGTGATGCGGCTGGCGCCCAGTTCGGTGGCCTTCTCCACCAGCCAGTCCATGCGGTCATTGGCCGGCATGCAGGCCAGCAGGTGCACCGCGCGGGCGTTCTCGCGCTCCAGCAGCCGATGGCTGCCGACCTCGACCTCGACCTCGCTGCGGCCCATGCGGGTGATGGTGGCGTCGAATTCGCCGCCCTCGCCGTTGAAGAGCGTGATGGTCTGACCGGGCTGCAGGCGCAGCACCTGCACATGGCGGGCGGTGCCGGCGGGCAGGCTGAGGGCGGCACCGGCGTGCAGCGGCGCCGGGCAATGGAAGCGCGGCATGGTTCAGACCCGTCCGAAGGCGTAGCCGCTGGCGGCCTGCAGGTTCTCGATCTGGTCGATCAGGCGCAGCAGCGGCGCCAGGGGGCGGTAGCGGTGCGCGGTGCTGCGGATGTAGGCGATGAAGCGCGGGGTGTCGGCCAGGTACCTGGGCTTGCCGTCACGCAGGGTCAGGCGGGCGAAGATGCCGGCCACCTTGAGATGGCGCTGCAGGCCCATCCACTCGACACTGCGGTAGAAGGCGCCGAAATCGCTGTGCCAGTCCTCGAAGTCGAGCAGGCCCAGCTTGCGCGCCTTCTCCCAGTATCGGACGGTGATGTCGATGACGAAATCCTCTTCCCAGCTGAGGAAGGCATCGCGCAGCAGGCTGGCGATGTCGTAGGTGATGGGGCCGTGGATGGCGTCCTGGAAGTCGAGCACGCCGAGCGGTCCCCCGGCGGTCTGCGGCAGCATCAGGTTGCGTGCCATGAAATCCCGGTGCACATGGACCCGGGGCGCCGCGAGGTTGTGCGCGACGATGGTGTCAAAGGCCTGGCTGAGGGTGCTGCGCTGGCTGTCGTCGAGCTTGAACTGGCGGTGCCGGCCCACATACCACTCAGGAAACAGGGCCAATTCACGCTGCAGCAGGGCGGCGTCGCAATCGGGCAGCTCGCCGGGGCGCGAGGCCTGCTGCCAGGCCAGCAGGGTGTCGGTGGCCTGCCGGTAGAGGGGGGCGGCGTCCTGCGGGCGCTCGGGATCGAGCGCGCTCATCATGGTGTGGGTCCCGAGGTCGCTGAGCAGCATGAAGCCCCGGACCCGGTCCCAGGCAAGGATGTCCGGCACATGCAGGCCGGCCGCCTGCATCAGGCCGGCGACATGGACGAAGGGGGCGCAGTTCTCGCGCTCGGGCGGCGCGTCCATGATGATGCGGCTGCCCTGGCGGCTGTCGATCCGCAGGTAGCGCCGGAAGCTGGCATCGGCCGAGGCCAGCACGACGCTGGCGGGCACCAGCCCATGGGCGGGCGCGACCTCGCCCAGCCAGGCCTGGAAGGCGGCGGCACGCTGCGGATCATCCCAGTGCAGCGCGGGCTGGGGCTGGGCCTGAGGCGGGGGGGCGGAGACGGCGGGCGCTGAAGGTGGCACGGATGGGGGCACGGGCTGGGTCATGGATAATCGGATTCTACAAACCCGGCCCGGACCGATCGCGTGTCCGGCCCTGTCTCTTTTCTTGAGCCTGTCCCTGAATTGCCTGCGATGGATGCCCCGACCGATGCGTGACCCGAGACCTGTTGCCGGGCGGATGTTCGTTCGCACCCCTGTCGCATGCCTGGTCGGGCTTTTGTTCCAGACCGGCCTGGTCCAGGCCCAGGCGCTGGCCGATTCGGGCCTGCGCCCGGTGGACGCCGACGAGCCGCAGCCGCACCTCAAGAGCAGCCAGTTGTTGCAGGAGAAGATCCCGGCCCAGGTGCGTCCGCAGATGCCCACCTTCGTCACCGGCGACCAGATCAGCGGCCAGAACGAATTGCAGACCGTGGTCGACGGCCACGGCGAGCTGCGGCGGGCCGACACGGTGATCCGGGGCGACCGGCTCGAGTATTACCAGCCCGATGACCTCGCCAAGGTGCGCGGCCATGTCTACATCAACCGCGCGGGCAACACCTACCAGGGGCAGTTGCTGGAGCTCAAGGTCGATGCCTTCGAAGGCTTCTTCACCCAGCCGCACTATGAGTTCCTGGCCACCCACGCCTATGGAGACGCCGCGCGCATCGACTTTGTGGGCGACAACCACATGGTGGTGCGCCAGGGCACCTACAGCACCTGTCGGCGGACCCCGGGGCCGGACTGGGTGCCGGCCTGGCTGTTGCGTGCCGACGCCCTCAAGCTGGATCAGGACAACGACATCGGCGATGCCCAGAACG
>Ga0213872_10000311_pt1 | contig 41468 bp, 41 predicted proteins | sample VelepicomBERX_R2_FD_160071 | JGI IMG/M metagenome (GOLD analysis project Ga0213872, IMG submission 160071) | Rhizosphere microbial communities from Vellozia epidendroides in rupestrian grasslands, the National Park of Serra do Cipo, Brazil - RX_R2 | ecosystem: Host-associated > Plants > Roots >... | reverse complement strand
AGGTGCAAAAATACGTGCCCGGCTACAAGCTCGTGAACGGCCCGGTGTTCGACGGGCACCGCATCTCCATCTACATGGAAGTCGAAGGCCTGGGCGACTACCTCCCAAAGTACGCAGGCAACCTCGACATCATGACCGCCGCCGCCGCCCGCACCGCCGAGATGTTTGCCGAAGAGATCATCGCCGGCAAGCTGGTCCTGGCGAGCGTCCAGGCCTGACACAGGAGAATTCCAGATGAAGAAGAGCGCACTCGACGGACGCCAAATCACCGTCCACGACATGACCCTGCGTGATGGCATGCATCCCAAGCGGCACCAGATGACGCTGGAGCAGATGAGCAGCGTGGCGCGCGGCCTGGACCAGGCCGGCATCCCGCTGATCGAGGTCACGCATGGCGACGGCCTGGGCGGCAGCAGCGTCAACTACGGCTTTCCCGCGCACACCGACGAGGAGTACCTGGGCACCGTCATTCCGCTGATGAAGCAGGCCAAGGTGTCGGCGCTGCTGCTGCCGGGCATCGGCACGGTCGACCACCTGAAGATGGCGCACGAGCTCGGCGTCCACACCATCCGCGTGGCCACGCACTGCACCGAGGCCGACGTGTCCGAGCAGCACATCGCCTTCGCCCGCAAGCTCGACATGGACACCGTCGGCTTCCTGATGATGGCCCACATGAACAGCCCCGAGGGCCTGGTCAAGCAGGCCAAGCTGATGGAGAGCTATGGCGCCAACTGCCTCTACATCACCGACTCGGCCGGCTACATGCTGCCCGAGGACGTGAAGCAGCGCATCGCCGCCGTTCGCGAAGCCCTCAAGCCCGAGACCGAGCTGGGCTTCCACGGCCACCACAACATGGCCATGGGCGTGGCCAATTCGATCGCAGCCATCGAGGCCGGCGCGAACCGCATCGACGCGGCGGCGGCAGGCCTGGGCGCCGGCGCCGGCAACACGCCGATGGAGGTGCTGGTGGCCGTCTGCGACCGCATGGGCATACAGACCGGCGTGGACGTCTGGAAGATCCAGGACGTGGCCGAAGACCTCGTGGTGCCGCTGATGGACTTCCCGATCCGCATCGACCGCGACGCGCTGACGCTGGGCTACGCCGGCGTCTACGGCAGCTTCCTGCTGTTCGCCAAGCGGGCCGAGGCCAAGTACGGCGTGCCGGCGCGCGAGCTGCTGCTGGAGCTGGGCCGGCGCAAGATGGTCGGCGGCCAGGAGGACATGATCGAAGACACGGCCATCACCATGGCCCGGGCGCGCAAGCTGTCAGCAGCGGCCTGAAGAAAAGCGCCGCCGCCGGGGGAGACCGGTGGCGGCGCCGACTGGCGTTGTTCAGTTGAAGCTGTTCAGCTGATGTTGTTCAGCCGGTATTTTTCAATGCATGCCGCGCTTCTTGCCTGCGGTCGACACGGCGCTCTGGAACGCCGGACGCTCGCCACCGCCGTGCAGCAGCAGGTTGCTGCCGCTCATGTACGAGGCTCGCTCGGACGCCACATAGATGCAGGCATCGGCGATGTCGGACGGTTCGGCCAGGCGGCCAGCGGGAATCGTGGCTGCGATGGCGGCCATGCTGCTGTCGTCGCCAAAGTGCAGGTGCGACTGCTCGGTGCGCACCAGCCCCGGACTCACCGCGACCACGCGCACCTTGGGCGCCCATTCCACCGCCAACGACGTGGTCAGGCTCAGCACGGCGGCCTTGGCCGCGCCATAAGCGGCCGTGCCCGGAGAAGGACGCAGAGCACTGATACTGCCGATGTTGATGATCACGCCGCCGCTCTCCTGTCGCTGCATGACGGCATTGGCGGCCTGCGCGGCATGCAGGGCCGAGAACAGGTTCAGGCGCACGACGCCTTCGTGGAAGCGTGGCGACACGGTGGCGGCGTCCGCTTCGGGCGCGCCGCCGGCATTGTTGACCAGCACGTCGATCCGGCCATGCCGGCTGACGATGGTGTCGATCAGCGCTCGAACGGCATCGACCTCGCGCACATCACAGCTCAGGAACTCGGCCCGATTTCCGCCCACTTCCGGCAAGGATTCCGGCGCATGGCGGCCGCAGACCACCACGACGGCGCCCGCCGCCAGGAAGCCCTGCGCAATGCCATGGCCTATGCCCTTGGTCCCGCCGGTGACGAGCACCACTTGTCCCAAAAATTCGTTGGTCTGTCTCATACCCTCCAATCTAAGAATTCGCACTGACCGCGACAACGTCCAAAAGGACGATGCTTGCGGGGGCGTGCACATCGACGATCGAGCTCAACAACACCCGTCCCATCACCATGCGCACTCAAGAACAAACGCTGAATCCGGCACCAGACGAACTGTTGACGGAATACCCCGCCGAAGGCGTGGCGCTGTTGCGCCTGAATCGACCGGCCGCCACCAACGCCCTAAGCCCGTCGCTACAGGCTGCGCTGAGCGAGGCTTTCACCAAGCTGTCCGAGGACGCGGGGATTCGTGCCATCGTGCTGACGGGAGGGGACAAGGTCTTTGCCGCCGGCGGCGACATCAAGAGCATGGCCGCCTGCGGCCCGATCGACATCCTGAAGCGCCACACCGAAAGGCTGTGGGCGCCGATCGAACACTGTCCCAAGCCGGTGATCGCTGCGGTGTGCGGCTACGCCTTCGGCGGCGGAGCCGAACTGGCCATGCATGCGGACATCATCCTGGCGGGCCAGGGCGCCAGTTTCGCGCTGCCTGAAATCCGCGTCGGCATCATGCCCGGCATAGGCGGCACACAGCGCCTGGTGCGTGCCGTCGGCAAGTTCAATGCCATGCGCATGCTGCTGTCGGGCAAGCCCGTGAGTGCCGACGAAGCACGCCTCATGGGTCTGGTCAGCCAGGTTCTGCCCGACGCGCAGGTCCTGGCTGAAGCCATCGCGCTGGCGGCATGGATTGCCACCCTGCCGGCGGTGGCCGCCGAGCAGATCAAGGAGGTCGTGCTCGCTGGCGTCAACGCCTCGCTTGAAACTGCACTGGCCCTGGAGCGCAAGGCCAACCAACTGCTGTTTGCCAGTCACGACCAGAAGGAAGGCATGCAGGCCTTCACGGAGAAGCGCCAGCCCCGGTTCGAAGGCCGATGAATCCGTGCCTCAACCGCCGTCCACACTCATGTTGGCCGCACCGAAGAAAGCCCGCATCGAGGTGATCTTGCCTGCCTCGTTGAAGCGGAACACGTCGATCGGGCGGATGGTCATGGCCTGGCCGTTCTGGTTCACTTTGACACTGAACGGAAACGCTGCCTCGCCCGCGGCGGCGCGGATCTGGCCTTCCAGCGCCACCGTCAGCTTCATGGCCACCACAGTGGCATAGAAGGCACGGATCGCCTCGGCGCCGCGCCGGGGCTCGGAGCCGACCGGGTCCTCCACCGTGGCATCGCTTGCGTACAGCGCGACGATGGCTTCCAGGTCGCAAGCATTGAGTGCGCGCACATATTCGTGCACGGCGGCTTCCATGATTTCGGGTTGGGTCATATGAACCTTTTCGGTGGTGAGGGGATCAAAACTGGGGCGGCCGGCTGGCGGCATCGATGCCGCCGTCGACCACGAACTGCGCGCCATGGACGTAGCTGGCGCCGGACCCCATCAGCAATGCCACGACAGCGGCAATCTCGGCAGAATCGGCACGGCGTCCCATGGGCGGGATGAAGTTCCGGATCGCCTCGCGCCATAGCGCGCATCCTCAAGCCCGCCCTGCAGCAGCGGGGTATCGGTCGCGCCTGGCGCCACGGTGTTGAGGCGCACGCCCGCCTGTGCCTGGGCACCCAGGCCCGCGCACAGCGCCAGGCCTTCGAGTTGGCCCTTGCAACGTTCCAGTACCGCTTCAATGGCCCTGGAGCGGCCCGCCGCATTGGACAGATCGCCGTTGATCTCGGCACCCCGCAAGTCCGCCCCGATAAGCTCATGGCCGGCGGCCTGGAGGACTTTCATGGTGCCGGCGCCAATGCCGGAAGCCGAGCCAGTGACGAGGGTGATAGGCATGGGTGTCTCCTTGATGGAGCGTTTCCATGGATAGCGACAAGCGCTGCATGGCCCGCTCCTGAATGCAAGGAAGGCACTATCCAACAATCCCAGACCTGCCTCTGCGTCCGAACGGACGATGCCAGGGCGGCGCGCGGCCTTGAAGATGCAGAAAACCACTGCATTGGAGACACAGCAACATGGCCACCACCAAGGACTATCGGATCGGCGAATTCACCTACCCACGCGGCTGGTTCATGGTTGCCGAGTCCGCAGAGCTCGACACGCACCGTCCCGTTTCGGTGCGCTTCTTCGGCAAGGACTTTGCCCTCTATCGTGGCCGCGAAAGCGGCAAGGTGGTGCTGCTGGACGCCTATTGCCCGCACATGAAGACGCACCTGGCCGCCCCCAACAAGACCAGCTACATCATCCTGGACGGCATGGGTACGAATGTGGAGGGGGACAACATCCGCTGCCCCTACCACGGCTGGCGCTTCGGGCCAGACGGCAAGTGCAACGACATTCCCTACCACGCAGGCCCCATCCCGGCTGCCGCCTGCGTGAAAAGCTGGCCCGTGGTCGAAAGCCTCGGCGCCGTGTGGATCTGGCACGACCCCGAAGGCGGAGAGCCGGAGTGGGAGCATCCGAACCTGCCCGAATGGAACGATCCGGCTTGGGTGCATCCCAAGTGGGACCACCTGGGTGTTCTGAACCAACATCCCCAGGAAGTCATCGACAACATCAGCGACTACAGCCACCTCGGTCCGATCCACGGCTCCACGGTCACCCGCTTTGAAAACGAATTCAAGGGCCACCAGGCCATCCAGCGCCAGTGCGGGGGCCACCGCACCCTGGTGTCGGCGGACGGCAAGGGACCGGAGCTGCACACCATCACGGCCTACAACGGACCCGGCTGCCTGATCTCCTACATGAGCGGCATGTACGACGGCATCATCCTGATCACTCACACGCCGGTCGACGATGGCAGCATCAAGGTGTGGCACTCGCTCGTGGTGAAGTCGCCAAGCGGCGCCAAGATCGCCACGGCGCCCGACAAGATCAATGCCGCCCACTACCAGGAACTGGCCCTGGCCGCGTTCGCGCAGGACTTCGAAATCTGGCAGCACAAGGCCCCCTGCCTGAACGGCCTGTTCCTCCCCAGCGACGGCGCGTTCATGAAGACGCGCATCTGGTACAAGCAGTTCTACAACCCCCGCACCAAGAAGAACGAGTACCTGGAGCAATGCGAAGGCGTCTACGTGCCCAAGGGCATTGCGCCCTACACGCAGGAGCCCTTGAAGACCGGCACCTGAAGACTGCTTTGCCGACGAAACAAAGGCCCCCGCCGCGGCGAGGGCCTTTTTCGTGCCGAAGCGAAAGTGCGTCGGCGGTTATCCGGGCGTGCGCTCAGGTCAGTTCGAACAAGCCTGCAGCTCCCATGCCGCCACCGATACACATGCTGGTGACCACGTAACGGACACCGCGGCGCCGACCCTCCAGCAGCGCGTGGCCCACCAGGCGGGCGCCGGACATACCGAAAGGATGGCCGATGGCGATGGCGCCGCCATTGACGTTGAGCCGCTCGTCAGGAATGCCCAGTTGGTCACGACAATGGATCACCTGGCAGGCGAAGGCCTCGTTGATTTCCCACAGACCGATGTCGCCCACCGTCAGACCATGTTTCTCCAGCAGCTTGGGGATGGCGAACACGGGACCTATGCCCATCTCGTCGGCGCCGCAACCCGCCACCGCTACGCCGCGGTAGGTGCCCAAGGCCTTCAGGCCGCGGCGCCGCGCCTCGCCCGCACTCATCAGCACGCTGGCCGATGCGCCATCCGACAGCTGCGAGGCATTGCCCGCGGTGATGAACTCGCCCTCGGGAATCCAGGCGCCGCCCTTCCAGACGGGCTTGAGCTTGGCGAGGCTCTCCAAGGTGGTGTCGGCGCGGTTGCCCTCGTCGCGGTCCAGCGTCACCGTTTCGTTGCCAATGACGTTGCCTTCCTTGTCGAACAGCTGCTTGTTCGTCGTCAGCGGCACGATCTCGTCGGTGAACAGCCCGGCGGCCTGCGCCGCCGCAACGCGCTGCTGGCTGCGCAGCGCGTACTCGTCTTGTGCGGCGCGGCTGACCTGGTAGCGGCGGCTGACGATCTCGGCCGTCTCTATCATCTGGATGTAGGCGGTCGGCGCCGCCGCCAGCACGGCCTGGGACTGGGCCCGGTAGCTGTTCTTGTGCGTGTTCTGCACCAGCGAGATCGACTCCAGCCCGCCGGCCACGGCGATGTCGAGTTCGCCAGCCATGATGCCCTTGGCCGCCGTGGCGATGCTCATCAGGCCGGAGGCGCACATGCGATCGATGGTCATGCCGCCCACGCTCTCGGGCATGCCCGCGGTGTAGGTGCACAGGCGACCCAAGTTGTAGCCCTGCGTGCCCTGTTGGGCCGCGATGCCCAGGATCACGTCGTCGACCTCCTGCCCATCGACGCCGGCCTTAGCCAGCGCCGCGCGAATCACGTGCCCACCCAGCACGGGTGCCTCGGTGTCGTTGAAGGCGCCGCGATAGGCCTTGCCGATGGGGGTGCGCGCCGTCGAGACAATCACTGCTTCATTCATTTTTCTGTCCTCATTCGAAATACAGACGGCTGATGGTGTCCACCACGCAGCCAGGTTTGTCCTGCCCCTCGACCTCGACGCTGATGCGAACCAAAGCCTGCACGCCGCCGCCCGCGATGGGCTCGGCCGCCAGCACTTCGCCGCGGCCGCGCACGCGCGAGTCAACCTTGACCGGCGCCGGGAAGCGGACCTTGTCGCAGCCATAGTTCACGCCCAGCTTCAGGCGCTGGTAGCTCACCAGCTGAGGCAGGAACAGGTTGGTCAGCGACATCGTCAGGTAGCCATGCGCGATGCAGACGCCGAACGGACCGCTGCGGGCGCGTTCGGGATCGACATGGATCCACTGGTGGTCGCCGGTGGCGTCGGCAAACTGGTTGATGCGCGGCTGGTCGATCACGACCCAATCGCTCGCGCCGAGGTCCTGGCCCACGGCCGCCAGCACGGCCGCGACGGAATCAAAAATGCTCGCCATGGCCTCAGGCCTGCTGCGAGGACACCGACACGACCTCGCCGGTCATGTAGCTCGAATAGTCGCTGGCCAAAAACACCATCACGTTGGCGACCTCCCAAGGTTCGGCGCCGCGACCGAAGGCCTCGCGCGCAGACAACTGCTGCAACAGTTCCTCGGAGGCCGATTTCTTCAGGAAGGCATGGATCGCGATCGACGGCGAGACCGCGTTGATGCGCACGCCGAATTCCGCCGCCTCCATCGCGGCGCAGCGCGTCAGCGCCATCACGCCGGCCTTTGCGGCCGCGTAGTGGGCCTGCTCGACCTGCGCGCGCCAACCCAGCACCGAGGCGTTGTTGACGATCACGCCCTTGCCGCGCGGCTGCATCACCTGCAAGGCCGCGCGCGTCATGCGGAAGGTGCCGGTCAGCGTGATGTCCATGACGCGGTGCCAGTCCTCGTCGCTCATCTCGACCACGCGCTTGGCGGTGCCGAAGCCGGCGTTGTTGATCAGCACGTCGAGGCCACCCAGCTTGGCTTCGGCGGCCTGGATCAAGGCATCGACCTGGGCCTGCTGGCTGACGTCGCAGAGCTGGCCATAGACCTCCTTCAGCTCGGTTTCGCGCTGGATCGCCTCGACAGCCTCTCCCAGGCGGCGCTCATGCACGTCAGAAATGAAGAGGGCCCGGCAACCCTCCTCGGCAGCTCGCTTGGCCGCGGCAAAGCCAATGCCGGCGCCGGCAGCAGCAGTCACCAACACAGACTTGTTTTTGAGCAGGCCATGTGCGGGCACGTAATCGGGAGCAGGTTTCATCGCGTCGTCACTTGCAGAGCCAAATTGAACGAGATGGTCGCTGCGCCCCCTGGATGCCGCATCGTCCGCACGGACGATTCACCGAGGTACCAGAGCAATCCTGGACCGATCAGGCCGGCCGGGCGGCGCGCGGCATGCCCAGGGCGCGCTCGGCGATCAGGTTCAGTTGAATCTCGTTGGTGCCGGCGTAGATCGTGTCCGAGCGCGCAAACAGCGCCGACTGCTGCAGCAGACGCAGCGGCAACGGATGCTCGCGCAGGTCGCCGTCCACGCCCATCACGTCCAGCGCGAGCTTGCCCAGGTCGCGGTGCCAGTTGGACCAGCAGTACTTGTACATCATGGCCTCGGGGCGCAGGCTGCCGTCCTGCAGGCCGGACAGCATGCGCAGCGCGTTGTAGCGCAACACCCGCAGGCCCGCCCAGGCCTGCGCGATGCGGCCGCGCAAATGCGGGTCGCGCGCGGCGCCGTTGTCGCGCGCCAGCTGCATCAGCAGCTCCAGCTCCTGCGTGAAATGCATCTGCTGGCCCAGCGTGGACGCGCCACGCTCAAAGGACAGCAGCGCCATCGCCACCGCCCAACCCTCGCCCGGCTTGCCGACGACGTCGCAGGCCTTGGCGCACGCACCGTCGAAGAAGATCTCGTTGAATTCGGCACCGCCCGTCAGCTGCCGGATCGGGCGTATCTCGACGCCCGGCTGGTCCAGCGGCATCAGTAGAAAGGTCAGGCCCTTGTGTCCCTTGGACCCCGGCTCGCTGCGCGCCAGCACGAAGATCCAGTCCGACTCCAGGGCCCAGGAGGTCCAGACCTTCTGCCCATGCACCACCCAGTCTCCAATGGCGGCGTCCTGCACGGCACGGGTCTGGACATTGGCCAGGTCGGAACCGGCGCTGGGCTCGCTGAAACCCTGGCACCAGTACTGCGTGCCCTCGCGGATGCCAGGCAGGAAGCGCGCGCGCTGCTCGTCGGTGCCCAGGGCCAGCAGCGTCGGTCCGATCAGGCCCTCGCCCAGGTGACCCAACCGCCCGGGCGCACCGGCGCGCGCGTATTCCTCGTGGAAGATCAGCTGCTGCTCGATCGACAGGTCGCGCCCGCCCCAGCCCTTCGGCCAACCCACGCAGGTCCAGCCGCCGACGCTGAGCTCGCGCTCCCAAGCCTTGCGCAGCGCGGGGTCGGCATCCTCGTCACCGGGGCCGCCCCGGTGCCTGAGGGCTTCGAACGGGCCGCTCAGGTGCTGGTCCAGCCAGCGGGCAATCTCGATGCGGAAGGCTTCGTCTTCGGGTGTGAAATCAAGGCGCATGTTGGAAAGTCTTGCGAGTCATGGGGTCAGGCGTCGAGCAGGGCCGCGGCGATGCGCTCGCGCCATTGGTCCGCCGTGCCCAGCCAGTGTGCGCTGGCTTGCGCACGCTTCAGATACAGGTGCGGGTCGTATTCCCAGGTGAAGCCGACACCGCCATGCAGCTGCACCGCCTCCTGGGCGCAGAAGAACAGGGTCTCGCTGGCGCGTGCCTTGGCCGCGCCCGCCTCCAGCATCACGGCGCCGGCGTCGCCGCCGGAATCGGCCAGCGCTGCGGCACCGTAGACCAGCGAGCGCGTGGCCTCGATCTCGACCATCATCTGCGCGCAGCGGTGCTTGACGGCCTGGAAGGACGCAATCTTCTGCCCGAACTGCACGCGCTCGGCCGTGTAGGCCAGGGTCAGGTCCAGGCATTGCTGGGCGCCGCCGAGCTGCTCGGCCGCCAGCAGCAGCGCGGCACGCGCCTCGACCTGGCGCAGCGTCTGGAGATTCATGGCATCGCCGTCAATACGCGCCGCCGCATCCAGCGCCACGCCGCTCAGCTCAAGACGCGCGACGCGGCGCGTCAGGTCCCAGGTCTGCAGGGGCCGGGCGTCGAGGCCCGATGTCTCGCGCGGCACGGCGAACAGGCCCAAGCCATCATCGACCAGAGCCACGACCAGGATCAGCTCGGCGCTGGCCCCGTCGACCACGTGCGCCAGGCTGCCTTCCAACCGCCAGCCCGCGTCCGAGCGCAGCGCGCGCACGCCCGGGGCGCCCAGGCCGACACCGCGTCCGGCCAGGCCCAGCGTGGCGCGCAGCTCACCGGCGGCGATACGCGGCAAATAGCGGGCCTGTGCCGCTTCGCTGCCCTGCTGCAGCAGGGCATTGCCGGCCAGCACCACGGTCGACAGGAAGGGCGCGCAGCTCAGGCGCCGGCCCATCTGCTCCATCAGCAGCACGAGCTCGACCTGGCCCAGGCCCAGGCCGCCCAGGTCCTCGGGGATGGTTGTCGCGCACCAGCCCAGCTCGGCACCGATCTGCGCCCACAGCGCGGGATCGAAACCGGTTTCCGTTTCCATCGCGGCGCGCACAGCGGCGCTGTCGCTGCGCTGGGACAGGAAATCGACCGCGGCGTCGCGGATCAGGACTTGGTCGTCAGTCAGGGAAAAATTCATGGCGCCAGCCTGAGTCTCAGGTTCCGTAGACTTTTTGCGGCAGCGGTGCCTCGGCGATCAGGCGGTTGACCACGGCGCCCAGCTCGGCCGGGGCCCAGCGCGCACCCTTGTCGACGATCTTGCCGGTGTGCCAGCCGTCGGCCACCGAGATCTCGCCACCCTTGGCCTCGAAGCAGCGGCCGCTGACATGCGCCGACAAGGGGCTGCCCAGCCAGACGACGATGGACGCCACGTTGAGCGGGTCCCAGGCATCGAAGCCGCTTTCGGGCTTCTTCACCATGTCGGGCATGCCGGCTTCCGTCATGGCCGTGCGCGCGGCCGGCGCCAGGCTGTTGACCGTGATGCCATAGCGGCCCAGCTCGGCCGCCTGCACCAGCGTGAGTGCGGCGATGCCGCCCTTGGCGGCCACGTAGTTGCTCTGCCCGATCGAGCCTTGCAGGCCGGCGCCCGAACTCGTGTTGATGATGCGCGCATCGACCTTGCGGCCGGCCTTGGCGGCATCGCGCCAGCGGCGGCCCAGCACGCTGGCCAGGCAGAAGTGGCCGCGCAGGTGCACGCGCATCACGGCGTCCCAGTCGTCCTCGCTGAGCGACAGGAACATGCGGTCGCGCAGGATGCCGGCGTTGTTGACCAGCACGTGCACCTCGCCGAATGCCGCCACCGCGGCGTCGACGATGGACTGCGCGCCGGCCATGGAGGTGATGTCGCCGCAGTTGACCAGCGCCTGGCCGCCGCGGGCCCGCACTTCGGCGGCCACCGCTTCGGCAGCCTCCATGCGGATGTCGTTGACGACCACCTGGCCCCCCTCGTCGGCAAAGGCCAGCGCGTAGGCGCGCCCAAGCCCCCCTCCGGCGCCCGTGATGATGACCGACCGTTTCTCGCAGATTCCCATGATGTTGGCTAAGGATGTAGGTATTGAAGGCGGCGCTGTCAGAGCCGCTCGATGATCGTGACGTTGGCCTGGCCGCCGCCCTCGCACATGGTCTGCAGGCCATAGCGGCCGCCGCGCCGCTCCAGCTCGTGCAGCAGCGTGGTCATGAGCTTGGCGCCCGAGGCCCCCAGCGGGTGGCCCAGCGCGATGGCGCCGCCGTTGACGTTGGTGCGTTCGTGCGGATAGCCCGTTTCGTTCAGCCAGGCCATGACCACCGAGGCAAAGGCTTCGTTGATCTCAACCAGGTCGATGTCCGCAATCGTCATGCCGGCCTTCTTCAGCGCATGCGCGGTCGCGGGGATGGGCGCGGTCAGGTGCCAGATCGGGTCGTCGGCGCACACGCTGAGGTGGTGGATGCGCGCGCGCGGCTTGAGCTGGTAGCGCTTCAGCGCTGCCTCCGACACCACCAGCACGGCGGCGGCGGCATCGCAGGTGGAGCTGGACACGGCGGCGGTGATGGCGGGGTAGTTCGGGTCCACGGGCGCGAGCGTCGCCATCTTCTCCAGCGTGCTCAGGCGCGCCGTCTCGTCCATGCGGAATACGGTGCCGTCGGCATTTACATACGGCACGACCTCGCGGTCGAAGCGGCCCTCGGCGATGGCGCGCAAGGCACGGTCATGGCTCTCCTTGGCGAAGATTTCCATGGCCTCACGGCTCACACCCCAGTGATCGGCGATGCGCTGTGCCGCATAGAACTGGTTCACCGGCGCGTCGCCGAAGCGCTTGGCCCAACCCAGGCTTTGCGCGAACGGCGTGGTGAAGCCCAGCGGCTGGCCGGCCAGCATGGCCGATGAGATGGGAATCGCGCTCATGGTCTGCACGCCGCCGGCCAGCACCACGTCCTGTGTACCGCTCATCACGGCCTGCGCCGCGAAATGTACGGCCTGCTGCGAGGAGCCGCATTGCCGGTCCACCGTGGTGCCGGGCACATTCAAGGGCATTCCCGCGGCCAGCCAGCTGGTGCGCGCAATGTCGCCGGCCAGCGAGCCTATGGTGTCCACGCAGCCGAAGATGACGTCGTCGTACTCGGACGGCGGGATGTCGTTGCGCTCGACGATGGAATGAATCACGTGGGCGCCCAGGTCGGCGCCGTGGACGGTGGCCAGCGACCCGGCCCGCTTGCCGGTGGGTGAGCGCAACGCGTCGACGATATAGGCTTCAGCCATGAAGGTGTTGCTCCGCTTCAATTGGAAAAGGTGTTGCCGGGCCCCAGCGGCGCCGTGTCGCCCAGCAGGGCCTGCGCGATGCGCTGCTTGTGGAAGCCGCGATCGCCCCAGGCGGCATCGAGCACCCAGGCGCGCTTCATGAACATCTGCAGGTCGACCTCCCAGGTGTAGCCCATGGCGCCGTGGACCTGAATGCCCTTGCGGGCCGCCAGCCAGCTCGCCTCGGCGCACACCAGCTTGGCATGCGAGACGCGCAGGGCGGCATGCGGCTCGCCGGATGCGAGCGCGCAGGCCGCGCGGTAGAGCACCGGCTTGGCGAACTCGATCTTGGTGACCACGTCGGCCAACTGGTGCTTGACCGCCTGGAACGCGCCGATGGGTTTGCCGAACTGTTTGCGCTGCGCGGCGTAGTAGACCGTCAGGTCCAGCATGCGCTGGGCCAGCCCGAGCAACTGGCCGGCCACATTGAACGCACCGCGATCCAGCATCTGGTCGGCCAGCGTCTGCGCGGCTGCGCCGTCGATCAGCTTGCTGCCGGCATCCGGCGTCCACTCGACGGTCGCGAGACGGCGTGAGCCGTCGATGCTGGGCAAGGCTGCCATGTGCGTCTGCAGCGGCAGCACCAGGTGCCACTCCAGCGTGGATCCGGTCTGATGCGGCAGCAACAGCACGTCGGCCAGATGCGCGTCGGCGACCCAGGGGTTGACGGAATGTCCGATCGCAATCCTGGCGCTGCCATTGGCCACGCGCGGCAGCCACGAGTCACGCGCGGGGTGGCCTTCGGGCAGCGACTTCAGCAGGCCAACCGCCACGTAAGCCGTATCGGCCAGCGAATCGGGAATGGCGAAATAGCCGAGCTCCTGCGTCATCAGGACCCAGTCGACATCGCCCAAGCCCAAGCCGCCGTGCTCCTCGGGCACCGAGAACGCCGTCAGGCCCTGCTCAGCCAGCTTGGCGCGCAATTCAGGCGAGCGGCCGGCGTCGGTCTGCCAGATGTCGCGCAGCTTCTCGGGCGCGGCCTCGACCATCAGGAAACGGCTGACCGAATCCCTAAAGGCCTGTTGATCTTCGTTGAAGGTGAAGTCCATGGTGCGAGGCCTCCGTCAGGACTTGGGCAGGCCGAGCAGGCGCTCGGCGATGATGTTGCGCTGGATTTCGTTGCTGCCAGCGTAGATCGGGCCGGCTTGGGCAAACAGGAAGCCCTCGAGCCAGTCGTGCACCTCGAGGTCCTCGCACAGTTCGGCACGCGGGCCGAGGATGCGCATCGCGGTCTCGTGGATTTCCAGGTCCAGTTCGGACCAGAAGATCTTGTTGGTACTGGCCTCGGCGCCGATGCGCGCACCCTTCTGCAGCCGGCTCACCACGTGGTAGGACGCCAGGTTGTAGGCCTCCGCGCCCATCCAGGCGCGCAACACCGCCTCGCGGATCGAGGGGTCATGGTCGACCTCGGCGCGATGCCTCTGGTAGAGCTGCACGAGCTTCTGGGCGCTGCGCTGGTAGCGTGCCGGCGAGCGCAGCAGCAGGCCGCGTTCGAAACCGGCGGTCGCCATCGCGACGTTCCAGCCCTGCCCTTCCTCGCCCAGCAGGTTGCCGACCGGCACGCGCACGTCGTCGAAGAAGATCTCGGCGAAGGCCTGTTTGCCGTTGAGCGCCTGGATGGGCCGGATGGTGATGCCCGGCGCGTCCAGCGGCACCAGCAGGTAGCTCAGTCCGTGATGCCGGCTCGATTGGGGGTCGCTGCGGAACAGGCCGAACAGCCAGTTGGCGAACACGGCCCGGGTGGACCAGGTCTTCTGCCCGTTGAGCACGTAATGGTCGCCGTCGCGGATGGCACGGCTGCTGATGGCCGCCATGTCGGAGCCGGCATTGGGCTCGCTCCAGCCCTGCGCCCACATGGCCTCGCAGCGCGCCGTCGCGGGCAGGAAGCGCGCCTTCTGCTCGGGCGTTCCGAATTCCATCAGCGTCGGGCCCAGCAGCAGGATGCCGTTCTGGTTGACGCGCATGGGCGCGTCTGCGGCCCAGTATTCTTCTTCAAAGATCAGCCACTCGATCAGGTCGCTGCCGCGGCCGCCGAGTTCGGTGGGCCAGGTCACGCTGCTCCAGCCTGCCTCGGCCAGCCTAGCCTCCCAGGCCCGGTGCTGCTCGAAACCTTCACGCGTGTCGTAGCTGGCGAAGGGCTCGCGCGGCACGTTGGCGAGCAGCCATTGGCGTACTTCGGCCCGGAAGGCCTGCTGCGCAGCGGTATAGCTCAGGTTCATCTCGCTTGCTTTCTCAGAACTTGGCGTCGCGCTTCTCGACGAAGGCCTGGCGCGTCTGCGCGGAATCGGGGCTCATGTAGGCCTGCAGCGTGAAGCCCTGCTCCCAGCGGTACTTGTCCTCCAGGTTGCCGTCCTCGATGCCGGTCAGCGCCTCCTTGGCGATGCGGATCATCGCGGGGCTCTTGGCGGCGATACGGCCGGCGATCTCGAGCGCGGTGTCGCGCAGCTGCTCCCTGGGTACGACGCGCTCGATGGCGCCCAGGCGCAGGGCCTCGGGCGCGCCAATCATCTCGCCGGTGAAGAACAGGTAGCGCGTCTTCTGCACGCCGAACATGCGCTGCAGGTGCGCCGCGCCGCCCATGGCGCCGCGGTCCACCTCGGGCAGGCCAAAGCTCGCGTCCTCGGCCGCGATGACGAAGTCGGCCGCACCGCAGATGCCGATGCCGCCGCCCAGCACGAAGCCGTGCACCGCCGCGATCACCGGCACCTTGTTCAGGTGCACCGCCTTGAAGGTCGCGTAGTTGCCGGCATTGACGTCGACGATCAGCTTGTCGTTGGCGGCCAGTTCCTTGATGTCGACGCCGGCGCAGAAGCCGCGGCCTTCGGCGCGGATCACGATCACGCGCACCTGCGGCTGACGGCCCAACGCCTCGATCTCGGCGGCCAGTCCCTGCCAGCCCGCCGCATTGAGTGCATTGACTGGCGGCCGGTTGATGACGAGCTCCGCCACGCCGTTGTCGTGCAGCTCGGAAAAGAATTGGGGGCTTGTGCTCATTGTTGTCTATCCATTGCCATGCCCTGGAGGGCGGACAGCCGCTCCTGGGCTTGTTCGACCATCGCGGTCATCAATTCCTCGCAGGAGACCAGGCTGCCAATCAGTGCGGCCACCTGTCCCGCCGACATCACGCCTTCGTCGGGCTTGCCGTCCACCATGGCGCGCTGCAGCAGCATGGGTGCGTTGGCGGCCATCACGGTCTGGGCGACGCTGGCCGAGTCTTCGCGCAGGGCCTGCCAGACCACGCCCAGCGCATGGCCCAGCGTCATGCCGGTCTGAGCCTTCCATTGCAGCGCCAGCTTCACCGCGACCGCCAGCCGCTTGAAGGCGGACGATTTCTCGAGCATGGCCAGGTAGGCGTTCGGAATCATGCGCTGCGGCATGCCGTCGACCAGGTAGGAAACCTGGATCTTCTCGGCATCCTTGGCCGCCACGTAGCGCTTGAGCGTGGCTTCGGGCACGCCCGAGTCGCGCGTCATCAGGAAGCGCGTGCCCATCGCGATGCCCTGGGCGCCATAGGCCAGCGCCGACACGAGGCCGCGGCCATCGTAGAAGCCGCCGGCCGCCACGACCGGCACCTGCACCGCATCGACCACCTGCGGCAGCAGCACGGAGGTGGGCACGCTGCCCGTATGGCCACCGCCTTCACCACCCTGGATGGTGATGATGTTGGCGCCCATCTCGATGGCCTTTTGCGCGTGCTTGAGCGCGCCGACAGTGGGCATGCAGTGGATGCCGGCATCGCGCAGCCGGGCGATGGTCTTCTTGTCAGGGCCGCGCCCGTAGCTGACCGCACGCAGCTTGTGCTTGACCGCCAGGTCCAGCAACTGCTGCGCATTGGGCTGGAACATGTGGAAATTCAGGCCGAAGGGCTTGTCGCCGGTGAGCGCCTTGACGCGCAGGATCTCGGCCTCGATGCGGTCTGCCGCGATGGTCGCGCCGGCCAGGAAGCCGAAGCCGCCCGCATTGCAGGTGGCTGCCACCAGCGAAGAGCCGGCCACCCAGCCCATGGCGGTTTGGACGATCGGGGATTTGCAGCCCAGCAGGTCGCACAGCGGCGTGTGGAGTTGTGGCTTGGTGCTCACGTCTGGCCCTCATTCTTGTTGGCCTGCGCCATGGATTTGGCGTCGTGCCCGCCCAGTGCGCCGGCGCCCAGCACCTGGCTGTGGGCATGCGCGAAATGGTGGTAGCCGAAGGCCAGGTCCATGGTCGTGCGCAGGCCTTGCAGTTCCTCGACGCGGTTGATCACGGTCTTGGTCAGCGACAGGCCCATGCGCGGCTGCTGCGCGATCCGGGCGGCCCACTCGTAGGTAGCATGCTCGAGCTGCTCGCGCGGCACGACCTTGTTGACCATGCCCATCTGGCAGGCCCGCTCGGCCGTCATGCGCTCGCCGAGGAACAGGAACTCCTTGGCGATGCGCGGATGCAGTTCATGCGCATGCGCAAAGTACTCGACGCCCGGGATACCCATGCGCACGACGGGATCCTGAAAAAAGGCGTCGTCGCTGGCAACGATCAGGTCACAAACCCAGGCCAGCATCAGGCCGCCCGCGACACAAGCGCCCTGCACCATCGCGATGGTCGGCTTGGGCAGGTCGCGCCAGCGCCTGCACATGCCAAGGTACACCTCCTGCTCGCGGGCATACAGGTGCTCGGCGCCAGGCTTGTTGACGTGATCCCACCAGAGGCTTTGGCGCTCGAAGCTCTTGTTGATGTCGCGGCCGGGCGTGCCGATGTCGTGCCCGGCGCTGAAATGCTTGCCGGCGCCGCGCAGCACAATGACCTTGACCTCGTCGTCGTCCACCGCCCGCCGCAAGGCGGCGTCCAGGGCATAGGTCATCTGCGAATTTTGCGCGTTATTGAAATTCGGACGATTCATGATCAGGGTCGCCACCCCCTCGCTGGATTGATAGAGGACGGGCACATCGGTCTCATAGACCGATGCGTCGACGCGCTCGGCAAATTCCTGTTGGGATGCTTTCGTTCCGCTCATCAAAACCTCTTGCCCCTCAACCCAATGCCGTGGCGCGCAAGCCGGCAGGATCGAGTTGGTTCAGTACGGCCATCTGCTCGGGCGTAGGGTCCGCCGTCGCGGGCACCTGCGCCGGCACATGCAGAGGGAAGCCGGTGGCCTCTTGCACCTGCGCCGCCGTCACGCCGGGATGCAGCGACACCAAGCGCACCTGGTGGTCGGGCCCGCCAAAGTCCATCACGCACAGGTTCGTGTAGATGCCGCGGATGTCGACGGTTTCTTCCAGGCTCCAGCCGCGCTCCAGGCGCGCCGGGTTGTAGCCGACCGAGGCCACCATGTCGACCTCGCCCGCGACGAACACCTTGGTGCTGTGATTCGGGACGAAGAAGGAATTGGCGTGGTTGATCGAGTTGCCCGGGAAACCGCGCACGCCCAGCATCATCGACTTGGGCCGCGCATAGTCGCTGCCCACCATCGAGATGTTGGCCTGGCCGAAGCGGTCGACCTGCGTCGGACCCACCATCGCATGACGCTTGCCGCCCCAGACGTTGTCGAAGATCCGCGAGAAGCCCATCCAGGTTTCACGCTTGGGTTGATAGCCCTTGCGCGGACCGACCGGCACCGGCTCGCGAACCAGCCAGGCCTCGGAGTCCGTCATCATCAGGTCGGTATTGATCGTCAGCATGCTGAGCGATGCGGCCAAGCGAGGAACGATGCCGATGCCGGTGGCCAGCACCTCGCCGTCGTCCTTCCAGGCCTTCGCTGCGGCGCAGATGATGCGGTCGACCAGGGAAATTTCAAGACTCATGCTCATCCGTCCTCAAAACACCGGCAATGGCAGTTGATAGACCGCCTGCGCGCCACCCACGCGCTCCAGGTACTCGGCTTCCGTGCAATGCACGTAGCGTTCCGCGTAATGCTGCCAACCCCCTTCCTGCTTGGCGCAGGCTGCATATTCCTTGAAGTGCTTGACATCGAAGCCATACATCGGCGCGCAGGAACTCGGGTGGGCGCCGCAAGGCAGGTGCACCACGCCGGTGGTCTGGGACCGTTCCCACAGCACGTGGCGTGCTTCGTCGTCCTGTGCGAAGTACTGGCTGTCCACCAACTCGTCGCAACTCACGAAGGTCTGCTTGGCGGCGCGGGCGAACAGGTCGTCCATGTAGAAGTCGGGGCCCTTGATCTGGCAGACGCCGCGCACGTCGGCCCGGTCGACATGCAGCAGGGCCGCGTCGAGCGGCAAGGCCGGCATGGCCACCCAGTCCTTGCTGTCATAGGGCGAGGCCGTCAGGCGCATCGCCGCATTGCGCTTGAGCACGTCGGTGCCCAGGCCCACGCGGGTCGGGATGAAGGGCACGCGCATGCCGGCCGCCTTCAGGCCCAGCATGAACAGGCCTTCGTCGAGCTCCATCACCTCCACGGCGCCGTTCTGGCGCGCCATGCGGAAATAGGGTTCCAGCGGAATGAAGTCCAGCGACACGAAGGCAAAGACCAGTTTCTTCACCTTGCCGGCCGCACACAGCATGCCGACCTCGGCGCCGCCGTAGGCCACGAGGGTCAAATCCTTCAAGGGGCTGCGCAGGATTTCGCGCACCAGCGCCATGGGCTTGCGCCGCGGCCCCCAGCCGCCTATGCCCAGCGTCATGCCGTCTTTGAGTTGCGCGACCACCTCGGCCGCGCTCATTTGCTTGTTCGCCATGTCGATCTCAATTCTTGGGACGCGCCACGCCAAAGTCGTGGCCCCACAGGCTGACCCGGGTGAACTCATGCACCATGTGGTCTTGCCAATCCACCACGGCGCCGCCGTAGCCGTACTCGATGTCGAAGTCAGAGGGGCAGCGCATGTAGAACGAGGTCATGCGGTCGTTGGTGTGCTGGCCCAGCGTGGCCGTCATCAGCACCTGGTTGGCAGCCATGCGGTCCATCGCACGGCCCACTTCGGGCATGCCCTCGACTTCGACCATCACGTGCACGCATCCGCAGGGCGAGGGAAAGCCGGCGATGGCCAGGCTGTGATGGCGCCCGTTGTTGCAATGGAAGAAATGGATGGGCAGGGTCGGACCGTCAAGCCCGGCGGGCTGGAAGTTGTAGATGTCGGACAGCTCGAAACCCATCACATCCTTGAGGAACATGGCCGTTGCATCAAATACCGGTGCCGGCAGGACGGTGTGCCCCATGCCGATCGCGCCGGTGATGAACCGGGACACGCCGGCAGGCGACACGAAATGCGCGAAGTCGGACTTGAAACCCCAGCTCACTTCGTGCCGATTGCCGGACGGATCCGTGAAGCTGACGACCTGCTGGACGCAGCGCCTGGCACAGAATTCCGCGTCCTCCACCATGTGCGCCACGCCGGCTTCCCGCAGGCATCGGACCGCAACGTCAAACGCAGCTTGGTTCAAGACCTCCCAGCCAGACGCCACGTAGGCATTGCGCTTGCCCGGCTGGACGGCAAAACGGAATTGCCGCTCATCCATGCGGACATGAAGTTCACCCTCAGGAGATGGCGCGGTGGACATCCCCAATACATTTTCGGCATACGTCTTCCACCGATCCAGGTCCGTCGTTTCAGCCACCACGTAGGCCAGTCCTCGGATGTCCATCATTGCATTTGTCCTCGGCTCCCGACATAGGAGCGCCCTGGACTGAATTCTGTTCACGCGGGGTGGCGCAGGCATCGTCCGTTGAGACTAGCGTGAGTGAGACCTGGCTGGCCGTTCCTGGATGCTCCTGGCTTGTCTTAGTTCATTCGGACGTTGGTGAACACGCCTCGCCGTCAAATGATGGTGTTTCGTTTTGGTGAAGAAACATAACTCCCATTGAGAATCCAGGAGACGCAACTTGAACCATTCAGCAGAATCCGACCGAAGTTCACTTTCCTTGCATCTGTTAGCGCTTGCCGTGATGGCGCTGCCGGACTCCGCGGCATGGGCACAGAGCAGCCCGGCGACCGAGGACACCGACTCGGCCTCCAAACTGGAACAGGTGGTGGTGACGGTGCAGCGCCGCAAGGAAAAACTTCAGGACGTGCCCGTGGCCGCCACGGCGATCAGCCAGGCGGACCTGGAGTCCCGAAACCTGAGCAATCTCGCAGACTTCAGCGCCATTGCGCCCAATCTTCAAGTGAGCTTCGCCCCGGGAGATTCCACGGCCGCGCAAGTCTCCATGCGCGGCTCCGTCACCAACAACCCAGCGTTGTATTGGGAGCCCACCGTCGGCATGTATGTCGATGGCGTCTACGTCGGCAAGGCCCAGGGCTCGGTGTTCGACCTGCTGGACCTGGAACGCGTCGAGGTGCTGCGCGGTCCACAAGGAACCCTCTACGGGCGAAACACCCTGGCCGGCGCCGTCAACCTCGTGACCCAGGCGCCGTCCGGAGAATTCAGCGGACAGGCCAGCCTTGAGTTCGGCAATTACAACGCGCGCGTCGAGAAACTCTCGATGGACCTGCCGTCGATGGGCGGCTTGAAAATTGCCGTCGGGGCCCGCGCCGAAAACAGGGACGGCTGGATCAGGACCACCCCCGGCAGCTCCGTCCCCGACCTGAACAACAAAGCCAATCAGAGCGGCCGCATCGCGGCCAGCCTGGATCTCACCAGGGACTTGACGCTCGACTACCGCTTCGACATCACTCACGTCAACCAGAACGGATCGTTCTCCCAGATCGTCAGGTCCAACGTAAAGCAAGACTTCGGCATTCCGGGCATCGTCGTCTCACCGAGTGGCCGACAGACGCTTGCCAGCGTCAACGATCCTCAGTTCGAACGCATGGAGCAGAACGGCAATTCGCTGACCGCCACGTGGCGCCTCGACGAATCGAACACGCTCAAATACATCATCTCCAGGCGCAACATGACCTGGCAGGATGCGCTGGACCTGGACGGATCGCCGATCTCCTTTGCACACACCGAGCGGCTGTCCACCTACACACAGAACTCGAATGAGCTGCAATTGCAGGGCAGCCACGGCCCCCTGAGCTATGTCCTGGGAGCCTATCGTTTCACGGACGAAGGCTACACCGCCAATCCGCAGAGCTATTTCCTGGGCGCCTACGTCTACGACTCCCAATATGGATTCACGACCTCGTCGAAATCCGTGTTCACCCAGCTCGATTACAAGCTCAACGACCACATCACCTTGACGGGCGGCTTCCGCCACAACTCGGATGACAAGGCGGGGACACACTTTCTTGCCCTGAATGCCATGGGATCCGGATTCGCCTCGCTCGTCCCGGCGGGTACGAGCGCGCAAGCCAAGTTCAACTCCGACACGCCGATGGTCAGCGTGTCCTACAAGCTCAATGACCAAGTCAGCACCTATGCGAAATATTCGGAAGGCTTCAAGGGCGGTGGGTTCAACGGCGAGGCTTCAACTACCGTGGAAGCCACGACGCCCTACAAGCCCGAAAAGGTCAAGGCCTACGAGCTGGGATTGAAATCGACATTTGACAAGGGCCGCGCGCAACTCAATGCGGCCTTGTTCGAGAACAAGACACAAAACATGCAGGTGTCTGTATTCACGGCCACCGGCGCTGCTTCGTCGGACATTCGCAACGTCGGATCATCGACCACGCAAGGCCTGGAGCTGGAAGGCATCTGGAAGCCCGCATCTGACTTGCGTCTTCAGGCAAGCTATGGCTATCTGCACGTCAAGTACGACACCTACCTGAACGACCAGGGACAGAACGTCGCCGACAACATCGCGGTGGCGCATGCACCGACCAGCACCTTGAACCTGCTGGTGGACAAGCGTTTCGGCCGCAACACCATGGGCGTCTTGCGCGGCCTGATGGACTACAGCTACACCAGCTCGTTCTATCTGTATCCCTACCAACTGGTGCTGACCAATCCCCAGGCAGCCTTGGCCGAGAACACCAAGATCAAGCCTGTCGGCTATCTGAACCTGCGCATGATGTTGTCGGATATCCGGCTGAGTTCCCAAAGCAGTGGAGAAGTCTCGCTGTGGGTGAAGAATGCGCTGGACACGGCCCACATTGGCAACATGATCGACTTTGGGCCGGGCTTCGGCAACTTGACCAGCGCCTATTATGACGATCCGCGCACCTTCGGCATCAGCTTCACGGCGCGCTGGTAAGGCCTGTATCACGCAAGCCCACCGGTCTGAACCGGTGGCTCGCGCCATCGCCTGCAGGCATTCGATGGCAAACCGGCCGCGTGCTGTCCCGCAGTCAAGCAAACGCGTGCCGCAGTTGCGCAGCGCCGAAGTCGACGGCCGCAGTCGCAGCCCCCAGGATGCCGAGCATGCTCGCAAAGCCGTGAAACTGCCCCAGGCAGTGATGCTGGGTCACGGTCACGCCGGCTCGCGCCATGGCCTGGGCGTAGGCCCAACCCTCATCGCACAAAGGATCGCATTCGGCCGTGATCACGGTGGCCGCGGGCAGGCCTTCCAAATGGGACTGCCGCAACGGCGAAGCGCGCGGGTCCTGCCCTTGACTGGACTCCGGCAGGTAGTGGCGCCAAAACCAGCGCATCATGTCGCCCGTCAACATCGGCGCCTGCGCCCAGGCCTGCATCGAGGCGGTGGCGCAGGTACTGTCGGTGACCGGATAGAACAACAGCTGATGCGCGAGGCGGAATCCGTCGTCGCGCAGGAGTTGCGCCACGACAGCGGCCACGTTGCCGCCGGCGCTGTCACCGGCCACGGCCATGCGCGAAGCATCGAAATTCAATCCCTCCGCGCGTGCGCGCAAGCAATGCACCGCCGCCAAGGCGTCGTCGATGGCGGCGGGAAATCGGTGTTCGGGCGCAAGCCGGTAGGCGACCGCGGCCACCGCCGAACCTGAGCGGTTGGCCAGGCGTCGGCAGATGTTGTCGTGCGTGTCAAGTCCGCCAGAGACAAATCCGCCGCCGTGGAAGTAGACCGTCACGGGCAAAGGTCCATCGGCGTGCGGTCGGTACACGCGCACGGCCAGCGGACCCGCCGGCCCGTCCAGGCTACCGTCCTCGACGCTGGCGAGTTCGTCGTCAAGGGTCGGCAGCGGCGGAAACGCAGCCAGCATGGACCGATACGCGGCAACGTCCAGCGTCGACCAATCCGGCATGGGCATGCTCACCAATAAGTTGGCGAAGGCCTGAGCCTGGGCATCAAGTGGCATGAAATCTCCTTGCTGGCAATGGCCTTTACGCGGCACCTAGAAGTTCGAATGCACCCATGTCGGGCTTCGCCGTCGCAGAGATGAAGACCTCGTAATCCCAAGGCCAGGTAGCAGGCACGCCGTTGGCGTCGAGGTACCAGCTCGAACAGCCGCTCCCGAAAATGGTTTTTCCGGCTGCCGCGATGCGCCGCTTGTCATAGTCAACCATGGTCGCGTCGTTGAGATGAATGGCCTTGCAGGCGCCGGACTCCAGATGAGGGAGCAACTGTTCGATGTAGCCCCACTGGCGTTCAGCGATATCGATCAGGGAAAAGTTGCCGACCGGCCCGGTCGGGCCATTGAGCATGAAGAAGTTGGGAAAGCCTGGCATGGCAATACCGAGAAAGGCGCTCGGCGTGGATGCCCAGAATTGATTGAGATCGGTGCCTTCGTGTCCGCGAACAATCATGGGGCGAACAAAACGATCGGCGTGAAAACCGGTGGCCAAGGCCAGTACGTCCAGGCGATGCAAAGTTCCGTCAGCCATGCGTACCCCTTCGGGCTCCACACATTCGATACGGCCCACCGCCGCAGTCACGTCGGGACGCTGAACCTTTTCGTAATAGTCCGGCGAGTAGATCAAGCGCTTGCATGCTGCCCGGTAGGTCGGGCGCAGCTTTTCGCGCAAGACGGGATCGCGCACACTGTCTTCCAGGTTCTTGAGCACGATGGCCTCGATTTCGGCCATGGCTTCCGAATCGGGGTTGGCCACGCCTTCGGTGAAGCGGCGCACCATGCGGGTGTAGATCTCCCCATAACGGATGTCGTCGATCAGCTGCGGAGTGGCTCGGAAGGCTGCGCGTTGCTCGTCACTGTAAGGCGCGTTGGGCACGGGCATGATCCACTGCGGCGTGCGTTGAATATGCGTGACATGCGACGCACGCCCCGCCAATGCGCAGACGATCTGGACACCGGTCGATCCGCTGCCAATGACACCCACGCGCCGACCATCAAGCGGCACCGAATGGTCCCATTTTGCGGTATGGAAACAGTCGCCTGAAAAGCGCTCCAGGCCTGGAATCTTGGGAAAGTTGGGGTGATGCAGAACTCCGGTGGCGGCAATCACCACATCGGCCACGTCGCGCAGGCCTTGCACGGTCTCGAGATGCCAGCGACCTTGCTCCCAAATGCAGCTCTTGACCTCCTGCCCGCATCGCAGCACGCGATCAACGCCATGGCGCGCTACGACCTGCTCAAAATAGCGCTGGATTTCAGGCCCCGGCGCAAACGTGCTGGTCCAGTCCGGATTGGCGGCAAAGGAATAGGTGTAGGCGTGCGCCGGCACATCGCAAGCCAAACCTGGATAGGTGTTCTCGCGCCAGGTGCCGCCGATGCGGTCGGCCTTTTCGTACACCACGACGTCACGTCCGGCTTCAATCAACCGGATGGCGGCAAGAATGCCGGACATTCCAGCCCCCATGATCACGTAACGCAATTTTCGGGAAGGGTTCGACTGAAGGCTCATGAAGGCTCCATGGGGTTGTCATGATGTGACTTCATTGTTGGCAGCGAGCTCCTGCAGTGCATCGTCCGAAATGGTTAATCGCCGATTGCGCCCCTCTCAGCAATAGGCGTCGAGCATCGCGCTCTCACCGAGAACAGCCTCATTCACCCGGGCCTGATGGAACGCGCGCGCGCCCCAGTCCGTCTCTGTTGCCCAGCCCCGCGTCAGGTAGACGTGCAAATCAAAATCCCAGCAATAGCCCACTGCGCCGTGCACCTGCTGGGCCTGGCGAGCCGCACCTTGCAAGGCCTCGCCCGCAGCCAGCCTTGCATGGGAGATGCAGAAGTCCAGCGCCTGCGCGCCCAAATCTTCTGCATGGGCCAGTGCATAGGCGGCCAGGTAGGCCAGCGGCTTTGCAAATTCGATCTGGACCGCCACGTCCGCCAAGGCATGCTTGATGGCCTGGAATGACCCAACTGGGCGGCCGAATTGCTTGCGCTGCACGCTGTGATCGATGGCCAGATCCAGCATGCGCATCGCCAGGCCCAGCTGCGTCAGAGCCACCGACAGGGCGCCACGATTCACGCATGCGCGCATCATCGCTTGCGCCGGGTCACCTCGGGCCACGCAGGTCTGGCTGCTCGGCGTCCATTCGACGCCGTAGGCCTCGTTCAAGGCCCGGCTTCCTGACAAGGGCTGCAGCACGACTGCGGACGCCTCGACGGCATGCCATTCATTCGCGTGAAAGAGCAAATAGAGGTCGGCGCCTCGCGCCTGCACCACCGCAGGCCGCCCCGGCTGCACCAGCGCAAGGCGTGCCCGCCCCTTTGCAATGCGCGGCAACCAGTGCGCTTGCAATGGCGTGGGCGGCAAGGCGTTCAAGCAAGCCACGCCGAGCCAAGCCGTCTCGGCAAGCCAGGACGGCAAGGCGTGATAGCCCAGTTCCTGGGCCACCAAGGCCCAATCCAGATCGGCGCCGCCCTGACCTTCGTTCGCCACCGGGACGGACAGGTCGAAAACACCCAGCTCGCTCAAACTGACGCTCAAGCTGTGCGCGACACCGACCTCGCCCGTCGCCAATTCACGCAGGAGTTCTGGCGTCGCCAAGGGCATCAAGGCACGCCGCAACTTCTCATGCTGCGCGCGCTGTTGAACTGAAAAGGTGAAATCCATCTCGTTCCCTCAACGCGGCAAGCCCAGCGAACGCTCGGCAACGATATTTCTATGGACCTCGCTGGTCCCGGCGTAAATGGACCCCGCCTGCGCAAACAAAAAGCCGTCAAGCCAATGGGCGGCGTCGTCCGTCTCTAGACCATGGGGGCCGCGATGCGGCCCCTCCTCGCGCTCATTGAGAATGCGCAAGGCTGTTTCATGCATGCGCAGATCCAGCTCGGACCAGAATAATTTGGCGCTGCTCCCGTCCACGCTGGCCGGCATTCCAGCCAGGCGCCCGCAGGCGGCGTGGTAAGCCGTCAAGGCGTAGGCCCGCGCCTGCATCGCGCAGCGAACCACCGCGTCTCGAATCGAAGCATCCCTCTCCAGGGTTTTGTGATTCGCCTGGTACAGCTTCAAGAGCGCCCGCGCCGTCTCCTGGAAACGGGCTGGCGAGCGCAACATCATTCCCCGCTCGAAACTCGACAACGCCAGCGAAATCCTCCAGCCCGCGCCTTCGGCACCCAGGCGCTGATCGACAGGCACACGAACGTCTCGAAATTCCACATGCGCCATGCCGGTGCGTCCATTGAGTTGGCGAATGGGTCGGATCGTCACGCCATCGGCGCGGAGCGGAACGAGCAAAACGCTCAAGCCCTGGTGTCGCAGGGCATTGCGCTCGGTGCGGAACAATCCAAACAGTCCGTCGGCCCATACACCGCGCGCGACCCAGCTCTTTTGCCCGTTGATCACGTAGTGATCGCCCTGCCGCTCGGCCAGACAGCGGACGGCTGCCACGTCGGAGCCGGCAGCGGGTTCGGACCAGCCTTGCGCCCACACCGCCTCGCCGGATGCAATGCGCGGCAGGTGCTGTGCCTGCAGGGACGCGCTGCCAAATTTCAGCAGCGCGTCGCCGAGCAGAAATATGCCGTTTTGATTGACTCGGCGCGGGGCCCCAGCGGCCCAGTACGCCTCCTCGAGGATGAACCATTCAATCAGACTGCAATCGCGCCCCGCCCAGGCATTCGGCCATGTCAGGCAGCTCCAGCGCCCTTCATGCAAGGCGCGCTCCCACTGTCGATGCGCCTCGAAACCCTGCAAGGTATCCATGCTCGGCAGCCGACTTCGCGGGATGTGCGCCAGCAGCCATTCGCGATACTCGAGCCGGAGCGCCCGCTGCTTGTCGGTCAAGCTGAGTTGCATCGCCATCCTTTTCTGCACCGAGTCCGCCCGGCAATGATTCATTCTTGGCGTCCCGCTCCGCGCACCGCATCGTCCTGTCGGACTACACTCGGGCCAGGGTTTCACCGAGCGGCAAGCTCCGGGCGCGGGCGCTACGATCAGTTTTCACGTCGTCACGCCCTGCTCGAAGCAGCAGGTCCTTGAGATGAAATTCCTGCGAACCCTGTCGAGGTCCTGTGAGCAGATCCTCTTCCGAACTCCAGACGAGACACCTGTCGCTTGAAGAATTCAGCGAACTGGTCGCGACCGTCTATCAAGGCCCGCTGGAGTCGCCGCCCTGGAAGTCGTTTCTCGAAGCACTGCGCCTGCAGCTCGGGTTTTCCTATGCCACCCTGATCCTGAGGCGCGCCGCCCCTGCAAGACCCTCCATCTCAATCAATGCGGGCCCGACAAGCACCGAGGCCATAGAGTTGTACGACAACCATTTCTATGCGCTCGATCCGTTCATGAACATGCCGAGAGGCAAGGTCTTTGTGGCCTCGGAACTTTTGGGAGAACGCAGCTGGTTTGGCAGCGAATTCTTTCGTGGTTTCCTCGAGCCCATACACCTGCGCGACGTGATGGGGGCCGACCTGGGACCTTTGCATGACGGCGACGATTGCAGCCTGCGCGTGACGCGCGCCGACGCTGAACCGCCATTTACGGAAGAAGACAAGGCTTTTCTGGGCCTGCTTCTGCCGCACGTGCAGCAGGCCGTGCTACTGTGCTCGCAGATGGATCAAATTGAAATCGAGCGCCGCCTGCTCGCAGGCACGGTGGACCGCATGCAGCTCGGTACCGTGACGCTCGATGAAACCGGTGCGATTCTTTCCATCAATCTGGAGGCGAAAGCCATTCTCGATGAACGCGACGGCATTCAATTGAGCGGCGGCGTCCTGCGGGCGCACTATCCCGAAGAGCAGGCGCAATTGAACGGTCTCGTTCAAGCAGCCCTCGGCGGCAAGGAGCCAAAGACGCCGAAACTGGTCGAGACGGTTTCCATCACTCGGCCCTCCGGGCGAAACAAGCTCAGCGTCCTGGTGCGCCCCGTTCCTGCAGGCGAATGGTCCGACGCCTGGCATCGGCCCAAAGTCGCCATCTTCCTGCGCGACCCGGATCGCAAGGCGCAAGGCACCGGCGACGTGCTGCGCCAGCTGTTCGGCCTGACGCGCGCCGAAGCCGCATTGGCCGTGCAACTCGCCAACGGCCTGACCCTGGACGAAGCCGCCGAATCGCTCGACATCCGGCGCAACACGGCGCGCGCGCAATTGCGCTCGATCTTCTCGAAAATGGGCGTCACGCGCCAGACGGAACTGGTCCGGCTCGTGCTCAACAGCATCGTTCAATTGGTCTGAGCCCGCAATCTCCCTTGCCGGCCGCACAGCTGACCACGTAGTCCGCGAGGACGATGGCAACGCATGCATCGCCTGCAATGCTTCGCTGCATTGCAAACGAATGAAAGCGATTGACCATGAACCGATCAACGCAAGTGGCGGTGATCACCGGAGCCGCCAGCGGCATCGGCGAGGGGCTGGCGCGCGAGGCCGCGCGTCGCGGCATGAGCGTCGTGCTCGCCGATGTGGACGCCGAACGGCTGGCCGCGGTGGCAGACAGCATCGGGTCCGCCGCGACCGCCCTGCCGACGGACGTCGCGAATTCCTCCTCGGCGGAGGCATTGGCCGAGCGCGTCTACGCACGCCATGGCCAGGTCGATCTGCTGTTCAACAACGCCGGCGTGCTTTCAACAGGCTTCAGTTGGGAAATCCCCGAGAAGCGCTGGAACCAGGCCCTGGACGTCAACGTCGGCGGCGTCGTCAACGGCTTGCGCGCCTTCGTGCCCAGGCTGCTCGCGGCGCAACGTCCGGCGCGCATCATCAATACATCTTCCGTCGGCGGATTTCTCCCGGCGCCGATGATGGCACCTTACTCGGCCACCAAATTCGCCATCGTCGCGCTAACTGAAAGTCTGGCTGGCGAATTACGCATGCTGAAGTCCTCCATCGAGGTTTCTCTGCTGGCTCCTGGTCCGGTCGTTTCGGGCATCTTCCGTGAGGCAGCGCCCGAAGCTTCTCGATCTTTTGTCGAGCAACTGAGTCAGTACAACAATGCGCACGGTCTGACGCCAATGCAATTTGCTCCCCTGGTATTCGACGCCATTGATCGAGGGGACTACTGGATCATTCCGCAGCCCGAGATCCTGGATCAAGGCCTGCCGGAACGCTTCGACATGATCCGCCAACGAAAAGCGCCCTACTTTGCATTTTTCTGAACCCGCGGGCGACGAACCTATTCGTCGCCGGCCTTGGAGCCATTGATGTCAACTCCACCCGCCTTCGACCCCAAGGCCTTTCGCGCCGCACTCGGATCGTTTGCCACCGGCGTGACCGTGATCACCGCCAGTGCTCCAGACGGAACGCCCGTCGGCCTGACCGTCAACAGCTTCAATTCAGTCTCGCTAGACCCGCCCATGGTGCTGTGGAGCCTGTCCAAGAAAGCAATGAGTCTGCCGCTCTTCAAGGCCACGCCGCATTGGACGGTGCATGTGCTTTCGGCCGAACAAGAGCAACTTTCCAATCGCTTTGCGCGCGCGGGTGAAGACAAATTCGCTGGCGTGGAATTCGAAACAAGCCGCCACGGCGTGCCCATGCTCAAGGGCTGCGCAGCCCGCTTTCAATGCCGGACCAGCTTTCAATATGAAGGCGGCGACCACATCATCTTCGTCGGCGAGGTGATGGACTTCGAGCAGTCCTCGCAAGCGCCGCTGGTCTTCCACGCCGGACGCTATGCCCTGGCGACCCAGAAGGAGCCGGCGCTGCCGAAAACCAGCAGCGCTCGCTTGAGCGAGAGCTTCAGCCAGGACTTTCTCGGCTATCTGCTCGGGCGCGCCCATTTCCAGTTCTACCGGCCGCTGCGGGACCTGGTACGGGCCCAGGGCCTGTCCGACGCGCAGTGGTACGTGCTGGCCACCTTGACCCTCAAGGATGGCTTGACGGCCGATGAGCTGGACCAGGCCATCGGCTACAGCCTGGAGCAGCCGAGCGCACCACTGCTATCTGGCCTGGTGGACTGCGATTGGCTGCTGCGTCGCGAACGGGCCGATGGAGCAACGCAATTCAATCTCAGCGAATCGGGTCGCAATCGATCCTTGCATTTGCTGGCTGCCGCCAAATCCATCGAAGCCGACACCTTGAGCCGCATGGGTTACGCGGACGCCGCCGCACTCAAGACCTTGCTGCAGCGCCTGGCCACCCACATCGCCCACGAATCGCCCGACCTGTGGACCGACGCGCAAGGGTAAGCACCGAGTGCGCATGAGATCGCATTTAAGCCGCAAGGACGATGCCGCGCAAAGCACCGGGCAGAAGAATCGGTCCACAGATTCCAGCAACTCCCAATCCATTCGAACATGCCGGCAGACCTCATCCGCCTCCAAACAGCATTGGCACCCGTACGGCTGGCTGGACTGATGCTGCGCAATCGCTTCATCAAGACGGCTACCTTTGAAGGCCGCACTCCGAAAGGCATTCCAGGCATCGAGTTGGCGCGCTTTCATCGCGAGGTGGCTGCCGGCGGCACCGCGCTGACCACGGTCGCCTATTGCGGTGTATCGCCTGATGCCCGCACCTTTGACGACCAGATGCACGTGCACGAGGAGATCGTGCCGGCGCTGCAAGCCTTGGCCGACAGCGTGCACGAAGAGGGCGGCGCCGTCTCCGGCCAATTGGCGCATTGCGGCGGCTTTTCGCGCGCCAGGCCCGTGCATCAGCGCCGTCCACTGGGACCCATGGCCGGTATCAACGCATACGGTCTGCTCAGCGGCGTGCCATTCAAAGATGCCATGACCGAGCAAGACATGGCCCGCACCGCGGCCGACTATGCCTGCAGCGCCCGCCTACTGAAGCAGGCCGGGTTCGACGCACTCGAAATCCATATGGGCCATGGCTATCTGTTGAGCCAGTTCATCAGCCCCTTCACCAACCGCCGCACAGATCGATATGGTGGCAGCCTGGAAAATCGCATGCGGTTCCCCTTGCAGGTCTTGGCTGCGGTCCGCGAGGCCGTCGGCGATGCCCTGCCCCTGCTGGCCAAGATCAATCTCGCCGACGGTATCCAAGGCGGCCTGGAGGTCGACGAAGCCGCGCGATGCGCCCAACTGCTTGAAGCGAGCGGCATCGACGCCATCGTCATGAGCGGCGGGCTGGTCACGCACACGTCCATGTATCTGTTTCGCGGCGACAGTCCGCTGCCAGGCCTGGTCAAGACCGAAAAGAATCCCCTGATGCGCTTCGCCATGAAGGCCACCGGCAAGGCCGCCTTCCCCGACATGCCCTTCGAACCCCTGTATTTCCGGGAGCAGGCGCTGCGAGTGCGAGACGCCGTCCGCCTGCCACTGGCCTACCTCGGCGGGGTGACATCGGCAGATGACATATCGCGGCTGATAGGCGACGGCTTTGACCTGATCTGCCTGGGCCGCGCGCTGCTTCACGAACCGCAGCTGGTTCGCCGCCTGAGAACCGAACCTCAATTCCAGAGCGCGTGCACGCATTGCAACCGCTGCGTTCCCATGATGAATACACCCGCCGGCACGCACTGCGTGCTGCGCGCCGCAAGCTGATTTAACCGGAGAACACCTATGGAGACAAAGAAATCATCCCGAGCATTGGCTCTGAACACCCTGAGCCTGGCCATCGGACTCAGCTACGGCTTGCAAGCCCTGGCCCAGGACGCAAGCCCTGACAACGACAAGCTGGACACTGTGACGGTCACGGCGCAAAAGCGCAAGGAACGTCTGCTGGACGTGCCGCTTGCCGTCACGGCCTTGTCATCCGAAGCGCTGGAGAACCACGGCGTCGAAGGCCCTTCCGCTTTGACCGGCCTGGTTCCCAATCTCGACATGGCACCGTCGCCTGTATCCAGCCTGATTGCCTCGGTGGGCATGCGCGGCATGTCGAGCGACCAGCCCTCCATCTGGGCGGACCCGGCCGTCGGCATGTACGTCGACGGCGTCTTCATCGGCAAGAGCATGGGCGGCCTGCTCGATGTGGTCGACATCGAGCAACTGGAAGTGCTGCGCGGCCCGCAAGGCACCCTGTTCGGGCGCAACACCGAAGCCGGCGCGATGAATTTCATCACCAAAAAACCCAGCGGCGAATTTGACGGCAGCGCAAGCCTCGAACTGGGCGACTACAACCGGCGCGTGGAACGCATCAGCCTGGACCTGCCCAAAATGGGCGGCGTCAGCGCCCTGGTTTCCTTGCGCAACGAGACGCAGGACGGCTTCATTGCCAATCCGGATGGGTCGGCCTGGGGCAGCAAAGACCGCCAGGCCGGCCGTCTTGCCTTGCGCATCCAGCCTGTGAGCGGCCTGACAGTCGACTACGCGCTCGACCGAACGCACATTCATGAAACACCGCCTGCGGGCGAGCTGCTGAGCAATTCAGGTTACGGATCGCTGTACCCGATCTCCACGCCGATTGCACAGACGGCCTACCTGTTCCAGAACCCCACCTGCATGGCTTATTCTGGAAATACGTGCACATACTCCATTGGAGGACTGGCCAAAGGTATGGCCCCTTACGTGAATACCAGTTACCCCGCATCGATCACGGCGCCCACGACGCCGGTCCAACCCTATGAACGCCTGGACGTCATCGGCGATACCCTCACCGCCGAATACCGTCTGAATCACGACAACACCATCAAGTACATCGGCGCATGGCGAAACATGGTGTACGACGAACTCACTAACTATTCTGGCTCCCCTGTCCCCATTTTCAATGGATGGCGCAGCAGCAATTACACGACGCAATCCCATGAGCTTCAATGGATCGGCAACAAAGGTGATTTGAGATACGTTGGTGGTTTGTATTACTTTACCGACTATGGCACCGAGCATGAGCCGACCGAAGGCACGCTGTTCACCTTTACGCCGGGCGTCATTGGTTACAACAGCGTCAATTTTGCGATCACTTCAAAAGCTAGCGCAATCTACGGTCAGCTGGACTACGACATCAACAGCCTGTGGACCGCGACGCTCGGCGGCCGTTACACCAAGGAAACCAAGACGGTTTCAGTCTGGTCTTACAACACGGACCAAAATTTCAACCAAGGCAGCAATCCTTATACCGTCAACGGCGCTGCCGCCGCGTCGTTTGAAAAGTTCACGCCGACCTTCAACCTGATGTACCGCATTTCTCCGGACACCAATGTCTTTGGTCGCGTTGCCGAAGGCTTCAGGAGCGGCGGCTTTCCGGCCGAAGCCCCTATTGCAGCCGGGTACAGCCCCTTCACGCCGTTCAAGCCGGAATCGTCGACGTCCTATGAACTGGGCTTGAAGACGGCATTCCTGCACAACAAGGGGCAACTCAGCACCAATCTGTTCTACACCGATGTGTCGAATTACCAGGTTGGCATCCTGCCTCCCGGAACGATTGCGCCAACAATCGTGAACGTCGGGAAAATGCGATCGCAAGGCATCGAGATCGACGCAGCCTACAAGATCTCGAGCGGCGTCAAGGTTTCTGGCAGCTATGGCTACCTGGACGCCAAATTCCTGCAGTTCATTGCGCCGGGCGTCAACGGAGCGCCCGTGGACGCGGCTAGCAACACGGTTGGTGGCGGCGCGCCCAAGCAGACCTTCAACTTCAACATCGACGCCCGGCTTGCGCAGTTCAGTTCCGGCATGAACCTGCGTGCCCTTCTGGACTACCGTTATGTGGCGGACCGGTACGCCTTGCCTGCCCAGATCAACGTCAATGCGCCCAATGCTTCGATCGGGCCTACGGCTGCAGAATCGCTGCTGCCCGCGACCTCCACGCTCAACCTTCGCATGATCCTGGGCAACATCAAGGTGGGCGGCCCCGGCGACGCAGAGGCGGTGTTCTGGGTCAAGAACCTGACCGATCAACACACCCTCGTGTCGCGAATGGACTTGTCCGGTCTTTATCAGATGGGTTACTGGAGCGACCCCCGCACCTTGGGCGTGACGCTGAACTACCGCTGGTAATCAAAGTCGAACCATGAAAACAAAAGGCCCCGCTGATTAGCGGGGCCTTTTTCCATTCTTGCCCATCAGTCGCCGGACATCAAATAGCCGTTGTCGACCCGGATCTCAGCGCCGTTGATGAAGCGCGACTCGTCCGAGGCGAGAAACAGCACCACGTTGGCCACATCGACCGACTCGCACATGCGCGCCATCGGATCTCCGCCCGTATTGACCGTTGCAGGGTCGAATTGCCCGGCCAGCGCAGCAGTCATCGGCGTCTTGATGCCATCGGGGTGAATGGAATTGCAACGGATGTTGTAGCCGCTGGCCTTGCAATAGGCCGCGATGCTGCGGGTCATCGCGGTCACGGCCCCCTTGGAGGCACTGTAGGCACAGAATGCAGACATGCCAGCCAATCCCGCCAGGGACGACATGTTGACGATGGAGCCTCCGCCATTGCGCTTCATCTGCAGGACCGCATGCTTGCAGCCCAGAAAGTAACCCTCCGAGTTGACGCGCTGCACCTTTTGCCACATCTCCAGCGTCGTGGTCTCGATCGATCCCACTTGGAGGATGGCTGCGTTGTTCACCAACACGTCCAGACGCCCGAAGCGTTGCACCGTGGCCGCAACGACGCGCTCCCAGTCCGCCTCGACGGCAATGTCGTGATGCAAGAACATGGCGCCATCGCCGATCTCGGCAGCCAGCACTTGGCCCGCCGCGTCGTTGACGTCGGTGATGACGACCTTGGCGCCTTCGCGCGCCAGCAGCAGCGCGTCCTCACGTCCCACGCCGCTGGCGCCACCTGTGACGATGGCCACTTTTCCCTCAACACGTTTCATTGCAATTCCCTTTCCTCATGTCGGACAGACGTCCTGTTCAATGGTCATTCCAAACGACAGCCTCGTGGGTTGCCGACGATGCCATGCTCCTGCAAACATCTCGCGCCCTCTACGTCCGTGAGGACTAAGGATTCATCCCGCCCACTGCGCCGCCATGAAAAAAAAGGAGCCCCGAAGGGCCCCTTTCAAAGGACGCAAGCGACGATTCTTTCAGCCGCGTTGCGATGAAATGTTGCCGCCGTCGACGACGAATTCTGAGGCCGTGATGTAGCTCGCCTCATCCGACAGCAAAAAACGGACGACACGGCCGATCTCGGCCGGGTCTCCCAGTCGCCCCAACAGAATGCGCCGCTCGAAATGGCCTTTTGGCAAGTTGTCGACCGCCGGCTGCAGCATGGGAGTCAGGATCTGGCCCGGTGAAATCGCGTTGATGCGGATGCCATCGGCGCCCAGGCGGTCGGCCAGCGAGCGCACCAGGGACAGCACGCCCCCCTTGGCCGCCGTGTAGATGGGATTGATGCCATTGCCCAAGGTGGCGTTGATCGATGCGAAGGCCACCACGGCGCTGCCCGGATTCTTTTTCAAGTCGGGCAGCAAGGCCTGCACCAGCAGGGCCACCGGCCGCAGATGGATGTTGATGCCGCGCTCCCAGGTGTCCGGCGTGATGCCGTCCAGCGAACCGGCGTCCACGATACCGGCGGCATGGACCAGACCGCCAATCGGGCCCAGCGCGGCGCGCGATTGCCCGATGGCGTTGGCGTAAGCCTTGTGGTCGGCCACGTCCACACCCAGGCCTATCGCCGCGACGCCATGACGTTCCTTGATCTCATCGGCGACACGTCTTGCGTTGTCCGCGTGGAGATCCCAAAGTGCCACCGGACGACCGACCGCAGCCAAGGCCTCAGCCGAAGCCTTGCCCAGGCCCGAAGCGCCGCCCGTCAGGATCACGCCGCTGTGTGGCGCACCGAGTTGAGGACTCATGTTCATGTCAATGCTGTTTTTTTATGCGCGGGGGCATTCAGTATCCCTCGCTTGGTGGGGCTTGGTGGAGGTCAGTCCTCATCGATGGGCTGCCCGATCGAGCTCCGCCTGCCATGACCTGGGCGGTGGCGGCGACTTCGATGCGGCCTGGTCCTGCGCCATCACCAGCGGCTCGCTGGACGCCTGCAGGCCCGTCAATCCCTGTTCAAGCGTTTGCAGAACCGGCGCCAATGGAATCTGCGAACTCCCGATGAGCACGCACAGCAGGGCGGCCATGCAAAGCCATTTGCGCTTTTTTTCCATATCAGGCGTCTCCATAGTTTTCTGCTGCCGGCTGTTGCGGCTGTGCAAATACTAGGAAGACCGCGCTCCGTGCTCATCGTCCGAACGGGTGAAAAATGACTGCGGCGCGCTCAAGACGTCTACTTGTACGGCACCGAACCTTGCGTGCCCACCATCAGCTCGACAAGCACATCCTCGACATCGTCGATGCGGCGCACCAGGGCTTCAAGTTCGCGCATCTGCTCGGGCCTGGCGACGCAGCCCTTCAGCCAGACGTAGCGCCGCTGGCCCAGGGCCCAGACGCTGGTGTCGGCATCGAAGCGGCCCGACGCGCGCACCGCGATCTCGATGCGCGACATGATTTCCTTGTCGTAGAGATAGCTGTTGGCCAGGCGGCATCGGCCGTCGAGATAGCAACTCACACCGCGCTGGGAACGGCTGTGCGCCTCCGCATTGGCCTCGTCTTGCGTGAGCAGCGGGCCTTCAGGCGTCGGGCAGCCCGGCAGGCCGTGCGTGAGCTGCACAAAGGGGTCATCGAAGATGTTGCGCCGGTCCTGCGCCTCAGCGGGCGCCGCCAGCACCAGCAACAGCAAGACGGCGGGACGAACCATGCCCGCGATTATGTTGCGATCGACCGTAAGACGTCATATCAAGCTTCGCCGGAGCTCCACGCTGTGCTGGAGCCTGGCTGGGAGGGCCCGCTCGGCCCAGGCCACGCAGGCCACGCCGCTGCGCAGCACGTAGTCCATGCGCGCCACGTCGGCCAAGGTCAGGAAGCGGCCATTGTTGACATGCCCGTTGAGATCCAGGTCGGTCGGCATCACCGTCATGGTGAGGGATGCGGTGCCCATCGGCTGCATGCGCCCCCGCAGCGGCAGCGTCAAGAGCATCACCAACAGCCGAAACCACAGGTTCATTGCTCAGCCTCCATCACGAAACGCAGGTCATGCAAGCCCACCGCACGCCCGTCCTGGGCCTTCAGCTCGATCGCCTGCAGCGGCGCGCCCAGGGCACTGTCGACGAGCGTGATGGGCCTCTCGCCCGGCTTGAAACAATGGGCCGCGCCCCATTGATAGAGCGCGACCATCACGACGTGCAGCGACTCCCCCTTGGGGGTCAGCACGTACTCCTTGAGGTTCTTGCGCTCGGCGGAAGGCACCGCGGCCAGCACCCCGCAGTCGACCAGCTTGCGCAAGCGCACCGCCAGGATGTTCTTGGCCAGGCCCAGGCTCTTTTGGAATTCGCCGAAGCGCCTGCGGCCGTAGAAGGCCTCCCTCACGATCAGCATCGACCACCAGTCGCCAATGGCGTCGAGGGCCCGGGCCACGGCGCACGCATTGCCCATCATCGATGTTCGCTGTCCCTTCATTTGCCCCTCCTGAACTGATTGGCACAAATTGGTTGCAATTTTATACCATTTGATCAACAATGGTTGCAAACTTAAACCAAATAATCCAACACCGCCCCGATCGGGGCACAGGAGCTTCATATGGATTCACAACGCGTTCTGGTCGTAGGCGCGGGCGCCCTGGGCATCGCCAGTGCGGTTCGCCTGGCTGCCGCGGGCCATCAGGTTTCCGTGGTCGCGAGTTCCGAGGACAAGCGGGCGCGCTATCTGGCACAAGGCTTTCGACTGGACGCCTATGACGCGCCCAGCCAGCAGCGGCCGCTGGATGTCGTGGTGTCGCCCGAGGAAGTCAGGCAGCCCTTCGACCTGGTCATCGCGGCCACCAAATGCGCGGCGGCGCTGGATGTCACGCGCAAGTGGCTGCCCACGCTCAAGCCGGACGGCATGTTCGTGCCCTATTTCAACGGCCTGCTGGGCGACGAACTGCAACCGCTCGTCGGCGAGCGCCTGGTCGAATGCGCGGTCTATTACCCTGCCACCCTGATCGAGCCCGGCCACAGCCTGCTGTCCGGCCCCGGCGGCCTGCACCTGGGAGCCTGGCCGCGCGCAACAGCGGCATCCAATGCGCGGGCCCGGCGCGCCGCAGCCATGCTCTCCGCCGTGGTGCAGACCCATGTGCACGACGACATGCTCTCGGTGAAATGGAACAAGCTGGTGGCCAACTGCGCCATGACCTCGCTGGGTGTCATTTCCGGCATGCAGATGAAGGACATGATGCAGCACGCCCCCATACGCCGCGCCTATCGCGAGATCTTCAGGGAGACCCTGGCCGTGGCCACGGCAGCCGGCGCCCGGCCCATGACGCTGGGCGGCATCAACGTCGGCCTCGCCACCACGCTGCCCGGCTTTCTCTTTGACCTGGCCCTGCGCCTGCGAACCCGGCGCAGCGGCCAATACAAGTCATCCAGCCAGCAGTCGCTGGACCGCGGCGAACCGACCGAAGTCGACTACCTCAACGGCCGGGTCGTCGCCGAAGGGCGTGCACGGAACGCCGCCACGCCCTGGAACTCCGCCGTGGTGCGCGTCGTCAAGGCGATTGAAGCCGCGCCGGGCACGGCAGGTCTGGCGCGCATCGAAGAGATGACCGCGTTGGCAAGCAAAGGCCGGTAACAAGACCTGTAAGCGGCGCCAGGACAACCCAGAGCAACCAGACGGAAGCCATCCACATGACAAGCAAGCTCCCCAAAGGATCGGACGACCCCACCCTCATCGGCAGCAATGCCTGGGCAGCCCTGGGTGGCTCTGACTTGCGCCTGGATCAGAAATTGGCCTACCTGCTCGGCGCCAACCTGGCCTATCTGACAGAACTTCCCGGCGAGCTGCGCTGGGTGCTGTCCTCGCGAGGACTCTTTCCGCCGGCCCGCGTCGCGACCCAGGGCGTGCAGGCCTTGCCTGACACCGCCGCAGTGGCCCTGTCCATCGAGCATCTGGAGCGCTTTGCCGAAGGCGAGCGCGAATTGGTCCAGCACAGTTTCCGCACCTTCCACTTCGCGGACCTGCTGCATCGCCAGGAGGCCCGGCCCATGGCGATCGACCGGGAGGTGCTGGCCGTCGCCGCATTGCTACACGATGTGGGCATCTTTCCCAAGGCGGTGGCCGAATTGCCCGGCAATGATTTCACCGTGCGGGGCGCCCTGCTGGCACGCCGCGTGCTCCAGAAGGCCGGCTGGGCGCCGCATCGCATTGACCTCGCCGCGCAGGCCATCACCTTGAACGCCAATCCACGAGTGGCGCGGCATTGGGGCGCCGAAGCCTACTTCGCAAGACTGGCGCCGCTGGTCGATGCCGTGGGCCAATGCTGGAAGGTCTCCGCCGACGACGCGCGCGAAATCTTTGCCCGCCATCCCGCGAACCATTTGGCCCCCGCCATCATGAGCGCGGTCACCGAGGAAGCCGCACGCCATCCTCACAGCCGATTCGCGCTGGTCAAGCCCATCTTTCCGTTCCTGCTGATGAACTGCGAATGCCGCTGGCACAGGCGCTTGAACGGCCGCGACTGAACGACCGCGCCTGAGCAGCCAATGCGGGAGAATGCGCCGTCACGGCTGCGGCCCCACTTCATGAAGCGTCTTCTTCATCCTCTCGTCCTCGCCGTCACCGCCGTGCTGGCGCTGGGCTATGCCTACGTCGCCCACCGCCTTGCTGAAGGCCCCTGGGAGCGCAGCGCGCTCGCCATTCCTTTTGCCCTCGTCTGGATCGTTCCGGTGGTCTACTGGAGCAGGCCGCAGAACGGCGATCGCCAGGAAACCTGGTTCGACACCGCCGCGCACCAGGCCAGCTACTTGGCCATGGCCTGGCTCAGCTTCATCTTTGTCTTCACCCTGGCGCGCGACGCGGCGCTGTTCCTCACGGCGGCGGCGCGATTCACGGCTGCGCATGAGGTCCTCGCCCATCATGGGATCTCATCGGTGCTGACCGCTTCGTTGATCGCCTTGGTTGCGGGCGCCTTCACGGCGCTGCGCGGGCCGCGCGTCAAGGAGGTGCTGATTCATATCCCAGGCCTGCATGCCGACCTGGAAGGGCTGCGCATTGCGCAGATCTCCGACCTGCATGTCGGGCCCAACATCCGTCGCGGCTATGTCGAACGCGTCGTCTCGCGTGTGCAAGGCCTGGCACCGGATCTCGTGGCCCTGACCGGCGACATCGTCGACGGCTCGGTCCCAAGCCTGCAGTCCGAAGTCGCGCCGCTGGCGGTGCTGGCCGCGGACGGCCGCGCCTTTTTTGTGCTCGGCAACCACGACTGCTATTCAGGCGCACCAGAATGGATCGCGCATTTCCGCGGCATGGGCATGAACGTGCTCTTGAACGAGAACATGGCCGTCCGCAAAGGCGAGGCCAGGCTCGTCATCGGCGGCGTGGTCGACCCGGCCTATCGCGGCGCCCGGCCGGACATCTCGCTGGCCGACGCAGCAAAAGCCGATTTCCGCCTGCTGCTCGCGCACAACCCCAGGCTCGCACCCTTGGGCGCGCGCGCGGGCTACGACCTGCAACTCTCCGGCCATACGCATGCCGGTCAATTCTTCCCATGGACGATCGCCGTGCGGCTCGTACATGCCCCGCATGTCGCCGGCCTGTCGCGCGAAGGCGCGATGCAGGTGTACGTCAGCGCCGGCACTGGAACCTGGGGCCCGCCGGTTCGCCTGGGCATGGGCACCAGCCCGGAAATCAGCCTGATCAAGCTCACGGGCACCGAAAGCCGGTAACGGCTCGAATCCAACACCGGCCATGCGCCAAAGTTGAATTGGGTGCACTCATTTCAGTGCCAAGCCTGGTCTACATAGCCCTAATGATCGCCTTGATGACGGCCTTGATACGTGGCACGGTAAATGCATGGGGCGTGAACGTGCGCCATTCAAGTGTTCGAGCGCACTGGGGCAGGCGTCCGTGCTCACGCAAGCGACGGCTGATGGGGAACCGCAAGAACAATTGTCAATATCCATCCATGCAAAATGCATCCAACCAAGACTCACCCGACAACGACACACCGTTCAGTACCGACTTCAATGGCAAAGCCTACGAATTGCGTTTTGACCATCTGCTGCATCCCGGCCGAGGCTACGCATTTCCATGCGATGAGCAGGGACAGGTTGCGTTTTCAGCGCTGACGGACCGCGCCAT
>Ga0213872_10000310_pt1 | contig 41619 bp, 48 predicted proteins | sample VelepicomBERX_R2_FD_160071 | JGI IMG/M metagenome (GOLD analysis project Ga0213872, IMG submission 160071) | Rhizosphere microbial communities from Vellozia epidendroides in rupestrian grasslands, the National Park of Serra do Cipo, Brazil - RX_R2 | ecosystem: Host-associated > Plants > Roots >... | reverse complement strand
TTACCAAACGAGTTGGTCCGTCGTCTACAAGACCGTCGGGGCCTGTTCGAGATCGTGAAGAAAGCTCTCGAGAAAAAGATGAGCGATGACAAGCCCTTGCACAGTGGGATCAATGGAATTTTTATAAGGTGGGAACCGGATGCAGAATTGGCTCCGCGCTTCGCTTCGTCGACAGACCTCTATCGAATAGACTTGATATTTTTGTGCGAAGAGGCTGAAGCAGAGACATTGCTAGAGCAATCCCTCCAAAGTGAACTGGAGCGATTCACGGATGATGGCGGGCATGACGGCATTTACCTAATGTGGGACAGCAAGCGGACATCAACGACCTTTGTTTCAGAAATTGCCGCGTACAGCCGACTTTCCGAGTGGGACTACCTGAGCAACCTGGCCGAGGTTGCCGAATCGTGCGATAAATTGTCTTCGGTAGGGGATTAAGTCGCGCCAGAGACGTTACACGATCCTCGCGAAAGACGCCGACTTTCATCCACGCAGCTTCAAATACGGTCACCCACAGCGCGAGTCACGAAGACGGCTGGCCACAAGGATTTGCCGGCGCTAAGACGAGACCGATTGCTCTGAGAACTTGACCTTGGGCAAATCTCTGGGGTTGCTTCGCAGAACAGTAAGTACATCTCATGCCAAGGCTCTCAAAGATCTGTACCTGCGCCTCCGGCCACTCGAAAATCCAGCAGAGTAGGAGTCAACCAGATCGTAGTCATAGCGAACTGCGCTCTCGGCCGTCACCGAAAGCCCCCACCCAACCACAACCTTCCTTGATAACCTCCAAAAGACCACCTCATAAAAACCCACACCCCAAAACCACCCCCAGGAGGCCCAATGAAAACGCTTCTCCTCGCCTTGGTCCTATCTGCCCTCGCCCTACCCGCCCAGAAACCAGATCCATACGAAGGCCTCTGGCAAGGCTACGACGGAGAGTGGACCCACGTCTCCAAGCAACTGGTCGAGCTCGCAGAAGCCATCCCAGCCGATAAGTACGCATGGCGTCCCGCGCCGGGCGTGCGCTCCATCAGCGAGGTCTTCATGCACATCGCGCTCGCCAACTTCTATCTGCTGAGCGTCACCGGCCCCAAATTGCCTGCCGGCCTCAACCAAAACATGGAAAAGACCGTAACCGCAAAGCCGGAAGTCATCGAGTGGTTGAAGCGTTCGCTCGCTGCAGTGAAAACCGCTCATGCCGGCGTGACTGCGGCCGAGCTTGAGCGCAAAGTCAAAGTGAACGGCAGAGACGCAACCGTCGACGGCATGTACCTCCGGATCATCGTCCACGACAACGAGCACATGGGCCAATTAGTGGCCTACGCGCGAATGAACGGGATCGTGCCGCCCTGGTCGCAAACCAGCGGAAACTGAACGCCCTGCGATTCTTCTTCGGGATGGCTGTTTTCGGTGTACGGGAGTTCTGGGCGCGCCGGCCGCGCGAGTAATTCCATAACGTTTCTCCGGGTATCCGTCAGAGCAAGCTCAGAGTGGATGGGGAATGAATTATCTGGTGGCCCAAGCGGCGGGTGTGAGATGTTTGATTTGCTGGATGAACTCGATGAAGATCGATCAATAGAAATCCTGGACTGATTACGTGAACGAGTCGCCGTTCTGGAGAGAGAACAGCGCCGCGGCGCCCGCCCGTGATTCGCTTCCCGGGGTGCACAGGAACGGCCGCACAGTTGCCGAAGTGCTCTGAGATGGTATTTATTCTATTCCGCAAAAATGAACCTGGCACGCCGCGCGAAACCAGCCGCATCGCACGCCATCGTGGGAACGATATCACGCCGCTGGCGTCGGGAACGCGACCGGGCTGTGGTGCCCGTTTACGTCGACTGCGCGCACACCGATGATGAAATTGTCCTTCGGAAAGAAGGGGAATGTGACGCTCGTCACGTTACCGACGGGAATGACGTGGGTCCAATCGGTATCGTCCATGTTGCGCCATACCACCTCGTACCCGGCGAGCCCCGCGTCGGTCCCCTGATCCCAGGTCAGAGTCGTCGAGTTTGTTCCTGAGAAAGTGCCTGGCGGAGTCGTATGGATTTCTAGATTTTTCGGTGTCCCAGGTCCCTCGGCGAGCGACCATATGGCCGCGCCGCTGACGCGGGCCACGCGCGCCATAAACGCGAAATCCAGAAACTGGATGAGGTCGCCGAGCTGGACACCGTTTACTACTTGAGTGTTCTGGTTTTCGTGGTTGAAGTTCTCATTTGGTTCCGTCAATCTGGCGGCAGGGTATCCCTGTTGCGCAAACGAAATGTTATCGCTTGCTCTAAAGTACCGGTCGCGCCGTCTCATCAGCCAGATGCTCATGCCAGTGGCGCGATTTTCGGCGACCGATTTGGCGAACCGGCCAAGTTCGCGCGACACGCTGTCGTCCTCACCCCCCACCGACTGCATAAGGGCTACCTGGCTGGCTGTTACGTTGGTCGGTATTCCTTCCGTAAAGAGCCTGACCTCGTGCGGGTCCTCAGTGCCATCTTGTGCGATGCTATTGCCGATGGTATCGACGCTGAATACGCCCTGGACGTCGGCGCCCGCGGCTGCCATTTGCGCAGCCTCGAAGGCCGAACCATAAAGGCCTTGGTCCTCGCCCGCGACCGTCGTGAACACGATGGTCCCGGGTAGTTGGTTCGCGGTGGCCATGACTCGCGCGAGTTCCAAAACCACTGCGACGCCCGACGCGTCCCCGTCCGCCCCCGGCGCGTCACTGGTAAAGTCCAAGACATCGGTGACGCGCGAATCGAGGTGCGCCACGAGGACGTAAAAACGCTCGGGGGAAGCGGTTCCCTGGAGGGTGGCAATGACATTTGTGATCGTCGTCGGCACCGGAATCCGGTTGGACACTGGTTGTACAAACGTCTGCTTCTGAACCGTCATGTTGCCGCTCGAGGTGGCGGCGATAGCTTGGAACTGCGCAAAAACCCAGTTGGTCGCCGCGCCGATGCCGCGAACCGGGTCCGTCTGGCTGGAAGCCGTGTGCCTCGTACCGAACTGTGTGAGCCTCAGTACCGTAGCCTGGAGGTTACTCTGATTGATCTGACTTAACAGTTGTGCCAATTGGTTGTCTGGCGGCTGCGGCAGGTACCGCTTGCTGGGCGGAGTACCGGGGTGAACCTCCACAGTTGGCCCATTCTGCCCCTGCCCATCCTGGTCCTGGGCGACAGCCGGGATGAGCGATGCCGCTAAGCAGATGAAAACAGAAATCGGTAAAAAGGACGCTTTCATTTTTCCTCCTTGTGAGATCTCTTGAATGCAAACGGTCGCGTTCGGGTTGGAGACTTCCGTCGACGCGACCCAAATTGGGTTCCGTCGTAACGCACGCCCGGCAGTCCCGCAACACGCGGGACGACATCTGGTCATGTTCCGGGTTCAGGCCGGAAATGACGTCGGCCGCTCATCGGATCGGCACGCCTTAACCAGAATTTCGATTTGGCTTCTGAAACATGGAGATTGTACACCTGAGCCTTTCGATTGGGCCGATTTTCTCGCGGCCCATCGAAGCACTTGTACTGGTAGTACTGAACCAAATGTTGTGCCGCCCTTCTGGGGGCAAAGCCAAGCCGCAAGCTAACCGGGAAGGCATCCGTAACTTGAGCCGCGCAACACCGCTGGCTATTCTCTCCAGGCTCGCTCGGCCCTGTCCCCCAGATATCTGGGTAGTGGTCTGGGCAGCGGTCTCTCGACAGCCGGGCCAGCCCTTTCCACACAGGAACAGGAAACGCCCGGGGCACGGCCTCTCTGCTAGTCGCCGTAATTGCCATCCTGCAAGTGTTCAGAAAATGGCTTCCGGCTGATAGAATCCCGTTCCAGGGAGGAGAGATGAGTTCTTTCAGAATCCCGTTCTGGGTAATCTCGCGGCAGAAGACGGTGCATCCGCTGTACAGGAAGTGCGGCCGTGTGGCGAAAGCCGTCAAGATCGTTTTGCAATTCATCATCGGGTTCGGTCTCGCCGTGCTTCTTCTTGCAAAACTCTTCTTCACACTGATCCCTCCATCTTGGTTCAAACTGACCGCCGTACCGGATGCTGCACCCCGAATACAACAGCTCGTCACCCTGCCGACTCTGGAGTTAGTGGCAATCGCGCTGGAGTACTCAGCCGGTATCGAGCTGGCTTATACGCTTTTCACCGAAGGGCCCGACGAGGCAGTCGAGCCCGTGATCATGGGGTTAGCCGCCGCAATGCTGTTGGGCTTCTCTAAGTTGGGAAGCATCGACATTCTCGCCGGGTGTGCAGCCGTTGCTTTCGTCATTGCGTTAGCTGGGCTGTTCCTCTTACGTCATTACTTTGTAGAGCCGGAAGAGGAGCACCAGCCTGGCGCCGCTCTCCCTTCTGGGCAAGCGCCGCAAATATGAAATGATCCAAAGGCCCTACTCAACAACCACAGGCGGTCCGCTGGTACGGCGGGCGTGAAGAACGGCCTCCACTTCAACCAGGTCCGCGATCTTGATGAACGGGATGCCTTTGTTCATATCGAAATCTTTGCGGTTGAATGCCATTTTGCCTTGAGCGGTCCCCCCGCCCGCTTGACGCTCCACCGTGAAGGTCATGGTTTGGGGCTTAGTCACTCCGCGGATCGTGAAGTTGCCTTCAACCTGGACTGTGTTTGGATTGACCGGAACGAACTTGGTCGATTCAAAAGTAATATACGGATTGTTCTTGACGTCGAAGAAATCGCCGCCCTTCAGCTTACCGTCCTTCATGCCGGATCCCGTGTCGACGCTTGCGGCCGAGATCTTTACGTTCAGTTTTCCGGTCTTCACGTCGGTGGACGCGAAGACAAGTGAGGCATCCCACTGATCAAAAACACCCTTCAGTTCGACGCTGGCTTTAACGTAGAACGTAATCTTACTTGCAGATTTGTCTATCTCGAAAACGGGAACCTGGGCGCTGCCCGTCAGAGGAAAAAAGGTGGCGGCCAACAACAAAAGAATGGTCAGGCGCATGGCTCAGCATTTTACTCTCATTCCCTGGTCAAGGGTGATAGGTAAATCTTCGCGAGTAAGCCTCATAGGGTTCACCCACTTCGTTTCGCAAAACGCCGCATAACACCCGCCGCACTCGCCACCCCAATTCGCGAGCTCTCCCGGTAACAACTCGCCAAAAAATTCTTTCCGCCCGCAAATCACCACATTACGAAGCATCACTCGCGCTCACCCATCTACCCGCGCACCAAACTCACGAGCGAAAGCAACCGAACTCTTCATGCCACGCCGCTCGCAAAAAAATCCAAACGGGTCCACCGGCCCGCGCTCGGATGACGGCAAGAAGATCTCCAGCCAAAACTCCACCAAACACGGCTGCTGCTCCCATCAGCTTCTCCTCCCGGGCGAAGATCCCGCCGAGCTCGACGAAATCACCCGCGGCTGGAAAGCTCAGTTCGAGCCCGCCGACTTCCAGGAAGACACTCTCGTCGGCATCCTCATTGAAAACGACGTGCTCTACCGCCGCGCTAGGCGCCGTCTCTTCCAGGCCGAAAACGACGCCGTCGCTGCGTCCGGCCCCGACCCCGTGCAATGGTCCCCCGAACAGCGCCATCACGTGGACCTCATGCAGCGCTACAAAATCACCGCCGAGCGCGCCTTCTATCGTGCCTGGAAGGCGCTGCAGGAACTGCGAAAGGACATCATGAAAGAGAACATCCGCCTGCTTAAATCCCTCGAGCGCGAGGCCTCCCTTCAGGAGAAAATCGATAAGCTCGAAGCCCGCGTCAACCCGCCCGGGAACCCGTCGGAAGCCGCCCAAACCCCCGCCCAGCGCCTGTTTCGCGGTCAGCTGCACCCCAAAAAACAGCGCAAATCCACCATCCTCGAACAATGGGTCGAAGTGGAAGTCGACAGCGGCACCGGCAAGACCATCACCACCCTGTACCCGTCAAACGAAGAGCTCATCAAGAAGGGGCAAGCCATGCTCCCGCCGCCCGACTACATCTATCGCCGCTTCTGCTTCCCCGGCGGCGTCCCGCCCGAGTACTTCTGGACCACCAACGATCCCATCCAGCGTCAATTCGGCGGCGCCGGCATCCAGCGCATGAGCGTCGATACCTGGCTCGAACTCATCGAACGCGAAAAAGCCGCCGGCACCGGCCACCTGAGTCCCATCGGCAACCTGCCCCGCCCCAAAGACCGCGGCGGCTGCGACTGCGAGGTCTGCTCCCACAATCGCGATGTCCTCGAAGCCGCCGGCATCGACTAGCTGACGCCGCTCGTCAGGAACATCCTCCGCACATCCTCCCAGTTATTCACGCGCCGCCAGGCTGTCTCGTAAACATTGTGCGGTGCCGTATAAATAATCCCCTCGCCGCGGAAATTCCGCAGATGGCGGATATTATCGTCAATCAGAAAATCCGCCGCGATGATGCTCTTGTCTCCGCAGAAAACGATGTTGCTCGGCGAAATGAACGGGAAGTGCTGCTGCAGCCAGAAATATTTCGCCGAAAACGAACAGGGCACATCCATCGCGGCGGTCGTAATGAATACTTCGTAGCGCTTGGTAAGGTCGCGGACAACGTCCTGGCTTCCCGGCATCACCGGAATATTGGCAAAAAAATCTTCCTGCTCGAAATACTCCCTCGCGCGCTCACGATGGTCGGCATCTATCACCTCGAGAACATAACGGCCGTGAAGATCCTTGACAGTCAGGTTTCGGCCGAAGTCGGCGTTGTACCGTTCCAGGTAGTGCGCCATGGTATCGGCCATCACTTCGTCCATGTCGATTGCGATTCGCTGCATCTACCCTAAACTACCGTGAAGCCCTGAGATTCTTGGCCGGCCTGTCTGAGAACTTCTCTCTCAGATTTGGACAGAAGATTATGAGGGATTTCCGGGAACTGAAGGTGTGGCAGAAGGCTCATCAATTGACGTTGGCCGTTTATCAGATCACGTCTCGCCTTCCACGCGAAGAACTGTACGGTCTGACCAGTCAGCTCCGACGTGCCTGCTCCTCGATCCCGGCCAACCTCGCAGAGGGCTGCGGAAGAAACGGCAATGCCGAGTTCGCCCGTTATTGCTCCATCGCTATGGGATCGGCGAGCGAGTTGGAGTATCACCTGCTGCTTGCAAGAGATCTGAAGTTAATTGAGCCCAAGGACCACATGGAACTGTCACAGTGTGCCACGGAATTGAAACGGATGCTTACCGTGCTGTTTCAGAAGCTGAAAGCTGATAGCTGATAGCTGACAGCTGATAGCTGACAGGCTACAGCACCACTTCCGCCCTCTGCCTGATCTCCATGCAGCCCTTGCCCGTCGGCAGCACCTTGCCCGGATTTAACGCACAATGCGGATCGAAAAGCTTCTTAAATCGCGCAATCAGGTCCAGCGTATCGTCGGAAAACTGGTGCGCCAGCAGTTCCATCTTCTCCATCCCCACGCCATGCTCGCCCGTGATCGAACCGCCCGCCTGAACGCAGAAATCCAGAATCTCCTCGCCCGCCTTCTGCGCCCGCGCCAGGTCGCCCGGCTTGCGCGGATCGAACGGAATAATCGGATGCATATTGCCGTCGCCCGCATGAAACACGTTGCTGATCGCCAGTCCGTATTTCTTGCCGATCTCGTCAATCGCCGCCAGCGTAGTCGCGATCTTGGTTCTCGGCACCACGCCGTCCTGCACGTAGTAAGTCGGGCTTACCCGGCCGATCGCGCCGAACGCGTTCTTGCGCCCCTTCCAAAGCAGCTCGCGCTCTTCTGCCGATTGCGCCACGCGAACCTCGGTCGCGCCGCTGCTCCGGCACACTTCGCTGATTTGGCGGACCTGCTCCTCTACCGCCTCGGTGAGCCCCTCCACTTCAATCAGCAGCACTGCCGCCGCATCCATCGGATACCCCGCGTGAGTCGCCGCTTCCACCATCTTGAGCATCGGGCCGTCCAGCATCTCCAGCGCCACCGGAACAATGCCGCGCGCAGTCAGATCGCCTACCGTGTTGCCGGCCTCCACCGTCGAGCCATAGATCGCCAGCAGCGTTTTCACCGCCTCCGGCTGTCGCATCAGCCGGACCCCGATCTTAGTCACCAGCGCGAGCGTTCCCTCCGACCCCGTCAGCAAACCGACCAGGTCATAGCCCGCGACATCCGGCTCTTTGCCGCCGGCCTCGATCACCGTTCCATCCGGCAGCACCGCCTCCAGGCTCACCACGTGATTCGTCGTCACTCCGTGCGCCAGCGTGTGCGGTCCGCCCGCGTTCTCGGCCACGTTCCCGCCGATCGTGCATGCTCGCTGGCTCGATGGATCCGGTGCATAGAAATATCCGAACGGAGCCGCCGCCAGGCTGATATCCAGGTTCACCACTCCCGGCTGCACCACCGCGCGCTCGTTCTCGATATCCATCTCCAGAATGCGATTCATGCGCGCGAACGAAATCATGATTCCGCCGGCGCGCGCAATCGCTCCGCCGCTCAATCCCGTGCCCGCGCCGCGCCCCACAATCGCCAGGTTCGCCCGCCGCGCCATTCTTACCAGCGCGACCACATCGTCCGTTGTCTTGGGGAACACCACCGCATCCGGCTGCGCTTTGTCCACGCCGCCGTCGTATTCATACAGCGTCAGATCGGCTGGCCGCGAAAGCACTCCATTCTTGCCCAGCAGCGTTTCCAGATCGTGAACCAGCGTCGCCGCGAGAGCCATCTCGAAACCGTTCTACAGCAGGCTCTGGACGTATTGCGTCATATCGTCGCTTGTCCAGTCCTCGGCATTGGCGAATTTGCGCATGATCCGCCCGTCTTTGATGATGTATGTCTCGGGGTATTGGAAGGTCCCGTACTTCGCGCTCAGGTCCGCGGTTGGGTCGCGCGTGGTCTCAAACGCGACATGGATCCGGTCGAGGAAAGCTCGATACTTCTTCGGATTCTTGTCGATGCTCACCGCTACCACCACCACTCCGTCTTTCGCAAACCGCTTCTGGAACTCGTTCAGCGAGGGGATCTCCTGCACGCACGGCGCGCACCACGTCGCCCAGAAATTCAGCACCAGCACCTTGCCCCCGAATTGTGTCGGCGTCACCCGCCCGCCCTGGTCGGTGCTAATCGAAAACTGCGGTGCCGTGCCGCCCTCCTTCGCCGACGTGTCTCTCAGGCTGAAGACAATCACCCCGATAAAAGCCGCCGTTAGGACGGCCAGCAGGGAGCGCAAAACGTTATTTGTATTCACAATCGTGCCGGAAGCAGCGACAACGGCTGGAAATGGTTGCAACTGCTGGATAATTACAGTATCCAATGACCCACTTCAGACATCAAATATCTGCATGTTCGTAACGCGTAAGGCCGAGTTCTCCGCGTCACACTTTTGCCGCATTCCATCGCTCGGTGACGCTGCCAATCGCGAGCTGTTTGGGGAAGAGGCGAACCCCAACGGTCACGGGCACAATTACACTGTCGAAGTGACGGTAGAAGGCGATCCGGACCCGGTCACCGGCATGCTCATCGATCTCAAGGAACTGAAGGAATGGCTCGAACAGGAAGTCGTCGATCCCATGGACCACCGTTTCCTGAATCACGAGATTCCACCCTTTGATCGCGTGGTCCCGACCACCCCGAACATTGCCCGCGAAATCTGGCGCCGCCTGGAGCCGCGTTTCCTCAATCGCACCGCGAGCCTCGCGCGCGTTCGTCTGTTCGAAACATCTGATTTGTACGTCGACATAACCCGCGAAGACCAAAACGCATGATCACGCTGACGCGTCGTTATCATTTCTCTGCGTCCCACCGTCTGCATTCCGCCGCGCTCGGCGAGGCGGAAAACGCGCGGCTCTACGGTAAGTGCAACAACCCTTACGGGCACGGTCATGATTATGTTCTCGAAGTAACCGTCGCCGGCAATATCGACGAGACCACCGGCCTCCTTCTACCCATCGCCCGGCTCGATCGCCTGGTGCAGAATCAGGTTCTGCATCTTTTCTCGCACCGCAACCTGAACCTCGACCTGCCTCAGTTCGCCCGGCTCGTTCCCACCACGGAGAATGTCGCTTTGGTGATCGCCGAACTGCTCGAGCGCCAGTGGCACCTGCTCAACGACTCTCAAACGGGGACCGCTCCCCGTTTGCACCGTGTTCACGTGCAGGAGACAGACCGCAACGGCTTCGAAGTTCTCATCGGTGCGCCGCAAAACAAATCTTTGCTGGACTTCCAGCACGAAAGTGTGACAGTAAATGCCTAAAGTGAATGCATCCGCTCTGAAACGCGGTGCTTCTGCTGAGAAAAACAGCTCGGTGATCGAGATGAAACCCAAGGCGCCCGCGGAGTCCATCGCCTCGCACATGCGGGAGGTGATCCGCGCGCTCGGTGAAGATACCGAGCGCGGCGGCCTCGTCCGCACCCCGGAGCGCGTCGAGAAAGCTCTTCACTACCTCACCAGCGGCTACTCCGCCGACCTCAAGCAGATAGTCAACGGCGCTCTGTTCGATGTCGATTACGATGAGATGGTTCTCGTTCGCGACATTGAATTCTTCAGCCTGTGCGAGCATCACATGCTGCCGTTTTACGGCAAGATGCACGTGGCTTACGTGCCCGACCGCAAGGTGATCGGGCTGAGCAAAATTCCTCGCATCGTTGACGTCTTCGCGCGCCGCCTGCAGATCCAGGAACGCCTGACCCAGCAGGTGGCCGAAACTATCCAGGAGCTGATTAATCCCCGCGGCGTAGCCGTTATCTGTGAGGCGCGCCATTTCTGCATGATGATGCGCGGCGTCGAGAAACAGCACTCCGGCGCCGTCACCAGCGCCATGCTGGGCGCCTTCCGCGACAACCGCGAAACCCGCAACGAAGTCCTCGCGCTCGTCGGCCAGCGCCTGAACGGCATCTGAGCAGGAAAGTTGCTGGGCCGGCCTTCAGCCTGCTGAATCCTGCACAGCACGCCCCGCGAAGCCGGGTGTTAGCAAGGTAATCGGGCTCAGCAAAATTCCTCGCATCGTTGACGTCTTCGCGCGCCGCGTGCAGGTCCAGGAACGGCTGACCCAGCAGGTCGCCGAAACCATCCAGGAGCTGATTAATCCCCGCGGCGTAGCCGTTATCTGTGAGGCGCGCCATTTCTGCATGATGATGCGCGGCGTCGAGAAACAGCACTCCGGCGCCGTCACCAGCGCCATGCTGGGCGCCTTCCGCGACAACCGCGAAACCCGCAACGAAGTCCTCGCACTCGTCGGCCAGCGCCTGAACGGCATCTGAGCAGGAAAGTTGCTTGCGCCGGCCTTCAGCCTGCCGGATTCTCGCCAGACCAGCCCTATGAAGCCGCATGTTAGCATCGGGTCATGACTGACCAGTCACGCCTGTTCGATGCCGGTCCCGATCCGTTCGGGCGCATGTGGCGGGTGCAGTTTCGCTGGCTCCAGACGGGCATTTCTATCCGTCATGCCGATACCGTCGACGTCAAGTTCTTTGTCAGCACCGGCGACGCGCCGGTCGAGGAGAAGGTCGTCGCCCTGCCGCATGAGGCGCTTCTGACGCTCACCCGTGACCACGGCCACAAGCTGAGCGATCCGTATTGCCTCAGGCTCGCCGCCGCCCACCTTCGGCACATGATCGAGACTTACGAAGATATGGAAAAAACGCTCGTTACGGTCACCCCCGAGGAACTCACGGCTTACGACCGCGCGTTGCACAGTGTAACCGTTCCGCAGCGCGGGTGATCCATCGGTCGAGTGCTTCCGTCTGCGTGCCAGAAAATTTGTTGTAGGGATTGCAATTTTCAGCGTAATTAGAGAAGGAAAAGCTTATGGTCACGTGCCCAAAGTGTGACGCTGCCATTGATGTGGAAGAAGAAGAACTGGACGAAGGGGACGTTCTATCCTGTGACGAATGCGGCGCGTCTCTGACCGTCGCAAGCGTCAATCCCGTCGAACTCGAGCTTGAAGACGAGGACGAGGACGAAGACGAGGATTTTGACTACGACGAAGACGAGGACGAAGAGAGCGAGGAAGAAGAAGAGGAAGAAGAAGAGGAGGAAGACTGGCATTAGTGCCTGCTTCTTTTTCCGGTGAGCTATGACTCTAGCCGAGAGGCGCTGGGGGCCGGCGAAGAGCCTGCCTGCTCTTGCCTTGCTCGCCTGTGCAGCGCTCGGCTTCTCCGCGTCGCCGGAGACACCCTTTGTCGGTCAGACTCCGGGAGTGACGCGCGCGATTGAGGGAACCGTACTGAGCGAACAAGGATCTCCCGTACCCGGCGCCATTGTTCTCCTGAAAAATACCAAGACTCTCCAGATCCGCTCATACATCGCCACGGACGGGACTTATCACTTCTTCGGGCTGAGCACGGATGTCAACTACCAGCTTCGCGCCCAGGCCAACGGTATGACCAGCAAGACCAAAACGGTCACCGTGTTCGACAGCCACAAGGTAGTGAAGCTCGATCTGAAGCTCGACCGGAAGTTTAAGGGCTGACCCGTTTCTTTACAATCACAGAAGCATGCCAGTCCCAGCCACCCTCGCTCGTATACAGCAACTTGCCGTAGTTCCCATCATCCGCACGCCCGACGCATCCTCCGCGCTTGCCGCCGTGGAAGCGGTACTCGCCGGCGGAATCGACTGTGTCGAAATCACGATGACGGTCGCCGGCGCGATAAAGGTGATCGAAGCCGTTGCCGACCGTTACGGAGACCGCGTTCTGCTCGGAGCGGGCACCGTGCTCGACCCCGAAACCGCCCGCGCGTGTATGCTTGCCGGTGCAGAATTTTTCGTAACACCAGCGTTGAACGTTCGTACGATTGAAATCGCGAAACGTTACAGCAAGGCCATCTTTCCCGGCGCCCTCACCCCGACCGAGGTGTTAACTGCCTGGGAAGCCGGCGCGGATGGCATCAAGGTGTTCCCGTGTAACGCGCTTGGCGGACCGAAATATATCAAGGCACTTAAAGCCCCGTTTCCGCACATCGACCTGATTCCGACCGGCGGCGTGAACCTCGAAACCCTCCCGGCTTTCCTCGCGGCCGGCGCGACCGCAGTTGGGGTGGGCAGCGAACTGGTCGACAACCAGAGTCTCGCGGCCGGCAACTCGGAAATCATTACCCGGCGCACTCGCGAGTTTCGCGAGGCCGTCGCTGCTTTTCGCGGCGCTCCTCAATACGCTCGCTAGTATCGCGGTACGCTCGCATCCACTTCGCAGCTCCAGCGCTCAATGCCCCCCGCAACGCTGTAACAGTTCTGCACTCCCTGCGCGCGGAGCCAATCGACTACCTGCAGGCTGCGTACGCCGTGGTGGCACATCACCAATAGCTCGTGCTCGTCCGCCAGCGCCTCGAGTCTCTGTAATTCTGCCGGCACAGACTGCATCGGTACGAGTTGTGCCCCGGCCACGCGGGCGATCGCAAACTCTACCGGTTCACGCACATCGATCAGCACCGCCTGATCTCCTGCGTTCAGCTTCGCTTGCGCATCTTGCGGACTTATCTCGAATGCGTTCGCCATAGATTGCTAGTCCAACTGTACCTCTGATGACGTATCAACAGGATTTGGCAGGACGAGTACCTGAAAAACCCTAGTACTGTACTTTCTGAAATCGGGCGCGCCATGACATACTGAATACTCCAAAACAAGGAGGAGGGCGCTGAATGGCCCAGCTCGTCGAGCCGGAAGCCTGTTACCACGAACTCCTGCAACAGGAGCCCTACCGGGATTTAGCCTGGGCCGGGGAATTGCAGAGCCGCATGCGACAGGAGCGCCTGTCCGATTCGGGGCGTCCGCTCGTCCCCGTTTTACGCCCATGTTTTGTTCGCCCCACCCAACTGCGAAGCCTGCAACGTACCGCCGAACAACTGACGGACGTTATCGGCCGCATCCAGAATCTGGTTGTCGAGTCGCCGGTTCTTTTGAATCGTCTTCGCCTTCTCCCGGCCGAAAAAGTTCTCGCCGTTCTCCCGCCAGGCTACGCGAGATCCAATGTCACGTCCCGTCTTGAGGCGCACGTTCACAACGGGTCTCTCGCGCTTCACGGTATCGACGCGTGCCGCAACGCCGGTTTGGCCCATGCCGAAGCACTCGCCAACCTCTTTCTTAACTTGCCGATCATGAAGGATTTCGCTCGCGGCCGCTACAATGTCTCGAAGCTGGGCGGCTTGAAGGAGCTATCAGCCGCATTACTCGAAACCTGGAAGGAATTCGGAGGAAAACATGCGCCGAGCGTTGCCATCATCGAACCTGCCCAGCAGCTCAGCTACGACTCAAGCGAAGGTCATCTGCTTGCAGAACTTTTGAGTTGTCAGGGTTTTGCGGCACGCTTGGTCTCACCGGATCAACTGGAGTACACAAATGGCCGCCTGCGGTGTGGTGATTTCGAAATCGATATCGCGCTCCGCCGCTTGCTGACTCGGGAGCTGCTTCTGCGCTCTGATCTCAGCCACCCTCTTCTGCGGGCTTATCAGGACCACGCGGTTTGTCTGATCAATAGCTTTCGCTCCGAGCTCGCGCTGCGGAGATCGCTGTTCGATCTTCTGACCGACGAATCGGTGACGACGAGCCTGCCCGCAGCCGACCGCAGCCTTCTACGGTCTTTCGTCCCCTGGACGCGGGTCGTTTCGGCAAGGAAAACTACCTATCGCGATGAAGTTATCGACCTGCCGCAATTTGTTTTGCGGTGCCGGCGGCAGCTCGTTCTTCTCCCGAATGAGGATGATGGCGGCCATCGCCCCTTTGTTGGACGCGACCTGACGCCTGCCGCCTGGGAGCGCGCGCTGCAGCTTGCGCTTCGGGAATCGTACGTTGTGCAGGAGTGCTCCACAACGCGGCAGGTATTTCCGTTTTTCTATTACGGCGAGTTGCAGATGAAGAGCGCGGAGGTGTCCGTTTGCCCGCAGATGATCAACGGACGCATACACGGTGCTTACGCGACACTGCATAGTTCTTCCGGAGGTTCGGCTGCTCCGCTCGGCCTTGCCCCGGTTCTGCTGCTGGAGGAGAAATCGCGCTAAAGTGAATGTGCTTCGGCGCCCGGAGAGGCCGCAGCCCGCTTAGGCTGCGGCCAGTTCAAAAGCCTCGCTGTCGTCTTCGACCACTTCGCCGGCCGCGCGCTGCCGATCAATGGTTTCCTGGCAGGACACACAGTAAGCCGCCCACGGCAGAGCTTTCAGGCGCTTCTCGGGGATCGACTCTTCACACCGCAAACACACGCCGAATGCATCTTCGTCCATGCGGGTCATCGCCGCCTGCACTTCTTTGAGCAGCTTCGATTCCCGGTCCAGATTTCTGATCGCTACTTCACGGTTCAGCTGTTGCTGTAACCGGTCAAAATCTTCCGCGGCATTCTGAATCAGAATCTCGTCACGATCCGAAGTACCGCTCAGAAGTTCGTTTTTCTTTGCTTCCAGCAATTGCCGGAAGCTGTCAACATCTATGTTCGTCATCTCTCTCATCTCCATACCAACCCTTGCTCACAGCGTTCACCGTAATTCCTTCGCCATCTATTGAACTGGTCTAGTAGGAAACTGGGCCGCTCCCGATTGGGGCGTGGTGGCTAGGTCTAGCTACTTGGGATGCGCATGGCCCGGTGAAAGTTGCATGCGCCGCAGCCGTCGCAACGTATCAGCATCGCACGTTCGGTGACCGCCCCGCTAGTCTTGTCATCACGTATTAATCGATGCGCCAGTTCATTGCCAGGGTGCGAAAGAGACGCTGTTTCTAACAAAAATGTAACAACTACTGTTTTCACTGGATTTTCAATGCGTTACGAAGGCTAAACGAAGCTGAATACTCACGGTGGAATAACCTCCGGCGGTGCGTTAAGCTGGATTTTCCCCGTGCGTCGGAACAGGCTGGACGGAAAGGCTCTGCCGGAGTTTTCACCACTTCATGTTGCGGCTTCTCCACAAGTAATCCACAAGATCTAGTTGTGATAGCCCAATTTCGTATTGACGCATGAGAAAATTAGAGCTTGAATAGGTACTGCAGTTCAGCAGGACCTACCCCCTCGAAGAAAGGCTTCCGATTTCCCGCGATGGGACAACTCAGCGTAAATCTAGCGACAAAGGTAAAAGAGCTACACCGTTCCCTGAGAAAGGAGGAACGCACCGGCGTGTCGTTTCCTCGCTTCTTTACCGCCAAATTGGAAGCGGGTACGACCCCTTATGACTTGGTCACGTGGGAGCGCCGCACCGCGACGATCGGAAACGACAAAGGCTCCCTGATTTTCGAGCAACGTGACGTCGAAGTGCCGGCCGACTGGTCGCAGACCGCCACCAACATCGTCGCGAGCAAGTATTTCCATGGCCGCATGGGTACCCCGGAGCGGGAATCGAGCGCAGCCGAACTTGTCCACCGGGTTGTCGACACCATCGCCGATTGGGGCCTTGCCGGCAATTACTTCAAAAGCACCGAAGACGGCGAAGGTTTCCGCAGCGAGCTCGCGCATTTGATGCTGACGCAGAAGGCGTGCTTCAACTCACCTGTCTGGTTCAATGTCGGGGTCCGGGAATCGCGGGGGTACGGCTTCTACGTCGATGAAGCCACACAGGTCGTGAAGAAGCTGCAGCCAGGCGAGAGCCATCCTCAGTGCTCGGCCTGCTTTATCAACTCGGTCGGCGATAGCCTCGAATCCATCCTGGACCTTGCCAAGACCGAAGGCATGCTCTTCAAGTGGGGCTCAGGTACCGGTACAAACCTTTCGGCGATCCGCGAGGAAGACGCCCATCTTTGGGGCGGCGGCCGGGCCTCGGGGCCGCTGAGCTTCATGAAGGGGTTCGACGCTTTTGCCGGGGTAATCAAGTCCGGCGGCAAGACGCGACGCGCCGCCAAGATGGTGATTCTGAACGCGGATCATCCCGACGTCGAGAAATTCGTCTGGTGCAAAGCCAAGGAAGAAAAGAAAGCCCACACGCTGATCGACGCAGGATACGACTCCTCGCTGGATGGCGAAGCTTATAGCTCGATCTTCTTCCAGAACGCCAATAATTCCGTCCGTGCCACCGACGAGTTCATGCAGGCGGTGGCCGATGATGCCGACTGGTGGACTCGCAGCGTGGTGAACGGCCAACCGGTGAAGCGCTTTAAGGCCCGCGAACTTATGCGCGAGATCGCCGAGGCCACGCACCAGTGCGGCGATCCCGGCATGCAGTTCGACACCACTATCAACCGCTGGCACACCTCAAAAACGACGGCCCGCATCAACGCGTCGAACCCCTGCTCCGAGTACATGTTCCTGGATGATTCAGCGTGCAATCTGGCCTCACTGAATCTTATGAAGTTTGTCGGACCCGACGGCACGTTCGATGTCGAAGCGTTTCGCCACGCGGTGGACACCGTCATCCTTGCGCAGGAGATTCTGGTCGACAACGCGAGCTATCCGACGGAAAAAATCGCGAAGAACTCACACGATTTTCGCCCGCTTGGCCTCGGCTACGCCAACCTCGGAGCGCTCCTGATGTCGCTCGGCCTGCCCTACGACAGCAATGAGGGCCGGGATTTCGCCGCAGCCATCACCGCCATCATGTGCGGCCAGGCCTACCTGACCAGCGCGCGTATTGCGGAAGCCGTAGGGCCGTGCCCCGGTTATCCCGAAAACGAGGACCCGTTCCTGGACGTGATCCGCATGCATTGGAATGCCGTCAACGGCATCGACAGCAAGCGGGTTCCGACGGCCATGTTCAAGGCTGCCGAGGAGTGCTGGCGCAAGGCCTACGAAACCGGCTCCATTACCGGGTTCCGCAATGCCCAGGTGACGGTGCTTGCTCCCACCGGTACGATCGGCTTCATGATGGACTGCGACACGACCGGCATCGAGCCCGACCTCGCGCTAGTCAAGTACAAGAAGCTGGTCGGCGGCGGTGTCATCAAGATTGTCAACAATACAGTTCCACAAGCGCTGATTAAGCTGGGTTACACCGCCGAGCAAACCGAACAGATCGTCTCCCACATCGACTCGACCGGAACGATCGAAGGTGCGCCGCATCTCAAGCCCGAGCATCTGGCCGTCTTTGACTGCAGCTTCCGCCCGCAGAACGGGACCCGTTTTATCCATCACATGGGCCACGTCCGCATGATGGCCGCCGCCCAGCCGTTTATCTCCGGCGCCATCTCGAAGACCATCAACATGCCGGAAGAATCCACTGTCGAAGACATCATGGAGGCCTACGTCGAGAGCTGGAGGCTCGGCCTCAAGGCCGTCGCCATCTACCGGGACGGGTCGAAGCGCGTTCAACCGCTCAGCTCCGGTACCGGCAAGGGTGAAAAGAAAGGTGCATCTCCAGCCCCCGTCCAGCAACCGGTCGTGGAGAAGATTGTCTACCGGCCGCAACGGCGCAAGCTTCCGGATGAACGCCACTCGGTAACTCATAAGTTCTCTATCGGCGGCCACGAAGGCTATATCACGGTAGGACTTTACGAAGACGGAACCCCGGGGGAAGTCTTTATCTCTATGGCCAAGGAGGGTTCTACCATCTCCGGCCTGATGGATACGCTGGCAACCTCCATCAGCTACGGCCTCCAGTACGGGGTCCCGCTGAAATTCTTCGTCGACAAATTCAGCCATGTTCGTTTCGAACCCAGCGGCTGGACCGGCAATGCCCAGGTGCCGTACGCAAAGTCGATTATCGACTACATCTTCCGTTGGCTGGGCAACCGCTTCCTCGGTATTACTGAAGCCAGCGAGGCCGGTGAGGCGCCGAAGCTGCGGCCTACTGAGCCGGATCCGCAGGCGGCGTTGCCGTTCGAGGCAAACGTTGTCAGCGATGCGCCGTTGTGCTCTGAGTGCGGCAGTATTATGACGCGCAACGGCTCCTGCTACAAGTGTGAGAACTGCGGCGGAACGAGCGGCTGCTCGTAGAGTTCCGAATCAAACAGGTGGGAAAGGGGAAACAAGCTTCGGCTCCTCTTTTCCACTTGCCTGTAGACGGGTACCGTACCGTACTGCAAGCTCCTTCGCATTGGTCTACACTACCGAACCGTGGCGGTGAAACTATCTCCCAACCTGATCGAAGACTCCCCGCCTAAGCTTGCCGATCTGGCGGCCGGAGCAGAAGGGTTCCTTTCTTTCGCGGCCGTGCAGGTTGACCTCGACCGCTCCGTGTACCTATCCACTCTCTGCGACCTTCGCACAAAAGGGGATACAGAAACAGTCAAGGTGATGCGCGATGAGCAAGGCCGTTATCACCTGGATCTCCAGGGGCGGAAACATCGATATCGTCCGCAGGACCTCGAATTACTGCGCCGGCACGGATTGCTCGTGCCGGTCGAATCTCTGACTGAATGAAGATCGTCCGTTCACAGCGGTAGGATCTGCTCCAGGGCCGGATCGAACGCGATCCGGCGTTTTTGTTCGTACGCGAGGTTGCCAAGGTGCGAAGCCTGGGCGGACCGGTGCCCGATCAGTACATCGCCGTTCGGCCGGTTCCGCGTCTTAATGCATTCTAGGAAGTTGTTTACGTGGTCCTGGGTTAACGAATCCCGAACGCCTTCGATGACTTCGGCTTTAACGACTTCGGCCGGTTCTTTGGCGCCCACCGGGTAGTATTCGTATCGCGACCGATCGATCCAAAGGCGTCCCTTCGTTCCGCACATTTCGATGGCCTCGCCCTTTATACCCGGCACAAGCGTGGCTTCGAATGTCGCGGTAAACTCCTGCGAGCCCGCGTATTCGAGCAGCACATTAATCGTGTCCGGCGCAGTGCGGCCGTCCTTATAGTGATAAATCCCCCCTACCGCGGTGGCAGAAACCGGCGTGTCCTGGCCCATGAACATGTGGACGACATCGATCCAATGGGTGAAAAGATCGGTGACCTGTCCGCCGCCGAAATCCAGATAGGCGCGCCAGTTGAAATACTGCTGCGGGTCGTAATCCCGCCACGACAGCGGGCCGAGATAGTGCGCCCAGTCCAGATCCTGCGGCTTGGTTTGGAGGGAAGCCGGAGCTTTCCTCAGGTGGTAGCTGTTGCCGTACCACCAGGTGCGCGCCAGGGTGACCGCGCCAAGTTTGCCGGAGTCGAAGTATTTTTCTTTCGCTGCCAGATAATGCCTGGCGGACCGCTGCTGCATGCCTACCTGACAAACCCGGTTGTTCTCGCGCGCGGCCTTTACAATCGCCGGTCCTTCTTCAATGGACCGAGTCAGCGGCTTCTCGATGTAAACGTCTTTGCCTGCATTGAGCGCGTCGATGGTGATGGCCTTGTGCCAGTGGTCAGGAACTGCGATCAAGACCGCGTTCAGCTCTTTCGTTTCGAGCAACTGCCGGTGATCTGCGAACTCTGCCGCTTCGGCTGCCTTTTGCTTGCCGAGCCGGAGCTTCTCGCCGTAAATATCGCAGAGTGCGCTTACGTGCACTTCCGGCCGGTTCTGGAATATCGTCATATCCCACGTGCCCCGGTCTCCTACCCCGATCACGCCGAGGTGCACCCGCTCGTTGGCGCCCATTACGCGCGAGTAGGAAGCCGCTGTCATGGCCATTGCGCCGGTGCGCAAGAAATCACGCCGCGTGTTGAAAGGCATGTGCGAATTATATGTCCGCCGCGGCACTCCACATTCGAACGAGGAGATTTATGTACCGCACTGCTTTGATTTGTCTTTTTGTGATGATGAGTGCGTTGGCGCCCGCCGTGGCTTCGGGGAGCAGCCATTCGGCCGTGCCGGCGACGGAGCGCGCCACGGTGAATGACGCCCAGATCGAGGCCACGATTCGGGCAAAACTGGCCAAATCCAAAATCGGAAGGGACGGCTTTCGGTTTCACGTGCAGCGGGGCGTTGTTACGTGGGAAGGGAGCACAAATGTCATGCAGCACAAGGGTTCGGCCACCCGCATGGCGAAGGCAGCCGGAGCGATTCAGGTCATCAATAATATCCAGGTCAGCGGAGCAGCCAAGGAAAAAGCAGCCGGCAATCTGAAGAAGGCGACGGTGCAGGATTGAAAAGCTGCGACTGGAAAAGATACGGCAACCGGAGGACAATCGGACCATGGATGAATCATCCAAGCTGCTGTTGACAGTGGCGATTCCCACCGTGACGATCCTGGTGGGAATTCTGGTGAACAACCGCCAACTGGACCAGCAGCAGCGGCGCACGGAGCAGCTTTTCGGCTCCTTGCGCGGTGAGATGGGTTTTTTGCGCAACGAGATGGGATCGCTACGCGGCGAGATGGATTCGTTGCGGGGCGAATTTGGCTCGCTGCGGAATGAGGTCCAGAATTCGATCGCCTCGCTACGGAGCGAATTCCACGCTTCGCTCAAAAGAGTGGAGGAGGTTCTCGACGCACGTTTGCCGCAGGTCGAAGATATTTTAAGGATACGGTAGCGGCGGGGGTGGTTTGACACCCGTTTCGCCTGCACCGTATACTAATTGCTTGGGTTCAGTGGATCAGCAGTAGTGCGTCCCCGCTCGATTCCTTGAGCGTTCCGGGCTTTTAACCGCCAGTTTCCGCTCCCGCAAGACAGCTAGGCCCAAGAGAAAACCAGACCAAGGACTTTGTAATGCCAAAACGTACGTTTCAGCCGAATAATCGTAAGCGGGCGAAGACTCATGGTTTCCGCGTTCGCATGAAGACCGCCGATGGCCGGGCCGTGCTGTCGCGCCGCCGCGCGAAAGGCCGCCACAAGCTGACGGTCAGCGACGAGAAGGCCGTACGCGAAAGCAAGTAGTTCCTTTACAGGCGATTTGTTCCGCTGTCGCTACCGAAACCCAGGCGCGTTCTCCGGTCTTCTGAATTCCGCGAGATTTATCAATCCGGTGTCCGTATGACGAGCCGCTATTTCGCCGCGTTTTGCCTTCCAGTTCCCGGCGAACCCGTGCCTGCCCGCTTCGGCTTCACGACTCCACGGGCGCTGGGGAAGGCCGTAAAGCGGAACCGCATCAAGCGGCGTATGCGGGAGGCCGTTCGGGCGCAGCTCGAAGTGCTTCCGGCGAACTTTGCCATTGTTTTCAACCCCCGGCGCACGGTTCTCGAGGCGCCGTTCGAGGATCTGTGCCGCGAAGTCGGTCGGATATTCGCCCGATGCAGACAGTCCTGATCCTTCTGCTGAAAGCTTATAAACTGCTGATCTCGCCTTTGCTGCCCTCGGCCTGCCGTTATTATCCGACTTGTTCCGAATACATGATGGAAGCCGTTGCCCGGCATGGCGCCATTCGAGGGGTATGGATGGGCCTTAAGCGCCTGGGCCGCTGCCATCCCTTCCACGAGGGCGGGTATGATCCCGTCCGCTAAAGAATTGAATCTGAGATCTTTCTATGTCTAATTCCCCCGGTGCCGCGCCCCCGCAGCCGCCTTCGTTCGAAAAGCGCCTGCCACTCGCGCTGGCGCTTATGATGCTCGTGCTGCTGGTTTCGCAGTACATTTTTAAGCCCGCTCCCGGGCCAAAGCCCGTCAAGCCGGTCAACGAGAAGGCGGCCGCTGCGCTAACACAACCTGCGGCCAGCGTGCCTTCCGGACCTGAAACCGCTCCTGCTGCCGGCCAGACGCAGGCTGCGTCCGAAATCAAGACGCAGATTGATACTGACCTCTACCAGATCGTTTTCTCGAATCGTGGCGGTGTCGCCACCAGTTGGGTGCTGAAAAGTTACAGCAATGACGCAGGCAAGCCTTTGCAGCTTATCGATACGGCTGCCGCTAACGTGCCGCCGCCGTTTTCGGTTCAGATCACGGGTGCGCAGCCCGCTTTTGATCCCAACACTGTGTTGTATCAGCCCAAAGTGACGAATGGCGGCCTCGGCATCGAGTACGACTATTCAGACGGCAAGACCACCATCCGCAAATCGTTTCAGTTCCGCAAAGACAGCTATCTTGCGAGCGTCAAGTCGGTGGTTCTCGAAAACGGCGCCGCGGTGCCGAGCCTGCTCACGTGGCGCGGCGGCTTCGGCGACCAGGCGGTCCGGAACGCCGCAGCCACCGAGCATACAGTCCGCTACGACGCGACCGCGGGCAAGCTGATTACCAAGACCACCAAGGATGCCAAGAACGGTCCGATTTCGGATTCGGGCAATTACACCTTTGCCGGTATCGAAGATAACTTCTTTGCCGCCGTGGTGCTGCCGGCTGATTCGTCATCGCTCGAAGTGCGTACGTACGCCGACGAGGTGAAGCTGCCCAAGGAAGAGAAAGCAATTCCTTTTGCGGGCGTCGGGGTGTCTAACGGAGCACAGAACGATTTTTCGCTGTTTGTCGGCCCCAAAGACGTCGGTATCCTGAAGCAGGTCAACCCGAAGCTGGAGCAGCTTATTGACTGGGGCTTCTTCGGAGTGATCGCCAAGCCCATTTTCCTGTGGCTGAACTGGACCAAGGATCACTGGACAAACAACTATGGTTGGGCCATTATCCTGGTGACGCTCTTCATCAACCTGGCTTTGTTCCCGCTTCGGCTCACCAGCCTGAAATCCGCGCGCAAGATGCAGAAGTTACAGCCGCAGATACAGGCGATCAATGCGAAGTACAAGAACATCAGCATGCGCGACCCGCGCAAGGCCGAGCAGAACCAGGAAGTGATGGAACTGTACAAGCGCGAGGGGGTGAACCCGGTCGGCGGCTGCCTTCCGATGCTCATACAGTTGCCGTTCTTCTATGCCTTCTATCGGGTGCTGGCCATTGCCATCGAGCTCCGCCATGCTCCCTGGCTCTGGGTGCCTGATCTCTCATCGCCCGAGACGCTGCCGATTCATTTGCTGCCGATCATCCTGATCGTGACGCAATTCCTGTCGCAGCGGCTCACGCCTGCCGCCGGCGTGGATCCGAATCAGCAGAAGATGATGACCTTCATGCCGCTGCTGTTCGGCTTCATGTTCTACTACGCCTCGGCCGGACTTGTACTATATTGGTTAACCGGGAATCTGGTGGGAATTGCCCAGCAGCTAATTATCAATAGGTTTATGCCTACTCCGGCCCCGCCGCCGAAGGCCCCTGTGAAGGAGCCGGTAAAGAGGACCGTGAAGAAATAAACCGCATGAAATATACTGTCGACTCGCTTGAGCCCAAGCTGGAGCAGTTTCTTACGCCGTTGCTTCGACACGCAGGGCTGGAGCTCTCTTACACGCTGAAGGCGATAGAGAACCCGCATCCCGAAGTAGAGAACCCCGATGTTACGGTGGTATTTTCCGGTCCCGATGTTGACCTTCTGCTCGAAAACCGGGCTGAACTGCTGCTGGCCCTCGAGCACCTCGCGATGGAAGCGATACGGCTTCCTGCCGAAGACCATTCGCTGATCTCCTTCGACGCCAACGACTACCGCCTTCTGCGAGTAGAGGAGCTGCGGATGAGCGCGCTTGCTGCAGCGGAGAAGGTGAAACGCACACGGGTGCCGTTCCACTTCAACCCCATGAGCAGCCGCGAACGGCGTGTAATCCATCTGGCGCTTCGCGACGAAAAGGATTTGCGCAGTGAAAGCGTCGGGGTCGGTCCGGCACGAGCCGTGGTTATCGTCCCCGCCGATATGCCCACTCCGCCTGCGCCTCCGGCTCCTCCGCGCGGCTCTTATCGCGGCCGTGATGGAGATCACCGTTCCGAACCCGGACGCGGCGGCAGAGGCCGCGACGGCCACTCACGCGGCGGCGCGAACCGTCCGCGCGGCGGCCGCGGCCGATAACCTCATCACAAGAACAGCAGGAAGTTGTTGGACGAAGGCCGCCAAAGAGAGCTACACTCCGTACTGGCTACGTGACTCCTGCTGCGGCTGAATCCACTTCAGCGATTTAAAAGGCCCAGCGCACAGACAGATTAGCGCGCCTCATTGAATCTCCGCATCACAGAAACGCCTATCCGACTTTGATGCCAGAACCCAATCGCGTCGATAATGCGCTGATACAACTCGTCTCGTCCACCCGACTTCAGGGCATATTCGTGAGCACGCGTAGCAGTAACGCGGCGCAGTTCATCGTCCTCCCACGCACGGCGAATCATTTCAGCAAGCGCTACAGGATCTCCAGGAGGTACGAAAAGCACTTCATTCGAGCAGATACCGCTAAAGGCGGGCCCCTCGGTCGTGATCACGCACTTGCCCAGACCCATGGCATTAAGGCCGACGCTGAGACCCGATGCCGCCATATTGGACGTCAAGATCGGCAGCACCACCAGTTTGGCCCGGCTCAGAATTCTGACCTGTGCTTCCTGTGTGTTCTCGTCCTCAAGTAACCGTATATTCTTCGGCAAAAGACCGGGTTTGCGGGCCAGCTTCTCTGGCAACGAAAGAATGGACGTCGCGCCTGGGTAAGGCACGCGTTTCATGGCTTCGAAAAACGTATGCCAATCCCGCTGAGACCGGCCGTAACAAAGAACGTACTCGCCATCAGGCGAAGCATCCTGAGCGATGGGCAAGCTGGACTTAAACCGCACGAAAGAACAACGCTCCGGGCCTACTCCGTAGAATTTCTGATATCCGCTGACATCTTTGTGAAAGAGGATATGGTGATCTACACGTCTAAGCAAAAGGCGCTTGAGACTGCAAGAAAGATGATCCAGGACCCGCTGTGGCTGGCGCAGTACTAGATCTACCGAAACCAAGGGCTTGCGACTCCTGGACAGAATTAAAGCCGTGGCCAGCTCAAACACCAAATTAGGGTCGCAATTGATCAGAAAAAGAGTGTCGTTTCTATCCGAGTACTTCAAGTAGTCGGAAACTCTGCCGATCCCGCTTACGCTCGTTCCTGAGAGGCCAGTGGATGCTGTCCACGCCTTAGGAAACGAAACCCAATAATTGGTGACAATAAACAAGCGCTATCCTCGCCCGGATATCTCGCACGGTTCTACCACACAGGGCAGACGCGCATTCAGGTAATTAGTTGATCTCTTTCATTTATCTGACATAGTGCTAACGATTTAGCTCAGCGAATCCGTCGCTGAAGGATATCACTATTTGATCTCTAATCGCTGCCTCTTGCACATTCCAGAAGATTCCGATATTACCCAGCGGGTACGAACGGGCCATGCGCCAGCACAAGTAGAGTGGGCTATCCCTCGCACGTTCTGGCAGGCTTACGCTTCCGGCGCCGTATTAGAGAACTTGATGCTTCGAAAGATGGCGTCGCGAAACATCGGGCGACGCGGTCCGTCCTTTCTGATAACTGAAATTGTTTTACTGGTTCGTGAATCTTCCTTTGTGTTTAACTGGAGGAGGCCGGAAAAACTCAGATGGTAAGCGTGCCTGTCGCCCCAACGCCGTCTAGCACGACCCCGACCAAAATCTCCTGGCAGTCTGTTGTCTGGTTCGGCGTTCTGCTGACGCTCTGTTATGCCCCTATCCTGTATCGCCTGGGGGTGCAATGGGCAACAGACGAGAACATGGGCCACGGCTTCTTCGTGCCTGTGGTCGCGGGCTTTATCGCCTGGCAACGGCGTGGTCTGCTTCTCGCAACGCCTCGGAAACCGAACGGCTGGGGGCTGTTTCTCGTGATCTTCGCGGGCGCCCAAGCGGTTGCGGCCACGCTGGGCGCCGAGTTGTTTACTGCCCGCCTGGCATTTGTCCTCTCACTGTTCGGGATTGTCCTTTACCTCGGAGGCACAAGATGGGTTAAGGTTCTGCTCTTCCCTCTTTTGCTGCTGCTGTTCATGATTCCGATTCCGACGATCATTTACGCCGCCCTTACGCTCAAGCTGCAGATGCTGGCAAGTCAGCTCGCCGAGGCGCTTATCGGCGCCATGGGAATACCGGTACTACGCTCGGGCAACACGCTCACGCTGCCCAGTCAGACGCTCGATATCGCGGAAGCCTGCAGCGGCATCCGCTCCCTGCTTTCGCTGGCGTTCCTCTCGCTGGTTTACTCTTACTTTGCCGATAAGCGCGTGTGGATGCGTTGGGTGTTACTCGGTCTGACGGTGCCCATCGCTATTTTTGCCAATGGAATTCGCGTCGCGCTGACAGGACTTCTTTCGGAAGTAAATACCAATCTCGCGCAAGGACTGTACCACGAGACGGAGGGGTTCATCGTTTTTGCAGTAGCGCTGCTGGTTCTCGTGAGCGTGCACGGAATCATCAGATTTACCACGAGAAAGCTAGGGAGAAGCTGATCCGGATGGACGATTTCCTGAAATCCAAGACCGCACGTATCCTGACAGTCGTTCTGCTCGGGCAGGCCGCGGTCTTCTATGGACTGTCACGCGCCGAAAGCATTCCCACGCATCGCCCTTTGGCCCAGTTTTCGCTGGAAGACTCCGACTGGCGAATGAACGAAGAAATGCCGCTGGATAAGGAATCGCTCGCGGTTCTTAAGGCGGACGACATCCTATCCCGCCTGTATGTCAACCAGGCCAACGGACGTATCGCCACGCTGTTTGTCGCTTATTTTGAAACTCAGCGAACCGGCAAGACACCGCACTCACCCAAGAACTGCCTTCCCGGCAGCGGCTGGGTGCCGGCGGGTTCGGAGATAATCGCGATTCCTGTCCCGGGCGAACAGGAACCCGTCCGCGTGAATCGCTATATCGTCTCGCGCGGCCAGAATCAAAGCGTGGTTCTGTACTGGTATCAGAACCGGAACCGCGTCATCGCGAGCGAATACACCGCAAAGATTTACACAGTAGCGGATTCCATCCGCTACAACCGCAGCGATACGGCACTGGTTCGGGTAGTTGTCGGCGTAAATGGCGGCAACACACAAGCGGCAATCGATACCGCGACCGATTTCGTGAAGGCTTTCTTCGAGCCATTAAAGAATTATTTGCCCGCCTGACGTGAATACTTCACCCGCTTTGCGGCCCCGCCGCATTCCGCTTCACGGCCGCTACATACATGTCGTTCCGCTGGAGCCGAATGCCCATGCCGACGCGCTTTGGATAGCGACCCGAAGCGCCGATGACGTATGGACATATCTTGCCGACGGACCCTATGCGGACCGCGAGACGTTCCAAGCGGCGCTAGAGAACAAAGCCGCTTCGGAGGACTCGATCTTCTTTGCAATGATCGACATCCGGTTCAACGCGGCAGCGGGCTATGCCGCCTATATGCGCATTGAACCTGCTCACCGCGTAATCGAGGTCGGAAACATTCTGTTCACCCCGGCGCTGCAGCGGACCGCCGGCGCAACTGAAGCCATGTACCTCATGGCGCGCCACGCGTTTGAGGATCTGGGCTATCGCCGATATGAGTGGAAGTGTAACGCGCGGAACGCCCCGTCACGCGCGGCAGCATTGCGCCTCGGATTTACGTTTGAGGGCATCTTCCGGCAACACATGATCGTTAAGGGACAGAATCGTGATACTGCCTGGTTTTCCATGCTCGATTGCGAGTGGCCCGAACGCAAGGCGGCGTTCGAGCGCTGGCTCGATCCCGCCAACTTCGATCAGCGGGGCCAGCAAATAAGAAGGCTGTCCGAATTCATGCGATTGCACGATAATGGCGACAATGTTCCCGCTTAACCGGTTCGCGCTTCTAATAGCGGTAAGCGCCGCGGCGGTCTACGCGCAATCTCCCGGTACACAAAACGGTGCCAGGATCGTTGTACACGTCGCGGGCAAACCGGATTCGACATTTACGGCTGCGGATCTCTCCGCCCTGCCGCATCACTCGGTTACTGCCAACGAGCACGGGAAACAGGTGGAGTACGAGGGCGTTTTCCTGCGAGACATGCTTGCCAAAGCCGGGGCGCCGTTCGGCAGCGAACTTCGCGGAAAGGCGCTTTCTACATACGTGCTGGCCAGCGCGCGCGACGGCTACGCAGTCGTTTACACGCTGACGGAAATGGATCCGGCCTTCAGCGAGGGAGACCTTCTGCTGGCGGATAAGAGCGCCGGTCAGCCGCTGCCGGAGAAGGAAGGGCCGTTCCGGATCGTCGCGCCGCACGATAAGAAGCCTGCCCGGTCACTTCGCATGCTGGAGCGGATCGACGTCGTGCAGGTCAGACAATAGCGGCTTTCCGTCATCCACTGACTATCTCCTCAAAGGCTATGGACATACACTGGAAAGAGATGCCTGTCGTCGCCGAAAAAGTTTCCCCGTTAATCCTGCTGGAGAGGATCGGCAATACGCCTCTGCTGGAGATTGGCTTGGCACGGCGCGGCGGTGTAGCGGTATTCGGTAAAGCCGAGTTCTTCAACCCCGGCGGATCTGTGAAAGACCGGCCTGCTTTGAATATGATTTTGAAGGGCGAAGAGACGGGGCAACTGATATCCGGCAAGACGCTGCTCGATTCAACGAGCGGTAACACCGGTATCGCGTACGCAATGATCTGTGCCGCCAAGGGCTACCCGGTCAAGCTTTGCCTTCCGGCCAATGCCTCTCCTGAGCGCAAGCAGATTCTGAAAGCTTACGGTGCAGAACTTGTGCTGACCAATGCCGCCGAAGGCTCCGACGGCGCGTTCCGGGTTTGCCAGGCCATCTATGAGGCAGATCCTCAAAAGTACTTCTATCCGAACCAGTACGGTAATCCGGCGAATTGGCAGGCCCACTTTGCGGCCACCGGGCCCGAAATCATCGAGCAGACGGGTGGAGGGATCACTCATTTCGTCGCGGCACTCGGCACAACGGGGACGTTCACCGGCGTGGCGCGCAGACTGCGGCAGGATCTACCGCATGTGAAATGCTTCTCGGTACAGCCGGCCTCTCCCTTGCACGGGCTCGAAGGCACCAAGCACATGCCTACTTCTATCAAGCCGGCCATCTATGATCCGAGTCTGGCCGATGAGAACCTGTGGGTTGAGACGGAAGACGCCTACGAGATGGCGCGCCGACTGGCCCGTGAGGAGGGGCTGCTCGTCGGCATTTCGGCGGCGGCGAATGTTGTCGCTGCGACCCGCGTTGCCGACGAATTATCCAAGAGAAGCGAGGTGGGACTGGTGGTCACCATCCTTTGCGACGGCGGCCAGAAATATCTTAGCGAGCCGTTTTGGAACGAATAACAGCAAATCGATAAACAGACGATGATACAGATTGAGCCGAACCCATGGCAGACCATGGTGCTTCACGCCGAGCGTACCTACCCGAATGAGTGCTGCGGCGCCATGTTAGGGCGTGTCTCAGGCGACCAGAAGGTCGTCACAGATGCCGTACCGCTTGCAAATGCCTATCTGGGCGAACAGGGGGAGCGCTACGAACTGCGTCCCGAGGATCTGCTCGAAGCCGACAAAGCAGCGCGCAGCCGCGGGCTGGACCTTATCGGCATCTTTCATTCACACCCTGACTGCGACGCGTATTTCTCTCAAACAGACTTGCAGAACTCGTGTCCGTGGTATTCATTCGTGGTTCTGTCGATCCAGCGAGGCAAGTTCGATCACGCAAACAGTTTTTTGCCCGATCTCGAGCAAACGAGAGCGGATGAGGAGGAATTGATATGGCCAAAATCCTGATCCCTACTGCACTTCGGCAGTTCACCGAAGAAAAGGATGCGGTGGACGTAAACGGCGGCACTGTCGCCGAGGCGCTTACTCAGCTGACCGCCCAGTATCCGAACATCAAGAAGAACCTGTTCAATGACCAGGGCAGGCTTCGCAGCTTCGTCAACGTGTATGTCAATGACGAAGACATCCGTTACCTGGACAAGGATGCGACGAAACTCGAGGGCACGGAAACCATTTCGATTGTGCCGAGTATTGCGGGGGGCGCCATCGGCGTGGCCGAGCCTGCCGCGGTTTCCCTGAGTAACGAAGAGATTGCGCGCTACAGCCGTCATCTCCTCCTGCCCGAAGTGGGCATGGAAGGCCAATTGAAGCTGAAGCAGGCCAAAGTGGCCCTGATCGGTGCGGGCGGCCTCGGCGCGCCGCTCGGTCTGTATCTGGCGGCCGCGGGCATCGGCCGTATCGGCGTCGTGGACTTCGATGTGGTGGACAGTTCGAATCTGCAGCGCCAGGTCATTCACGGCACCAGCGACATCGGGCGAAAGAAACTCGATTCTGCCGCGGATCGAATGCGCGATATCAACCCGAATGTCCGGATCGATAAGTTCGATACCGGGCTGACGAGCGAGAACGCGCTCGAGATTCTGAAGGACTACGACATCGTCGTGGACGGGACCGATAATTTCCCGACGCGCTACTTAGTAAACGACGCCTGCGTGCTGCTGAAGAAGCCGAATGTCTACGGCTCGATCTTCCGCTTTGAGGGCCAGGCAACCGTTTTCGCGTATGAGGATGGCCCGTGCTATCGCTGTCTGTATCCGGAGCCGCCGCCTCCAGGATTGGTTCCGAGCTGCGCCGAGGGCGGGGTGCTTGGAATTCTTCCCGGCGCGATCGGCGTGATTCAGGCAACCGAGACAGTGAAACTCATCCTGGGCGTTGGCGAAACGCTGAAAGGCCGGTTGCTACTCTATGACGCTCTTAACATGCGCTTCCGCGAATTGAAGTTGCGGCGCGACCGCAATTGCCCTGTCTGCGGCGATCATCCGACCGTGACGAAGCTGATCGATTACCAAGAATTCTGCGGAATCCGGCCGACGCCTCCCCAGGCAGCAGCGCCGATCGGGGACGTTATCGACGTCACCGAAGTGAAGCAGAAGCTGGATCGGGGCGACAGTTTCGTACTGATCGACGTTCGTGAGCCGTACGAGTACCAGATCGCCAGAATTCCCGGCGCGAAGCTCATCCCGCTGGGCGAATTGCCGAAGCGTCTGAGTGAGCTCGACCGGGATGCAGATACGGTCATGCATTGCCGCAGCGGAGCTCGCAGCCAGAAGGCGGTGGACCTGCTGAAGCAGAACGGTTTCAAGCATGTCCGCAATATGACGGGCGGCATTCTCGCGTGGAGCGACAAAGTCGATCCGAGCGTTCCGAAGTACTAGACGAGGGAACTGGAAATCTACTCTTGAGCGTGCACAACGGGTAACAAACGCGCGGTGCGGTTGCTGAGCAGAGTTTTCAGGCGTCACGAGAGCCATCAGCTTTCAGCCATCAGCAACGGGCGCGCTTGGGGCGCGTTGTGAGTGAGAGAAACTGCTTCGAAGCCCTGGCGGTAGTGGCACAGTAAGAGGAGGCCAGGCGCCGCCAGCTATGGTCGTTGTTACTTTGGTGCCTTGGTGCCGCCGGTCAGCCTGACTTCGATGGCCGAAACAGCAGTTTCGGGAGAGCTTCTGAACGCGGTAAGCATCAACACCTTCCGCTCCCGGAAATCCCTCATATTCTGACCTCCCCAAGGGGCGGTCGGTTGCTGAAAGCTGAACGCTGATAGCTGAAAGCTGAAGACTGATGGCTGAGAGCTGTCACTAATCGGCAATCACTTCCACGAAGTGATTCACCGGTCCCTGTCCCCGGCCGAGAGCGGGGGCCTTTTCGATTGCCAACTGAATGAAATCTTTGGCGTGCTGGACGGACTGGTTCAGGTCGAAAGCAAGTGCCAGGTTTGCGGCAATTGCCGCGGAGTAGGTACAGCCGGTGCCGTGTGTATGAGGCGTGTTGATGCGGCGGCCGGGATAGATGACGGCGTCGCCGGCGGTGACGAGTACATCGATGGGTTCGCCTTCGCGGTGCCCACCTTTGATGAGCGCGGCCTTCGCGCCCAGCTCGACGAGACGCTCGCCGGCGGCTTGCATTTCTTCCATGGAACGGACGGCCATCCCGGTGAGCGCTTCGGCCTCGGGAGTATTGGGCGTGACCAAAAAAGCGTGCGGCAGCAGTTTCTGCTTGAGCGCTTGCTGCGCTTCCGGCGAGATGAGCGGCACGCCATGCTTGCTGACCATCACAGGGTCGACAACGAGCGGAAAGCGAAACGACTTCGCCAGGCCGGCGACCGCTTCAACGATCTCCACACTACCGAGTGCACCGGTTTTTGCGGCACCAGGGCGGATGTCTGAGATGACCGCGTCGATCTGTTGAATCACGAGGTCGGGAGGCAGAGTCTGAACGCGCGATACGCCCTGCGTGTTCTGAACGGTGATGAGGGTAACGACGGCTTCGCCGTAAACACCGAATTGATGGAACGTTTTCAGGTCGGCTTGAATGCCCGCGCCGCCGCTTGGGTCCGATCCGGCGATGGTGAGTGCTATCGCTGGCATGTTCTTACGGTAGCGCGGGCCGGGCTAATTAAAGCTGAGCGTTTTCGTGGTTTGGCCGGCCGTGTTCGTCAAGGTTACCGCGACGGAGCCGACCTTCGTTGCATCGCCGGATGTCACGGCAAAGGTAGCCTGCAGGGCAAAGGCGCCGCCGGCCTGGTTATTCGTGAAGAAGTATTGATGAAAATCCGATGCCACGTTCACATTGAGAGCGCTAGGGGTGAGAGGCTTGCCGCTGGTGTCGTAAAAGAGGAAGGAAAGGTCGCCGGCGCTGTAGGTGTTGTCGTATCCGTCAAGCGTCAGAACCAGATTGGGGCTTTGGACGACGGCGTGCGCGGAGCTGATAAATATCTGTGCCGGTGAGATGGTGAACGATTGGGTGTAAGGTGCGGCATCAGGGAATGTCAGCGTGAGAGCGAGGGTGCCCGCGGTGGTGCCGGTCTGAAAGGCTATAGCGGATTGGCTGTTGTAGGTCGCGCTTTGCGACCCTTGCGCTACCGCGACATTCAGTTCGCGCGTGTTCGTCGCGAGAAACACAACGGCGGGATCATCGGAGACATTCGGCACGGAAGGAGTGAACTGTATCTTCAAATCGCCGATTGCGGCTTCTGGGGAAGGCTGAGCGAGTTCAATGGAGAGATTCACCTGTTGCTGGCTAGTCAGCGACGAGGTGCTCAGCTGAAAGGAGATTGCGGGAAGGGGCGAAGCAGTACTCCGACCGATGAGCGAAAAAGTCCGCGTCCCGATAGAAAGCGTACCGTGGTAGGTGCCAGTGGCGGCTGGAGAGAACGTCAGTTGGAATTGAATATTTTTCCCGGGTTGTATGGAGGCGGGCAGCGGGGGAGCTCCGGTGAGCTTGAAACCGCTCCCAGAGACAGCTAAGGAAGCGAGGTTGACGGCATCGAACGAAGTAGAAGGATTTGTCACCGTGAAGGTCAGCGTTCCTGAGCTGCTGGTTCCTGCGATTACCTGGCCGGAATTGATGGGCGTGGCTGCCTGCGGCTCGGTGCGGACGCCGCTCTGGTCTACATAGGAGACCTGAAGAGCGTCGATGGCCGAAACGACAATCCCGGTGCCTTGAAGGGTATATGACAAGGTGCCGACGTTGAGCATCGCCTGGGTCAGACCGGTCTGGCCGGGAGCAAACGTGACCGTGAAGTCAGCCGATCCCCCGGCGGCTATAGTTGCCGGCAGGGCGGAAGTATCCAGTTGAAACGCACTGCTGCTAAATACCGGAACCTGGAGCGAAAGGGAAGGAGTGTTGAGGGCAGACGAGCTTTGGTTCTTAATGACAAAGGTTATGGAAGCCGTAGAACTCAGGGATACGCTTCCAAAGTCCAGCGGGGTATTACTCGCAGCCTGCAGCGGCGTGTTGTTCGAGCCGTATCTGAGAACCCAGACCGGCGGCAGGCCGTTGCCCTGGAGAGTCGCGAGGGTGGCGATCGACGCAGCGCATTGCTGACCCGGTGTACAGGTGTTCTGGCCGTTTAGGTAAGCCGTTTCGAGATATCCGGTCAGAGCGCCGGTGACGGCAGGGGTGAAGTTGAGCGCAAAGGTTCTGGTTTGACCGGGAGCGAGACTGAAGGGGATACCAATCCCGGCGCTAACCGAAAAGTTCGGGCTCTGGCTCGAATCTCCCGCCGCGGCGCTGCCCCAGACGTCCAGAATCGTGAGGGCACTCGAGTTGGTGTTGGTGATTTCAAGGGTGACGGTCGATAGCCCGTACTGCGGAGTATCGGGGAAGGCGTAGGGATTCGGCAGAGGCGTCGCTTGATTGGCGCTGAAAAGCTTCACACTCAAGCCTTGGGCGGATGCCGAAGCCGCAAAAAGCAGTAAGGCCAAGCCAAGCCGTTTCACTGGCGGCCTCCCTTTGCCGGAGCCGCGGGCAGCATCGCCAGAGTCGCATCCGCGGCGTCGAGCCGCAGTGCCCAGTGCTGTTTCGTTGCGGGCGAGTACAGGTGCAGCCAATGCGAGGACATGCGTTCGAAGCAGAGATCGTTCGCCTCGATCAGGAGCGTGCGGAGATTGCCGTTGGTACTCTCAATCTCCAGACCGCGGTCATCGTGGAAGACGGTAAACGATTGCTGCCGGACAGCGAAGCCCCGGACACCGGGCAACTGGTCTGAAGAGATTACCGCTCCGGTTGTGAGGGACACGAGAACCTGAGAAACGCTGCCGTTCGGTTGAGTGACCAGGAAGGCGGCATGATCGGCGTTTACGGCTGAAAGAGACGTGGCGTTGCCGGGGAATGCTGCATCGTCGACAGGAACAGCGACGAAGCGGCTTCCGCTCCAGTGCAGCAACAGGTGTCCGGCCGGCAGCCAGGCGAGTGCGGTGGTCAGGTCACCGGTCACGCTGAGCAGCGGGCTGGCTTCCGCGGTGTCATATTCCGCGACCGGTGTGGCGTCGGCCTTCAGGAGGAGGATCTTTCCGCTCCGGGAGAGCAGACCGCCGTAGTCGGAGAAACTGATGGCGCCGGCTGTTCCAAGTGCCGCCCGGGTGACTACGAAGTTTCCGGGCAGGCCGTAGACGGCCTCGACCGAGCTGTCGGGATAGCGCGCGAAGCCTACCATCGGCGCGGCTATCTGGGCCGCGAGCCAGGCCGGCGAGCACAGCAAGAGCAGGGAAGCGAAGCTGTAGAACTTCATAAACGGACTCTTCCTAGCCGAGTCATCACGGATGCCCGATGCTGATGCTTGGGGCGCCGATCGAAATCCCCGAGGAGGAAAGGCTGGAGGAGGTCGCCGAACCTGCGCGGAGGGCCATCATCGTGCCTACCCCGGCTGCCACCGCGACGGCGGCGAGAATGATCCATTTTTTATGGCCATGCGACACCGCCCCGGGCGATGCGCTAGTGACCGTTACCGACAACGGTTCCGAAGCGCCTGAAACCGAGTCGCCTTCGCCGGATGCCCCGGAGCGGGCGGACGATTGCTCCACTTCCAGTCGCGGCGCTGGAGTTCCCGGAGCGGGCGATCCCGACGCGGCTTTCGCAGTGGAGAGCGGGGTCGAGGGAGGCATAGATAGAGGTTGGACCAGCGCCCGATCTAGGAGCAGACCGGCATGTGCTATTCCCTTCGCCGCGGTGATCCGTATCGTCATCGGCCCTGGGGTGGCATTCCAGGAAATTTCGGGCATTGCGGCTTTTCCGGAGCCGTCAGTATAAGTGACTGCGGAGCGAGTTCCGTCAGCGAAAGTGCCGGTTGCGCCGCTGTCAGGCAGGCGAAACGCGACCACCGCATCGGGAACGGGGGCGCCCGAGGGATCTGTCGCCTCGGCCGTTAACAGGCTGCTTGAACGGGAGCTTATCTGAAGTGTCGCCGGGCCCGGGTTTAGAATCCGAAGCTGAAGATCCTGCCCCTCGACAGCGGCGACGGGAGCAGGGGCTTGCGCGCTACCGGGAGATGCCAGCAGCAGCGTAAGAATAACGGAAAGAACAGGTGAAAGAGATCGCATGCGGTCTGAGCCGCATTCGACCTAGCGGAGCTGAATCAGGACAACGGTAACGTTGTCGGGTCCGCCCGCAGCCCTTGCGGCTTCGATGAGATAGTGGCATTTCTCGGGCAGACTTTTCTCCGATTCAAGCGCCTCGAGCAACTTTTCTTCCTGCAGAACGCCGTGCAGGCCATCGGAGCAGAGCAGAAGCTGATCTCCCTCAGCTAACTCGATGACAGAGCTGAACATACGGAGATCATCGGTGCTTCCTATCGCCATCGTCAGAACATGGCGCATAGGATGTTTCTGAATCGCTTCTTCGCTTAGTCCTAAGCGGGAGCCGACTTCGGCCACCCAGGTCTGATCCTGCGTGATGAGCGACAGCTTGCCATTCGAGAGCAGATAAGCCCGGCTATCGCCCACGCTGCCGATCTGGAAATGGGTGCCGTTCATTTTCCGGGCGACCACAAGGGTCGTGCCCATGCCTTCAAGTTCCGGATTGCTGCGGGCGGCATCCCGGACGGCGGTGTTCGTTTCGACAAAAGCCTGTTCGAGGGTACCGAGCCCGTTGCGATGCACGAGGAGGAATTTGTAAATGTTCTCGGCACTGAGCCGCGACGCGTACTCGCCAGCGTTGGCGCCGCCCATCCCGTCCGCGAGAACGAAAATACCAGCTTCACAATCGCTGATGAAATAGTCCTCGTTGTTCGAGCGGACGCAGCCCGGGTCGGACAGGCCGAAAGCCTCTAGCATAAAAGACTCTCCGAATTATACTGGCTAGCTGTTCGCGATCCTACATAAAAATATCGTCTACATACTACGATTCGGCTGGAGCATGGCCTTGAGCTGCCGGAAGGCGGTCGCGTCAAAGTTCGGCGTGAGCCGTAGTGCGACCGGAGGCTTATTTCCCGAACCGTACGGTTCGTGAAGTTGCGCCCGGTTTAATAGAGTTCGAGCCTCCGAGTCCTTTGGATCATGGTCAAGGACGGCCTGAAATTGCTTGGAAGCGTCTTCGAAGCGATTGTTTCGCCAGAGAGCGATGCCGAGGTTAAAAAGATAACTGGTGTTGTTCGGGTCACCATCGAGCGCGTGGCAGAAATCATCTATTGCGGCGGGGAGAGCGAGCTGATTCTCGGCGGCGCCCAGGTCGTTGAAGACTTCGTTCATGGGGAATGTTCTAGCGACTTCGCGAAAGTAGCCCGAAGCGGAGTTGTAATCACCCAGGCTATAGGCGCTCAGACCCATTTTGAAGCGTGCTTCGGGATACCGTGCATTGGTAGCGGGAATTTTCTCAAGCCATCGGAGAGCCTGCCGGTAGTCTTTTTGCGCCAGATAGAGCTTGCCCAATTCGAAAACAGGGCTCATGAAATGCGGATCAAGCACCACCGCCTGCGCGAACCATTTCTCCTGCTGTTCCTTATTTGAAGAGAGCAACCCGCGAATGTAGCTTTCCTCTGCATCGAGTCGCACCATTTTGTCGGGCGCGAGGAAACGATCAAGGGGCGGGTTCTGGCCTGGCTGCAGATACTTCAGCGACTCCCAGGCGAGGTGTTGCTCCAGGCGGGAGAGATCAGCGAGTTTGCCTGCCTCGGTTATGTCCGCGCCATCGTGGAGCTTACGGAGATCGATGAAGTGGGTGGTAAGCTGAACGGCGCTGTCCTTGAGCTGTGAATCGCCGGTGGGAAGCGTGGCATCGTAGCTGCCGTAACAGATGTAGTCGGCATCCAGGGTCTGGCCCAGGCGGATCAGAGTGGCCTTGGTGAAGTTGGCATCGGGCCGAAGGGCCAGATGTTGCATGCTTTCGGCCACGGAATCACGGTCGAAGACGATCTCGTTGAGCTGACCGAACTCATCCTTAAGTGTTTCGGAAATGCTTTGGCCGACCCAGTTCAGGTCGGAGTATTGAGAGCTGTTATGAAAGGGAAGAACGAGGACCGTGGCGGGTCGCGCCGGCACCGCAAGAGCTAGTACCGCAAAAAGCCAGGAAAAACGGCGCAGATACACAGAGGTCATGGTACCAAGGGGATTTCCGAGGCCGGTGGTTCTGGAGCCGAGTGGCCCGGCTTTTCTTGTAGATACCGGCCTTGTAGATACCGGCGGACGAGGTCGATGGCCTGGGACCTGACTGCGGGGTCGGTCCCGAAGCCGGGCAGCCAACAAACGCCTGGTTCGCCGCGGAACCAGGTTAACTGGCGTTTGGCGTACTGGCGCGTTCTGGTCTGGCACTCGCGGATGGCAGTCTCCAGCGGAAGCCCGGCGGTAAGTACCTGGACGGCCTGCTTGTAGCCGAGCGAACCCATTGATTTCGCTTGCGGAGAGAGGCCGTGCTCGAGCAGGTTCCGGGTTTCTTCAAGCAGGCCACGGCGGAACATCTCAGCGGTGCGCTGGTTCAGGTTTTCATACAGAGCGGCCCGAGCCGGGTTCAGGCCCAGCTTCAGGACGTAATAGCCTTGTATGGCATCGCGAGGGGCGGCCTGGATCTGGGAGGCGGGTTGGCCGGCGCGGATCGTCAATTCAATGGCCCGAATGAGCTTCTGGAGGTCATTGGGGTGGATGCGCCGGGCGGCTAACGAGTCCAGGCGGCGGAGGAAGCGATGCAGCGCGGCAGGCCGAGTGCCAGCTACGGTTTGCAGCCGCCGGCGCAACTCGTGGTCGCGTTCCGGGGCGGGAGAAAGACCGTCGAGCAGGGCACGCAAATAGAAGCCGGTTCCGCCGGCGACTATGGGCAGGGCGCCGCGGCCGGAGATGCCTTTCAGGACTTCGCGGCCGATACGGGCGTATGCTCCGGCCGTCAGCTCTTCGCCCGCATCGATGATGTCGATCAGATGGTGGGGGATGGCGCGGCGTTCGGCAACCGGCAGCTTAGCCGAGCCGATATCGAGACCGCGGTGGACCTGGATCGAGTCGCAGTTAACGACCTCGCCGTGGAACTCGCGGGCGAGGTCGAGCGCCAGATGGCTCTTGCCGCTACCCGTGGCACCGAGGACCACGATCAAGGGAGAAACGGATGTCATCTCGCGGATTGTTCGCAAAATTGGTCGGATTGGTTGGGGATTCGCCCTAGGGGGAAACCTTGGAAGTGCCCGAGACATCCTCCCATTCAGAGATATACTAAGGCGAACAACCGTTTCGGGTTGTAACGCTCGAAGTCCGAAGCGATCCGATGCCTCACCCTCACTTTACCCTCCTGCGTTCCGTATGCTTTCTCGGCCTGTCTTCTTTTGCGTTGCCCGGCCTGAGTTTGGCGACTCCCGGGGCGCAAGACGCCGCGGTTCCCAGCCAACCGGCTCCTGCGAGTGCTGCTTCGAAGCCGGGTTCGTCCCTGAAGGCGGAAGCTTATTACCACTTTGCGTTGGGACATTTGTATGAGGACCTGGCCGCAACGTACGGGAACCGGAACGATTATGTAAACAAGGCGATCGACAATTTCCGGCTCGCCATGAAGGAGGACCCGAGCGCCTCGTTCCTGGTAGAAGATATCGCCGAGTTGTACCGGATGTCGGGGCGCCTGCGGGATGCGGTGGAAGAAGCGCAGGGCGCTCTGAAGGCCAATCCGGATGATCTGAATGCACGCCGGGTGCTGGCGCACATTTACACGCAGCAGATCGGCGACTCGCAGTCGAAGTCCGTCGATGAAGGAATGGTGCGGCGGGCCGTCGAGCAATACAAGATTATTACCGAGAAGGATCCGAAGGATGTCGAGAGCCTCATCATGTTGGGGCGGCTCGAGCGCGTGCTGGAGAACTCGGTGGATGCCGAAGCAGCCTTCAAAAAGGCGCTGGCGGTGGAACCCGAGAACGAGGACGCAATCACAGGACTGGCAAGCATTTACTCCGACCGCGGAGACGCGAAGACCGCCTCAGGGTTGCTGGAGAAGCTGGTCCAGAAGAACCCGTCGCCGCGAGCACTCGTCAACCTGGCAAACAACTATGAGTCGATGAAAGAATACGCGCTGGCGGCCGACGCTTACAAAAAGGCGATTGAGCTGGACCCTAGCCGTTCGGAACTGAAGCAGGCGCTGGCGCAAGATGAGGCGCTGGCTGGCCGCTCTGACGACGCCATTAAGACATATAAGGAGATGGCGGAGGCCAATCCCCAGGACGCGAGTCCTTACCTCGGAATGGCGCAGATTTACAGGGATCAGAAGAAGCTGGATCTTGCACGCCAGGCACTCGACAAAGCGAAGGAACTGGATCCGGATAACATCGAGATCCAATACGACGAAGTGCAGCTTCTTCAGGACGAGGGGAAAACGTCTGAGGCCATAGCGGGACTTAAGGGCATCTTAAGCAAAACGTCCCGCCGCGAATACGACGCGCAGCAAAAGCAGTTGCGTGCGCGTATGCTGGAGCAACTCGGGGTGCTTTATCGCACCAACCAGCAGTATGAGGAGGCGGTAGACGCATTTCGCCAGATTGCGGCATTGGATCCGGATTTCGCCGCCAGAGTATCGGCCCAGGTAGTAGAAACTTACCAGATCGCCAAGGAGTACGCCAAAGCGCAGCAGGAAAGCGATGCGGCTGTGCAGAAATATCCGAAGGACCGAACGGTGCATGAGGTCCGTGCAGGCCTGCTCGCCGATGAGGAAAAGACGGATGAGGCCATTGCAGAGCTGAATAAGCTGCTCGACGGCAAGAACGACGAGGAAGTGTACCTCGCAATGGCGGAGACCTACCAGAAGGGGCGGAGATATCCGCAGATGGCGCAGGCGCTCGATTCGGCCGAGAAACTCGCGACAAGCAAAGAAGATAAGACCCAGGTTCTGTTTCTGCGGGGCGCGATGTACGAGCGGCAGAAGAAGTATGACCTGGCCGAGAAGGCGTTCCGGCAGGTGATCGATTCGGATCCGGGGAATGCCTCTGCGTTGAACTATCTGGGGTACATGCTGGCAGACCAGAATATGCGGCTACCGGAGGCGCAGGATCTGATTAAGAAGGCGGTGAACCTGGAGCCGAACAACTACGCGTTCCTCGACAGCCTCGGATGGGTCTACTTCCGCCTGAATCGTCTGGACGATGCCGAGCAACAGCTTTCGCGCTCCGTACAACTGATGTCGAAGGATCCGACCATCCACGATCATCTGGGCGACGTGTATTTCAAGCAGGGCAAGATTAAAGAGGCTATCGCGCAGTGGGAGTCGTCGCTGGACGAATGGCATTCAAGCGCGCCTGCCGATGTTGAGCCGGAGGAAGTGGCGAAGGTACAGAAGAAGCTGGACGGCGCCCGGGTAAGGCTGGCGAAAGAACAGGGCCCCGACCGGACGAACTGACTAGCTATCAGCCGTCAGCAACGGGCGCGCTTGGGGCGCGTTGTGAGTGAGAGAAACTGCTTCGAAGCGCTGGCGGTAGTGGCATAGTGGGAGAAGGCCAGGCGCGGCAAGCTATGGTCGT